>WLWE01001279.1_pt1 | contig 19041 bp, 16 predicted proteins | sample 6718301 | NCBI WGS metagenome assembly WLWE01 (sample SAMN12718691, study PRJNA515312) | sponge metagenome | isolation source: marine sponge | host: Mycale hentscheli | place: New Zealand: South Island, Marlborough, Capsize Point | collected 2003-05-01 | reverse complement strand
TCATGCCGGTAGGACCAGACATGGGCTGCACGCCGCAGATGTCATAGGCGATCAGGTTAGGCATGGAGCGTCTGATCAGGGAGATCAGAACGGGATCGAAGCCAGCGCGGGGGCCAGCGTCAGCGTTGAGGGTGCCGTCGACACCGCCGTTGACAGAACCACCAGTCAAGCCCTGGTAACCAGTGGCGTTAACGGACATGGTGGGGGACTCTTGGAGGAGTCCTGAGGAGCCTTGCATTACTGCTTGCTCGTTAAGGAACTTCTCTTGGTTTTCGAGAAGTTGTGCGGTCACTGCTCTTCTGTATGGATCAGCAATCTCAGGAAGATCTTGATGATTCAGAATAGGTGACCACTTTTCTACAAGATGGTTAGACATTAGTGGGTTTCCTTTCTAGTTAATTCATTTAAGGGTGCGTGACAGCGCTGCAGCATATTGAGCCATGCTGCTAGTCAATCCGTCATACATTCCAGGTGCAGGAGCTTCAGCAGACTCCTCAAGGTACTCGGTCTCCTGCTGAGGTTCAGCTTGGGAGGAGACGAAAGACTCCTTCAGGATGTTGAGCTTCTGACGATAATTTTCATCACTTTCAAACTCAACGGACTCGGCGAGACCTGCCATCTTTTCCTTGCCAGCTTCCGAAAGATCCCATGATACATCAGCCAAGATGGACTGACGTTGGAATCCAGACATCTGACTGGACAGATTGACGTTGGTTTCGATTTGCTCGTTCAACTTGTCTTCCATATCATCAAGTTTGGCGACCATAGATTCAAAGATGTCATACTTTTCATCTGGAAGTGTGACATAATGGTCCTCAAAGAGTGACCGGAGGCCCTGCATAAAGCTCTCTGAGAGCTCATTGCGGATACCATTCTCGACCACAAGCTTGTTCTCCTCCAACCATTGTTGGGAGGTGTAGTTCAGGAACGACTCAACCTTCTCGGCGATGTCTGTGATTTCCTGCTCGAACCTCGAGGAGAATTCTTCCTCCAGTCTGGATACTTCCAGCTGAAGCTTTTGGTTCAGCGCACCTTCAAAGATGATTCTGGCTTTGGTTTTAAAGTCATCAGAAGCACCTTGGTTCTCGGCGAGCTCATCCAGGGCACCAGTAGCTTTCTCATCGACTTCGATGTGCTCGGCTACCCCACTGGACTTACCACCGCCGGGAAGGACGGATGTGCCAATGGATCCCTCGATCCCCTTTTGGGAACCACGAGACTTAGTACCATCTTCGCTACCACTACCAGGAATTTTATCTGTTCCGATTTTACCTTCACCAGGAGCGGCAGGACCAGGACCGTCAAGGCCCTTAGCAGAGGCACCTTTCTGTTGTGGGTCACCACTAACCTGACCAGGTGCACCTTTATATACGTCAAGCTTAGAAGAGTCGTCTTCTGCTTTCGAATTCTTATCTGTCACTCCACCGATGTCATTAATAGACTGACCGGGAACCAACGAAGGGGAAATAGTTTCTCGGCCTTCGCCAGCGCCAGCTTTGGCGTTGACTGCCGTTCTAGATTGTGCCATTTTTAATCGTGATTTACAATTATTTAGTCTGAGTTATTTAGAGTTTACTGCTAAGTTTCTACTGAGATTCGCGGAAAACTCAACCCATCAGCAGCTCATAGAAACCGTTTAGTACAGTTTCATCGAGTTGATGTGCAGGAGCGTCGTTAATTTGCTGCTGTACTCGGGCAACATCCTGCTCTCTCAGCAGTCCGTTGTCCCATACCCATTCTCTTCCTTCCATAATACCTTGGACGAAAGCATCTGGAGCTGAGGGATCTGCAACAATGTCAGCAGCAGTAGCCAACATGAAGTCTTCACCCACATAGTTAGCACCATTGCGCTGAACGAGAGATCCCATGCCGCGTGAAGAAACGCCCAGCGTAACCCCATCATTGAGGAGGGCTCCGGCGATACGTCCCATGGGTGTCTCAAGGATCTTAGCCTTTCCAATGAAGTTGCTCCCTTCTTGTTTCAGTGATGTGATTTTGTGAGAAACGCGATCCAGATTGACCGTCGGTCCATCGGGATGTCCCAGTTCCCCCATCGCACGATTCTTCGATACGTACGACTCATTATACCTTCCAACTTCTTTAGCAAGGATGGAGCTTTCATAGATTCTGCCGTTACGATTTTTGACATCGCCCTGTAGGAAAGGACCTTGAATATAAAAGTGCTTTTTACCAGCCTTCTCTTCGACTAAAACCTCTACGGCTTCAACCTCTTCTCTGATTAACTTCATTCGGATTCCTCTGATGATAGTGCGTCGTCGATCACAGGAGCAAAGTACTCCGATGAGATTTCAGGTTTGATGTCATTAATTGCCTGATAAGAACGAGCCAAGAGCTCAGTGTTGAGAACGTCGGACGCCTCAGAATTCTTACCTTGTACAATTAAATCAATTAGTTCTGCAACTCTGGACATAATAATTTCTGTTTTGGTTATTTATAAAATCACATGGGGGCGGTGCCTGCTCCGGCACCCATTCCACCACCGCCAGCAGCACCACCTGAGACGCTTCCACCACCCAGTGATGGGTCTGCGGCAATTTGTTGTGCTGGATCTCCGGACATGTCCATGTCTCCCATAGCCATGCCAGCCTCCAAGTCGGGCGGGTTCTCCGCTGCGTCTTGTTGCTCTTGTTGCATGAGTTGAGCATTGGGATCTGGAATGATACCAACGTTTCTCTCGTAAGAAATCTGCTGGTCGATCTCCTTGATCTCTCCATCGGTGTAACCCAGCAGTCTGTTGCGTACCTGGTAGACAGAGAAGTATTTGCCGAGATAAGGCTCTGCCTGAGCAGCAACCTGCAGTCTGTTCTGTAACATTTCCATCTCTCTCAGTTCAGAGAAGTGGTTGTCATAGATGAAGTCGAAGGTGATGTGCTCCTGCATAGATTCGAACTCCTTAGGAGACACAACACCCTTCAGTACTAGCTGAGTCTTGAGGAAGTCAACGAACATATAAGAGAACTTCTTTCTCATACGTCCAACGAACTTAGCAAACTTAACCTCGTCTCTCATGATGTTATCGGACTGTCCAATCTGGAAACCCGAATCGCCGTCCTGTCTGGAGGTGGGAACGTTGAGTGATTTGTACAGTTTGTCTTGGAAGTACTTTAGATCCTCGAGGTTTCCCAGGTTCTGTCCACCTGGCAGAGTAGACACTTCTGTGCCACGGCCTCCCTCTCTACGGGGCAACCAATAATCTTCGAGCATGGACATGTACTTCTTGTCGTCTCGGATTTCTCCCGTTGCTTGGTCATAGGTAACCTTGGTACGGTAACGAGCCATCACGTCACGGAGATAGTTCTCCGCCTTTGCCTTAGGAAGGTTGCCGACGTCGATGTAGAACAGGCGTCTCTCTGGTGCTCTTGCCATACGATAGATGACAATAGCGTCCTCCATCCAACGCAGTTGGTTGAGGGACTTGTTTGCCTTCTGAAGGTAGGACAGGACTTGTCCACTGTTAGCATCTACCAGTCCAGAGGTAATGTAAGTCACCGCGTCTCTGGCGATGCGGACTGTGTTGCTTCTATTGTTAGGACCGCCGTAGCCTTGTCCCATGTAGTTCATTCCCTTCTTATTGTATAAGAAGTACTCGATAACACGAGCAGGGAACTGGTTCATTGCCTGTCCAAATACCTGTGGTTGGTTGGCAGACAGTGGTTTGTTTGTGTTACGAAGGATAGGTTCAGGGAGAGTGGGTTTCTGATACTCCCTCATCAGTTTGATTTTAAGGGCGTCAATATTACGGATGTCAGTGATGCCACGCTCAGGGTTATTCAGATCAATAACCTTATGATAATAAAGTCTCCCATCAATATACCAGCGGCGGAACATCTCGTGCGCCTTATTGTTAAAGTCAAGGAGGTGCAGGATGTAACCGAACTCTTCTCTGATAATCGTCTTGATTCTCTCTGACACATCCAGGTTAGACAAGTCAATTGCCACCGGGGTGTCGTTGGTGTCTGAGGTGATTGCCTCATTCACGATGTCCTCAATTGCGCTGTCCACCTCAGGGTGAAGAGCCATACATCTATAATTTTTGATAGCATCAACTTCCTTCTGGGAGCCTGCTCCCATGTCGACACCATATCCCATGATGCCACCGCCAGCGACGGTAACACCGTCGTCCATGTTCGGTGGTACGGGAGATACCTTACTTGCTAGTTCATCTAAGTCTGGTTGCTGATACGAAAAACCAAACAGCCTACCATCCTGATTACCTGTATTTTGATTCTGTTCTGGATTCACAGGGCTCTATCTCTTTATAACTTATTTATCCACAAAAAAAGAGGGGCCGAAGCCCCCCTCTGATAAAAATGTGTATCTCTTAGCTCGTGATAGCGTTGAGGTCTGAGCCAGCGTTGACGGCAGTAGCAGAGGTGTAAGGATCACCGACCTCAATAGCACTGAAGTATTGAACACAAAGTGTTACTTCGTAGTCCTCAACAGTGTCATTGGTGTCGAAATCCAGTGAGATGTCACCGACAGTCGTAGGCCAAATGCCTTCGAAGCGGTAAGCTCTCAGTTGCTGTCCATCTCTGTCCAACTGACGCACGATGGCGGAACCAAAGTAGTCAGTTAGTGTGTTAGAACCGATAGCAAAGTTCATGTTCTGAATGCGCTCAGACCACTCTTCAAATGCTTTTCTGATTCTAAATGTAACATCGTTGGTAACGGTGATGCTCCAATCATCGAAGCTTCTGTCGCCAGAAACCTTGAGCTTACGCCCTCTGAATGGGACATCGATGTTACCGACGTTTGCTGCAGGTAGGTTGGCAGCTTTGATGAGGAAGATACCTTCTTCAGTTGCCTGTGTCTGGTCTGCCACTACTGTGGAAGGGAAAGACATTTCCACCTGGAACATGGTGGGGCGTACACCGCCCCCCTGGAGGATTGCTTTAAAATCCTCAATAGATCTCTTTCTAAGTGCCATTGTTATTTTCCTTTAAGATCAGAATGAGGTGCGTCTATTGAGGCCAACCGCCTCAGAGAACGACATGCCAGTCTTCGTAGCAACAAAGTTCAGAGTAATGAAGTTGATGGAACGGGATGGCTTGATGTAGATGTCGGCAACAAACTCGTTGCGATCGATAATCGCTTCGGAGTTGTTGGAGTCATCACACACAACCAGGAAGTCGTACATACCACGCTTGGATTGTACGTTTCTCAGGAAGGGGTTCACGTTATTCTTGAAGAGCGTTCTGGTTACTTCATCGTTGAATTCGAACAACGTCGTCTTGGAGATCTTAGCAATCTCTTTTTCGCAGATGAGGAACAGGCGTCTTACGTTGATACGGTCGAAGGCAGAGCTGTAAGCCAGCGCAGTCTTGTCACCGTAAAGAACGGTACCCTCTCCAGGGAAGTCAACGACTGGGTTAACTCTGTTAGAGTAAAGGTCGTCGCGTTGCTTCTTGGAAGGATTGAACGGAAGCTTAACAGCGTTCCGGATTTGACCTCTTTGGAAACCAGCGGGCGAGAACCAGGGCTCAGCTCTAAAGGAAGAGTAGACCAGGGTGCCAGCAGTGTCACCATTGAGGGGGTTGTATACGTAACGATCGCGGAAGCGGTCGAACTGATACTTGTATCCGCTGTCAAAGACAGCGTATGAAGAGGAGCTAAGTTCGTTAGCCCAGTTGACTACGTTAACCGTCATGCGGGCAGCGTCGTCTTGGTTGACTACCATGTAGCGCGGGGGCGACAGGAAAGTCATGCAGTCTCTACGCTCTTCAACGATAGAGATAAGGAAGTTAGCCTTAGCTACAGCGTCATTCAGGTTGTTACCTGCAGGACCCTGCAGAATGTAATCGAGATCGAAGACTGCTTCGATGTCGAACTTGTTATAAGCGTACTGCAATTCGCCCAGGGTAGAAGTCAGTGTGTCGACACCACCAAAGAGGGTTCTAACGCCAGGGATAATGTACTCAGCGTACGTGTCTGCCGAAAGTGGGTAACCAACTTCAGCTTTTCCATCGTTCAGAGGACCGTTGGTACCCTTGACTGGACGGAGTGCAAACAACATGTCAGAGAACTCATTGATGCGATCTGCATAATAGTTCGTTTCTCCCTCAGGAGTCTTAGCGTTATAGAACTTCGATACACCAATGTAGGTCTCAAGGACGTTACCTTTAGAACCAGTCAGGTCTCCAGTGGCATCATAAACAACGATGTTCATCTCGTCGTTCTTAGAACCTCTGTCCTGTGCATCAGGTGAAGTGCCAGGGCGTGAAGCCAGTCTGTACCAGGGCAGTCCTTGGAATGCAACCTGCTGTCTGTACCAGTCACCAGCAAACTCAATCTCGAAGACGTTGTCGCCATCAAAAAGGCAGTCGCCAGGAGCAGGCTCATAAGCATTCACCCACTCTTCGCTTCTAGAATTGTAGATGTATGTCTCGCCCAGTTCTCCTGGTCCAAGCACGCGTGCTTTCTGGTTGTTGCGAGGTCTGATCGGCCAAGCGAACAAGTTGTTGCCGTCGAGCACGCTGTATGTCTGTGCTTCCCAGATGGTGTCAACGATACGATCGTTGTCAGTGCCACCAGGTACAACATACTCAGCCAAGATGTCGAGGCTGTCTCCGTTGTCAGAGAAGAGGTTGTCCCCAGTCTCAGCAAGCAGCGAAGCGTCGATGTTGTTAGGCTTATAAGCGATGTGCTTACCCATTGGGTAAACTTTTGTGATTTCAGCAGCACCGAAACCAACCTGACCTCTCACCAGGCGATCTCCCTCTTGGAAGTTGCCTTGTGTTACCAAGATCTGGTATACGCCGTCGTTATAAGCGGTGATGTATCCCTTACCATCAAGCAGTGCAAGACCGATGTCTTCGTATGCTTCAATGTATACAGGGTATACTAGGTCGTCGTCGTTGAGGTCAAATCCAAGACTGCCGCTGGCAGCAACTTTGATGTACTCACCAACAACATCTCCACCTTCAACTGCAGCTGAGAACAGGGTGTCGTCATCCTCTCCTCTGTCAACAGCGCCATCGCGGATGTTGCCTGCCTTGAGAACACACTGGAAGTCTGCACCAGCGTCGATCATCGCAATGCCGATGCTGTTGCCCCACTCACCAGGGTTTCTGGAAAGGAAAGCCGCAGGGTGGGTGCTTTGGTTCTCGTAATCTTCAGTGAAGTGATCCTTATTCTTTACATACAAGGCAGTACCGTTAGCGTCGACGACGTCGACGGCATTACGCATAGCCTGCTGGCCACCCGTATCCAGGTTATACTCTTCAGCAGTTGCGTCTCCGATTTCATCGTCGCAACGAACCACGTAGCAGACGCCACCGTAATCCAAGAAGTTAGAAACAGTCCACCAGTACTCATAATTCTCGTCCGTTGGACGACCGAAGACTCTTTCTAGCTCATCTTCAGTGTGGATTTTATAAATCTCGTCTACAGGTCCACGCTTAAATGGACCGCAGAGAGCACCAATATTCGTAGTGATCGCGTCACTAGTTCCCCGAGTTAGATCGACTTCATTGACGATTACGCCCGGAGATGCGGTTTTAATAACCATTAGTTGTCTCCCGAATATGTTTTATATTCAGTTTTATTTAGAAAAAGGGGGAGTGCGAGAATGGTTTTAGAATAAAATGTGGGTGGTAGAAGGAAGCAACTCCTTGCCTACCACCAGTCAGTGTTTGGAGTACCGCCTCCGCCCCACTCGTATGGGCTGTGTGGCATGCCATATTCGTCCATTTTGTCCCTGTACTTGTCGTATCTTTGGTGCTCCCACTCCTGTTTCCAGAACTGTCCGTTGGCATCCATCTCGTAGTCGTCTCCACCGTCGACGATGAACCCGAAGGGTGACATGTCTTCCTCTAACTGATCCTTATCCTTCTCATACAACTCTTCTCGGATGGACTGATCAGTCATCTCCTTGAAGTAGTCCTGTGCCACTGCCCAGGCATACATAACCATGCACATCACAAGGTCATCGTGACACCCGTCCTCCGCTGAGAAGGTGTCTCTCTTCTCCACAAAGGTTGTCAGTTCGTTAATGATCTGGAAGTCGTTGAACAGAACCTTGTCCGACTCCACCATCTGTTTCAGGTTAGAACAACCCAACTTCTTAGGTGCCTTTGCCATCTTCAGTCCTAACTGAACCTTACCACCAGAGAACCCGTGTCCTAGTACCTGCCCCGCTCTACCTCTCATAGCAGTCATTAGTAGGTTCTCATACTCTAAGTCATAGTAGACTTGAGATGCTACCTGATCACCAATATCATTTACTTCAATCAATAACCATGCATTGTTATAATTTTTTGCTACTTGGACGATAATGTCGGGAAATAGCATTGGTTTGATTTCATTGTTCCTATACTTCCCAACAATTCTATGAGGATATGTCGTGATATCTACCAGAATAAAGGCAGAGTAATCCAACTTCATACCTCTAGAAACATCAACTGTCATCAAGTATTCATGTCCTTGTTGAGGTTGCTCGAAGATGTCTAATCCGCCTGAGCTGTGGATGGGGTTATTATATGACAGGTTTTTAAGTTTAGATCCAGCAATCAATGTACCAGCAGAACCAATGAAGTCGCACTCAAACTCCTGTGCGAACTGTTGCTGAGATGTGTTAGCAATCGTCTCTTCCTTCCAGGCTTCGTCTCTGCCTGGTACCTCACTCCAGTGTGCCTCAGTGGCACGATAAGAGTTCCTATTGTTCTCAGCGTCGTTCCACAACTTATAGAAGTGGTTCATCCCGTTAGGGGTAGAGACGATAATTACCTTGGTACTTTTACCAGAGGAGATAGTAGGATATACAGAACTGAAAAAGTCTTCAGCAACGTTCGTCGGAACGAACGCGAACTCGTCCAGCATAACAATGTTGTATGAAAAACCACGGACAGCCGATGATGAAGTGGAAGACGCAGTAATTCTAGAACCGTTCTCAAGTTCAATAGATCCTTTGTTCCAAGCGAGGACACCCTGTTGTAACCACTTAGGAAGGTTCTCGTAGGACGTTTGGAGCTTCGCCATAAGCTCGAAGGACGTCTCCCTTTTGTTCGCCAGGATGGCGATGTTGATGTTGTCACGGAAGATAGCCTGGTGAATAAGGTACGCCGTAACAGTCACTGACTTACCAGACTGACGGGGTAGCTTACAAATACTAAAACGATTGTTGTGAAAACTGTCGATCAGTTTCTGTTGGAAGGGGTATGGTATGAAGGGAACGATACCTTCGTCCAGTGAGATAACTTTGATGTAGTTCGTTAAGAAGTACTCTGGGTCTTGGGAGCACTTGATAACCTCTTGGACTTGTTTCTTAGTAAAATCAATTTGAACTCCCCTCTGTTTCAGCAGGGGGTTTCCTTTATAATCAAGATCAGGCATTAGTCGTGTTGCCTCCAGTCATCGGTGCGTTCTTGGTGAAACCAGTCGGAGATTTCATCAGCACTACCAAATCCAGTGCTATGCCTAGACGGATCCGGGTCACCCAGATCCATCTGGTTCAAAAAATCGTCACAACTACCTTCCTCAATGCTAAATCGTGATTGTCTTCTGGCTTTCCTTAGCATCTCACCAGCAGAACGATTCGCCTTGGCTAACTTGTTAGCCCAAATCATTTCGTCTAGTTGAACTTCTTGGTTTGTCGCAATTCTCTGGCAGATGAACTCAAGCCGGAGCCTGTACTCTGTCGACAGCATAATAATACACCTTTTCAGTATTTATCCTAACAGTTCCACCTTCTACGAGCAGCCTTGCCTCTCTCGCCGTTCCAGCCTCTGGACCTTGCACAGAAGGACTTGCGCCTGCCTGCTGCCTTAGATCCTGCCTTGAGCTTAGACGGGGGCGTTGTGACGGCAGTCTTAAGGTTGCCACCAGTGCGTCTGTTGTACTTGGCAACACCCTTGGATGTCATACCAGCACCAGAGTCCGTGCTTCTCTTGTCACCAGACTTCTGAGACATACCTTTCATCTCGTCGCCTTCTTGTACTGTACCGTATTTCTTATGTGCTTTGTCTTGGATCTTTTGGTTGCGAGTTTCTTGACGCTCCATCACTCTCTTATACTTCGTCTCTACAGAGGGGGTCTCCTCCTCCTTGACACAGTTAGGAACTTCTTTGCCACCTTTCTTCTTGGTTCCCTTTGCCTTATATCCTTTCCAGCAACTGCTAGCACCGACGTTGTCTCTAGCTGCTTCTAGACCCTCCACGTTCAGGGTCTTGGGGTAATCCTTATCACCTTTCTTAGCAGGATCCTCTCCTCTCTTTCTCTTGGCGTGGATATTGTCCCAGAGACCTTTCTTACCTTCGCCGAATACAACGGTCTTGATCTCACCAGTATCGTGGTCTGCTACGTCAACCTCGAACTCGTCTTCGTCTTCTGTCAGGTAGACAGGGGAGACAGGTTCGCCTACCTCGGCAGCAATGTCGTCAAAGATTACACTGTCTTCCTCTGACATAAAGTCCCAGAGGTCGTCAGGGAGCACCTCAAAGTTCTCTGTGACAGCAGGTACAATCACCATCGTGCTGCTGTAGTTACCTGGGTCTTCGTGTGCCAAGTAGAATGTTAGGAGACGTGCACCAGGCCAGAACTTAACACAAGCGTCCTGCATATCCTCTTCGGTTGGTGGTTCGGGGGAGGGCCAGTAAAACTTCAGTCTCTGCCGTCCACCACGGAACATAAAGACAACCTCATACACACCACCGATAGACTCGAAGATACGGGACATCTCGTCCAGTGGATACCAGCCCACCTCTTCTGTCATCTGGTGTTGCTTAGCCCACTCATCAGGAATCATCCCGTGCTTGGTTTTAAAATCTTTGTGGAGTTGCTTGGGTGTCAGTCCGTGCTCGACACAGATCTGACGCATTACTTTGTCGATGGACTGCCAGGAGATGTCTTCTAGCTGGAGTAGAGCGTCCTCGAGGACAGTCACCGCAACAGTTTCTACCAGAAGTTCTGGTCCAGTCTGAACAGTCTCCTCCTCTTCGTCTTCGACAAGGAACATCTGATTGATATGAGCTTCATACTCCTCGACGGACATCGCCATCACACCGACTGTTGGTCCGCAGGTTCCGATGCCTACGTTACCACCGTTAGGACCAGCAAGGGCAACAGAACGCCCAGCGTCACCACCGTTACGGATACCAACCAAGGCATTAGCAAGTGCTCTAGCGTTAACCTTAGACGCAATCGTTACAGGTTGGTCACACCCTTCGGTGTCTGGTTCAATATCCTGCTCTTTGATGTTGGACTTATACATGTCCGTCATCTTGTTGGCAAGTGTTATGCCATCATAACGGATATGGGCTTTAGGAACAGCAGTATTCTTGACTTCTTTCTCAGGAAGTTTAACGTCCATCTCACTAAGTCTATCCTTAATACCACTAAGGGCACCACTGATAAGGGAGTCTTTAATTTTTTGAATCCCTTCCTGGGAGATAAAGTCTAGATCTTCGCTCATTGTAGCATCTTGTCCTATGGATTTATTTAGTGTCATCCGTTGTACACACCACGCTTGGGTGCTTCAATGCCGTCGCCAGACGACATTGGTTGCCCATCTGTCACAGTATTACTCAATCCTTTATTTAAAATCCTTTGTGCCAGCCCAGGGCCCTTTTTCTTTTTATTCTTTTTAGGTTTCTGTGGTTTACTTTGAGGACCGTCATCAGGTGGTTGTCCATATCTGTATGGATTGGGTACTCTACCCATCTTGTTAGAGTTATCACCTGGTTTCTTAGTTGTGGTTAAAGCACCTGACTTGGGTTTGGGAGTGGTTGCAAGAGCACCAGGCTTACTAGTAGCAAGAGCGCCACTCTTCTGCTTGACAATATCTCTTCCTTTGTCAGCCGGTCTATGTGCTAGGGCACCTCCTTTAGTGGGAGATAAACTACCTCCCTGTTTACCTGGAGGTAACGCCTTTGGATCTGGGTTGGCTGCCTTGGATTTATCATACGCTTTTCTTGCAGCATTAAAATCACCCTGCTGCCTCATCTTAGCCCTTGCCGCTTGTCCAGCGGGAGAGAATGCTCTCTCCATTAACTCTTTGTAGGTTTTCATCTATCTGATTTTTAGTTATTTATTCTGTTCTTTCTGTTGCTCTTTGAGCATCATCATTAAGTCTTTTGTGCTTCCTGACATAAAGACGTTGTTGGTGGTGTTGTTCTGGGTTGCCTGCACCTTCACCTCATCCATCTCTAAGTCCTTCATCTTCTTATGAAGGTCTCCAATCTTCTCGACAACATCAGCAGCGTGCTTAGCACCTGCAAAAACGACTTCGTATGCTCTGGGGTGATCTGACTGTTGTGCCACCTCCATTGCTCCGTCAAGAGACTCCTGCATCTTCTCTACAATATTATAGAGTTGTCCTCTGGCATAGTTGTAGTCCTTTGCCTGATCGTCTTTGGTTGAAGCGACGATCTCTGCCTTAACCTTTACCGGCTTTGCTTCCGGCTCGGTTGGTGTGATGTCGAAGGTGTCGTTGAGGCTGTCGAAAGAAGACATTAGCTGAGCCCGAAGAAATCTTGATCGTCTGCCAGCAAGTCCTGGTATTCTTCCACAACTTTGTATGCTCCCTCGGTAGGATCAATCTTGTCTCGTGGTTCAGGAGGACGTCTGGTAGACTTAACCTCTGCAGAGTATCGCAACTCGGCAGGGCGTTTGACAATGTCGGAACGGTAATCGAGAGTAATCTTTCTGATGTCTCTCTGTGCGTCGACAGGTCCGAAGAGATATGTTTTTACTGTGAAGTTGAGTGTCCAGAGTAGTGTTCTTCTCTGTGTATAATCACCCTCATAATCATCAGTATAACCCACGCCGTTAAGGACAATTGCAATGTCGCGCTCTTCGTGTGTTTCATCAATCACCTCAATAGAAACGTTCAGGGAAGGGTGGAAGTTAGGTAGAATCTGTTCCAGAATCTGAAGTCCATCATCCTGATTCTTGGAGATGATGTTCAGTTCGATGTCCAGATTATATGGGACAGGGAGGAACTGACTGTACTGGATAGGCTTTCCATCTGCATCCTTACCCTTAGGAGGTACCGTCTTAGCGAACTGAGTAGGTACCAGCTTTCGTGAGCCGTCATAGTTCAGTCCCTTGATCTCAAAAGAGATACGAGGGAGACTGATCTGATAGGCTTGGCGCTCAGGGGTGGGCTCGGCGGCAATCATCGCCAAGTATTTCTGAATAGGACCGTATTGACACGGAACTTTATAAGCTTCTAGATTATCTTCTTGTTTTCTCGCAGGATCTTTCCTCTTAACAATGATATTGTTAAAGATGGTGCCGAACGAAATGATCGACTTACGAAAGATTTGGTGATAATAATATTGTCCGAGCATAATAAACTGTTGTACAATGGTATTTAGACGAAGCCAAATGGGTTCTCATCGAAGTCATCGACGATCTTAATCTGATCGAACTCTTCCTGGATAACGTCTGCGTCATCAAACGCCTTGCGTTCTGTGCCTGCTTTATGTGCTACAGCGTATGCTCCACTGGTCTGACCGATGATAACAACTGTGTCCATCCTATTAATTGTCAGGTCGTGGTTAGCGTCCTCTTGCTGTGGATCGTTGTCTGTTAGCTCACCAACAGTCAGCTTAAAGTCTTGTGTATTCCAGTCCATCACTGTGCCCTGGACTTGGTCGACACGGTGCAGCAAACCTGGATCTCTGTGGAAGATGAAGTTTCTGACACCGTCTGTCTGGAGCAGCCCCTCCTCTCCGTAGTCCCAGCGGAGCCCGAGACCTTCTGCGATGATGCCACCGCCAGGTCGGTTGTGGTGCTCAATAACATCTCCTTCTTCAGTCGTGATGTCATATGGAGTCGCTTCGAAGACATTGGTAGCAAGGTAAGTACCGTCCTGTGCAATGATGTGAGTGTCGGAACCGTCATACAAGATGTCCCAGTAGCCACCGTACTCATCGTATAGCTCTCCTACACCAGTGATGTCGTGGATAGTAACTCGCTCGAACTGATCGAACGTCCTGGTGTATCCAGGGTCGATATCGAAGTCCATTCTGTAGTACTCCGCACCAACCTGAGCCTGGTCGACACTGTCGTAGGTAGTCTTGAACTCCTCTCCACTGTACTCGAACTTCTCACACTGTATCTCAAAGACGTATCCTCTGCCTAGCTGGAAGAACGGCTGGTCGAACTGGACGTATTTGATTTCAAAAACGCTGTTGTCAAAGGGGAAGAATATCAAGTCTCCCTCTTTGGGACGGCTGTCGATCTCTCCAACAAGTGGATCGAGTTGAGATCCAGGCGCATCTCCATTGATGCCGTTGTAATAAGACTTTAAGTATGGAGAGTAGTATGTTGTGAACTCAGAACGAGACATCACCAGCGTGATCTCGTCTGAGCTACGGACACCAAACTTAGACAGCAGCTCCATCCCATTGTCGAACCCGTCGACAGTCTTCAGGTACATTGGGATGGGCATAGCCATCTCAAAGGCAACCTTAGTGCTCTCGTGTAACAGGTGGTCCAGGTTCAGATGCCTACGAGGCATATAGAGGACATCAAGTCCATATATTTTGATTTGTTCCCGAACGAGGTCGTCAACCAGTCCCTGCTCAGCAGTCTGACCCGGCCATACTGAGTTAAAATAGGGACTGGTGTGAGGCATTATATCCTTTTCTTGTTATTTATCGCGTGACTCCATCCCAGTAACCATTGTCAACCAGCCACTCTCCAGTCATTGGTGTTGGGGTGTAGACATCCCACATCTTGCCATCAGGACTGGCACAAGCCTTCAGAGCATTGGCAGTTTGGTATGGGGTGTCGCCTGCCCAGATGGCTTCTGCCTCCCAAGGAATAGCAGCGGGCATCATAGCGTAGGCAACGTTGGCTCGCACCACGTATCCGTTAGGAACGACACCGTCTTGCCAGATGACTGCGATCTGAGAGTTCTGTAGGCTACCAGCCATACAGTCCTGTGCTGCGTGCCAACCTTCGTGGCGAATGACATTCATAACAATGTCCTGGCTCGTCATATACTTGGCATTCAGATAGAACTTGTTGCCAACTGTGTAGTACACACCTCGTGTTCTAGTTACGAAGTACTTATCAGGAGCAGTAAAGAACTCAATGCCAGTTGCGTTCAGGCTGGCAAAGATGCTCTCTAGCTCATCTCTGTTGGGGTCGTTGAAATACACACCGAGTTGAGCTTCTAGCTCATCGACGTTTCTAACCTTTCTAACATCGGTGGTGCATTCACGCATCATCATACATCCCATAGAGTGTGGGGTGTTCCATCTGGTGATTTCTGGCTCAGCAAGAGCAGGCACACCAAACGCAGCCAGGGCTGCCATTGCAATAAATCTTTTCATAATGAAGGGTTGATTACTAGTATTTATCCTACCGCATCGAGGCAGGGATCTGCCCAATCCATGGCAAATCGTTGACGAATCGTATCAAGTTCCTTCTGTGCGTCAGACAAAATGCGCTCACCGTTGATGACGATGCCTCCTGGCAATTGCACCTGGTTGTATTTGGTAAGGTTTCTTCCCCATTGTGCTTTAACAAGTGCGGTCGAGAACTCTTTAAGCCACATGTCGTTCCACAAGTCAGGATACACGTCCGGACTAGGTTTTACCATACATTCGAACGCAAGTATAGAACCTCGCTTGATGTCTCCATCAATATGAAGATGGTGTGTCCTCTGGTTGAAGTTATACATCTTGGGAGGATGGAACATGAAGTCAATCAGTGCCAGATACTCATTCATAATCCAGAACTGAGCCAGTCCGAATCCCATACCATCGCAGTTACCGTTGCCACTCATCCCACCAAACAGCAGTGGATACACCATACCTCCAGGGATGATACCTCCCAATCCAGTGCCACCGTTAGTCTTCAGGATACGTGTAACACCAACGACGTCGTCTGGCATCACAATAAAGTTATTCTGTTCTAGGATAGGAGTCGTACCAAACATAGGTGCAGAGTCGTCCACCTTTGTCACCATCCAGACGGAATCTCTATTGCCACCATTAATTACAACGTAATCTCCAACCTCATATCCCTTTCCTGTCCTGTACACCTCAAGATTGATAAGTCCACCGTGGAGACTACGCTCTGGGTGTACCTTCACTTCAAGTCCGCGTCCGGTACCTGCACTCTCAGTCTGTACTTGGATATTGGATCCATCTTCCATCAGCAGTTCTTCTGGATCGTGCCAGGTGTTTTTATCTAAGTCCCACCCATTAGTCAGCAAATCTACCTGCCTGATATTAGCACGGGAAGTGGCTTCATACATATGCCATCCATTAGGATAGTCGCTCCCTGGTTCTACTAGTTGTAGTTCCTTTACCATACCGTGATGGTATGTGTTATACCCACTACCTTTAGGTCCCTCAAACCCTTCCTGATCTACATATTTTACTTTACTCCCTCTAAAGAACTCATAGAATTCAGGAGTCACCTCAGTCGTAAGATATACCCTCTCCACACCATTGAAATGATTGCGCTCATTAAAGAACTGGAACGCGTCATCGATTGCAACATCTAATTGCTCGTCCGCGACGTTGATTTCCAGGACAGGAGCACCTAACTTTGTAAGAATATGCTTCTTAAACTCAGCCCTATTTTGAGGTTTGGAAACACTCATTGTATTTCTACTTTCCTATATTTAGGCATAAAAAAAGGAGGGCAAAGCCCTCCCTGTCTTATGTGATATCGTATCAGGTAAGAGGAGTCAGAGCAGTCAGTGCTGCAGCGATGGCAGTAGCAAGCTCGTCAGCAGTTCCAGTAAAACCAGTGCAAGTGGTAATCAGGGTCTGTTGAATCGCATTGATGTGGTTGCGGTTCTCCTGAGTCTTGGTGCCGTTGGCAGTCAAGTCAGCGGTGAGGGTGGCAATGTTAGTAGTGTTGGTAACCATGGCGCTGTCAAGGCCAGTGACAGCCTGGATGACGGTGTAGTCACCAGCAAGCCCGCCGTTGTCGGGGATGTTCATTACAACAGCGCCGGAAGCGACACCGTTGAGTTCATACAACTTAGCAATCAGATCAGAGTTATCGCTGATTGCGGTGGTGTTGTCACCGATGGTGTCACCGGGGAGTCCAACAGCATTTTCCAGGGTATCGAGGCGGCCGTCTTGCTCATCGTTCTTGAGCTCAACGCTGCCAATGGCAGAAGCGTTGGCGTCAACCTTAAGCTCAACTGCGTCGATGAGGAGGGTGTGTGCGTCGTGGGCAAGACCCAGAGCACTCAGAGCGTCTTTGACGTTCTTGGGACTAGCAGACAAGGGAGAGCCGGAAAGCTCATTGGTGATGTAGGTAGCAGCAGTCGTACCGATGTTATTCGTGATCTTGAGTTGCTGAGCCTCGAGTGCATCGATGTCTGCCTCTGGCTGAACCAGAGCGTCTGCGATAGCAGAGTCGGTTTCTGTCTTGGTGTAGACGTCGCGGCCGGCAAGAGGACCCAAGAAGTCAACCTTACCGAAGAATTCTACATCGCCCATAAAGGCGTGAGCATCACGGTCAAGACCCAACTTGAGGGTTTCGAAATCAATCTTGAGAGTTGTGCTGTCTTGGTCGTTTACGATAAAGACATCCTTATCAGAAAGTCTATCAAGCTCTAGGGGCTTAAGAGCACTAATTTTTACTGAAGCCATTTTTTAATCGTGGTGATTTTTTTTATTTATGGAAATCAATTCTGAACTTACGCTCTTGGGTTATCTGCAGTGTTAACACCATTGACTTTCAGTAAGCCAGTGGAGTCTGGATCAGTGGCGGCATCCTTCTGGACGTAAATGTATCCAGGTTTAACACCATTAGCAGTTGCGTTCCCATCGTTAATCGCAACAACCAGTCCGAGGGCGTCCCATAATGCAGCCCGGTTTATTGTCGACAGCAACTCCACCCACTTAGTCTGGTTACGGTAGAATGCTCTTCCCTGGATGGTGCCTGGATCGCCGGTCCCGACCCCCGGAGTATACCCGGAGTTTGTTCTAGTGTATGCGAATGAACCCTCACATCCATCCTTGGTATCTACGCCTGCAATTTTATACCTGTCCAGCTCACTGTATGAATTATGGAACATCGGAATCATCGAGGGAGATGCTACCGGTCCAGTGATACCATACTTCTGTCCAGTTCCTACTTGCTCAGTAAACACAGGGCCTTCGATCGGCGCTCTGGTACGAATAGCATCCAATTGAAGTTGGAATGCTTCCTTATTATTCTTGAGATCCAGCGCTTGGGCTCCCAATGTTTCGTTCCAAGCGCTATGCGGGACAACCAAGTAGCTAAAGGACTCGAGGTTATCGGAGACGATTGGAGCGCCGTTGACGTTTCCACCTGCTTTACCTACGCCAGACAGAGTAATTAAGTTCGCGTTTTCAGCGTCGTTAATCTCGTTCTTTGTCTCTAAATCATCAACGCGGGTTTCGTGATCCACAAGAGCACAAGTTACAGTGCCGCCTGCAAGGGCGCTAATATCACAATCCCCTAGCAAGGCTTCGATGGCAAGAATACGAATCTCGTGGTTGTTTACCTGGCCAATCAACCACTCCAGTGTCTGAAGGATGCCGTCGGGGTTGTCTGGATCCGGGTTAGGGTTAGGTGTTCCGCCCAGTCCATTCAACTCTACTAAAATATCAGCAACCTTATCCTCAAGAATCTCAACTCTGAATTGTAAGTCTTGAATATTGAGAATGTTCTCATCAATGAGGGCTCTATTTGCTAAGCAATACTCCTCAATGCTGTCAAACGCCTCAATAATAGTACAGTTATCAGGAATAATACTACCAGGGAAGACACCCAAGTGAGTAGACAACGAAGGGCGCCCAATCAATGTCTCAATTGCAGTGATGCGAGCATCCTGGACGATATTATAATCGTTTAGGTTCTTAACTATTTGATCAATTTCTACCTTGGAATATGTCTGATCCTTGTTATAAAAGTCTCCAGTTACAGCACCCTCAAATACAACGTCTCCAGTGTATAATACATCACCAGTGAACTCAATGTCCTGTGCACCAATTGCGAATACAAACTCTTCAAAGGTAACCTTACTGGTTACGATGTCACCATCATTGATGATGAGGTAGTCATCGGCGGAGACTC
>WLWE01001278.1_pt1 | contig 19089 bp, 26 predicted proteins | sample 6718301 | NCBI WGS metagenome assembly WLWE01 (sample SAMN12718691, study PRJNA515312) | sponge metagenome | isolation source: marine sponge | host: Mycale hentscheli | place: New Zealand: South Island, Marlborough, Capsize Point | collected 2003-05-01 | reverse complement strand
GCTGCTGCCGAAGCCATATACATGACACAAGAGGCTAACGGTGGTGCATACCTAGAAACAGGGCCGAGCCTTGCACGTGAAGGTGTTGGGCGTGTAGCCCTGATGTATAAGAGCTACGGGCTGCAGATGTATTACAGTATGCTCAAGCAAGTCAAACGTGTATTCGATAAAGATTTAACAAAAGAAGAGCGTAAAGAAGCGCGTAAGATTTTATACGGCCTTCATGGCACAGCGTTGTTCTTCTCTGGGGCTTCGGGGATACCGATCTATGGAGCTATGCGTCTTCTGTTTGATTCTTTTATAGAAGACGATGATGAACAAGATTTTGACACTATGGTGCGTACAACTATTGGAGAAGGTTGGTTCAAAGGCCCGTTGGTTGCAGCGACTGGCTTTGACACCGCAACGCGCACCGCGCTGACTGGTCTATTGATCCAAGAAAACAAGTATAATCCGAGCGCATCGTTTGAAGAAAACCTTGGGTTCTATCTTGGTGGCCCTGCACTTTCTACCATTAAACGTGCGCCACGTGCGTATAAAGATTTTGCTGAAGGCAAATACGAACGTGCGTTTGAAAACCTCATGCCAACTGCCGTGGCAAACGCATACAAAGGCTTGGTACGTTATCCCCGTGATGAAGGTGTGAAAAGCCGTAGGGGTGATGTGATATACGGAGATATGTCAGGCGCAGACTATTTACTCAAGACTATAGGTATTAGTTCTTTGGGTGAAACGCAGACTAGCGATAAAACTCGTGTGATGAAGAAGATAGATAAGGCTGTGAACAATACTCGCACAAAACTAAGCAGGGATTATTACATAGCGCTGCGCGAGAATGATCTGGAACGTTTGAACCAAGTGTTGAAAGAAATGGGCAAGTTTAACCAAAAACATCCAGCGGCATATATAACTCCAGATACCTTGAAGCGATCATTGAAGCAACACATGCGCACCTCTGGCGGTATGTATCATGGTGTAACAATTAGTCCTATCTATAGAGGGCCATTGTTAGAACTTGCGGCAGCGTTTCAAGACTTAACATAAAAATAGCCCCCACCGAAGTGAGGGCCAGTGACAGGGAGGAGAACAACAGGTAGTGTGGACCATGCTGTTAACCACTACATATCATAGCAATCTCCACATGCGAACCCCCCACTGCCCGTTTTCGATGCAAATATGAATGGTTGTTTCATATTGTTTCATAGCTGCAACACGTTTAAGCTGTTTTTTCGCCTTTTCTGTGTTGATGCAGGGTATAAACACTGAAGCACCAACCACCATCTTATCCCACTTCACGATAATTTTCACCCCATCAGGATCTAAATCATCTAGTCTAAGTGGTTTCATCTAACCCTTCCATCTTTACAACTATGCAGCGTTGAGAGGGTAAGTTAAGGCTCGTGCCTTTTGTAATTCTAACCACTTTTGAAGTTGCGCCCATCTCTTCTTTCAGGCTCTTGACCGTAGACGCATAGTTTATGTATTGGTCTACAAGATATTTCTTAAACTCTTTTATCGGAATAAACATTAGTTTTGTATCCGTCTCGTAGCGCCCAATGAGTTTATTCTTTGGCATGTTTTCTGGGATTACAAGATCCACCACATCATCCCTATTGTCATCAGTGCTTTTAATCTTGAGTATGCTACCCCAGTTATCCCGAGCGAAGTCTGCTATTATAGAGTTTGTGTCTGGTCCAGTATCGCTGATTACAGCCTTTACACGTTTCAGCTCAACCACAATCCAGTCAAACAGACGACGCACGTCATAACCTACTATGCCTAGCTTGTTTCCTATAGTAGCCGCCACGAGCACGTTGGTGCACCCTGCCGAGAAGAAACGATTGACCGCTGTTAAATTAGCCGCTTTATCCAACCGCTCTTTTATACCTGCATAAAGTTTCGCTATCTGATCGCGGTTCTGTATAACATATTGTATATACGGCACAGAGAAATGCCCGTAGTTCGTTTGGATATCCCTATAAAGCGCATCGGTTTTGTCTTTGTCGATTATGGCTTTGAGGTTTGGATCAACAGTAAACTCTAATATCCGCTGCATCTCTGCCTCTGGGTCAGCTTTGAGTTTACTCAGCAATTCGTAGATGCTTATGTTGCCTGACGAACAACCCATCATCCTCCACGGCTTGCCCCGCCACCGCTCCGTGTTGGCGCTTCCCTGTAACCTGTTACGTTGTTTACCTTCAGCGAATTGGTACGCGTAATCAGAAGCTACGAACGGGGTCATGTTAGACATTTCATCAGAGTTTAGTGATATGTTTTTGTACACTTCGCCCCGTGCCATACGAGAGTTAGGTGTATCGCGTTGCCCTAAAGTTAAGAAGTGAGGGTCACCCCATATAGCTGTGTTGCAGTAAAGCGCAGTGGTTTTACCCACGCCAGAGCCACCATATAAATGCGCAGCAAAACTAAACAACCCTGTCAGTGGCATCAGTATAGACCCCAACCCCATGCACACAACAAACTGGTGCAACTCAAGACCCTCTACATTGAAGAAGCTAAGTATCTCCCGTTGGCGATCCGCTGATCCCATAGGCTTAAACGCGTCTACAAACCCAGCCGTTTTAGAAGATGGTGGGTTGTATTCAACCGTGTCTGCCTTAACAAGTTTATCACCCAGCACAAACTCTTGCATGGTGTCATCGTTAACCCAACCAAACTGTTGGTGTGCTTCACTAGCTGCGCCTGTCTGTTGCAATTCATTCACCCATGTTTGTACGTATTTCATCAACTTCCCCAAATCTTCTCCGTAAGTTGTTATGCCCTTCATGGCCATGTTCTTGCGGAACTCTTCACGTGAAGTGATAGCCATCAAAGGAACTGTAAACTCCCGAACACCATCCCTTGGGAGGTGCAGAGCAAACGCCACCACTTCCCCCTGTTCTACATCGTGCAACCTGCGTGTGACGTAGAAATCATGGTGGTAGATTGGCACTTCGATAGGGTTGCCCTCTTCATCTTTGGTGCGCATATAAACACCACCGTTCTTACCCCGCATGTATGGTGCAGGGTATTGAGGTATCTCTGGTTCGGGTGGGGCTTCTTCTACGATTTTAGTTAGCTGTGCAGGCGTTGTTATGCTTAACGCATTAGGGCACCCATCACAGCCATCGGGGTTATGTTTGGCAAAGGTGCTACAGTATTGCGGACCCCCAGTGTCCATCATTTTGCGTACAGTTTCGTTGAAATCATACTCAGGATGGTTGGAAGACATTACCCGCGCTGCCTTGTCTCCATCGACGCATACTTTAGCGATAGATAGACCTGCACGCCACATGTCGTAAGACACGCTGTCCTGATTATCTATTATGTATTGGATCTGTGCGCAGCCCTGATCATTATCAGTCTTCTCCAGCAGGCGTTTAAAACTGCCAGAGGTTTGTGCATTGAGTGCATCGCGGTAGGCACTGGGAGCAAACTTCTCGGGTACTGGTATCGCACCGCCAACACAGTCTTCAAACTCTGAAAAATCTATTGGTTCTGCTAAGTACCCATGTAGTAACCCAACTGGTTTGGGGTCATCCCCCTTATAATTATATGTGTTGGGTACACGTAATATGCTAGCGGCATCAGATGTACGCGAGGGATCTGCTGGGAAGTCTTGCTTTATACATAACTGCTTTAGACCCTCCGCAACTGGAAACCATGTCTTTTCATCTACGGCTTCAGTCAAAGGCCAATACACATGCAACCCGTTGCCAGAATTTACAATCGTTGGCCGAGGTAACTTGTTAGTCTTACAGAACCTACGCAGTTCCTCAAAGGCGGTAGGTTGGTCTATAAATTCTTTACTAGGTCCACAATCCAAGTCGATGAAGAAAGACTTCATCTGGTTAACGTTTATTTGTTTACGGTTATCTGGTTCTTTAAATGTGCCAAGGGCAAAGAAAACATTGTATGCTGCTGCGTCGAGTTCATCCGCTCTTTGTATTAACTCATCAATAGATGGATAAAACTCTTGCTTTATATCGGTTTTGTTATTGCTGTTATAGCACCACAGGCAGTAGTTCCCCTCACTCCCTAACACAGAACCCAAAAATTGTTTGGTGTCCACGGTTCTCTTCCAATGTTAGAGGGTGCGCGGCCCTGTCAGACCGCGCCTTGTTTTTAGTCCTCCCAGTTATCTAAGATGACACCTAGATTACTTTCTTTTGTACCGCCAGCCGCTGCTTTTTTAGCAGGAGTTTTTACTGGTTCTGGTTCTGGTTCTGGGTCGGAAGAACCGTCGTCAAAACCACTCATGTCTACCTCTGGTTCTTGTTTTTGAGGCATATCCACGATGTTGCTGGCAAACATACTCTCTGAGTTATGAACATAACCACCTTCGATAGCACCAAACGCGCTACGCACCATACGATCTGCAAGCTCTACCACCTGCAACTGGCGAATACGCACAGAAACACTTGGCTCGTTTGACATATATTTGTAGGGGTAGAACGTTACAGCAATGTTGATCGTGCTGCCCGTGGTCAACTGAAACTCCTCCGGTAAAGGATTATTCTTGGAGTCTACCTGTAACGGCTTACGTGTTTTCTCACCGTTGTATTGACCCTTTAGAATGCACTTAATGGTGCGTGTACCATCATCATGCTTGACCATAGGATTAGAAGGTGTGTCAGGCCAGTCTGGCTTTTTGTTAGCCGTATAGGCTTTGACCATTGCGATATACAGCCCTTTGGCAGTCTCGCTATCCATCTTCAATTCGATAGAGTATTCAGCATTCGGTGCCATCGGATCGCACGGCATGCTCTTGTTAACCTTTTGATCAAAGGCATAGGTGCGGTCCAACTTTGGCCACAGTGCTTCTACATTTTTAATTACATATGGTTCTGCCATATCGTTCTCCTATATATCTTCGTCGAGATTTAAATCCATCTCGTACTGTGTGTTATCGTGCGAGGTATAACGCACGGGTTCTGGGCTGGTCTTCTTCAACAACGCATCAGACACAGCCTGTTTGTCAAAACGGTATACGTTGTTGATCTTCAAAAAAGTGTTCTCGGGGATATGCCCCTGCCGTACCCAGCCCCGTACAGTAGATACGGATACGGCTAAATGTTTAGCTAAATCTTCAATAGCAACAAATGGTGTAGTCATTACTTTTTCCTCACTGAGATGACATACTCGCTGTCAATCTTCAAACCTTCGGGTTTTAACTCAGGATTTTCTTCCAAGAATTGCTTCATGTTCGTCTGGTTTAAACGACGATCAAACAACTCAGGTACAGCATGCTCTACAACAAACTTGTGCATAGCATCCCAATCACTTGTCCAGTATTTGGTACGCTGCGAACGAAAGAATAACCCCTCATCGGTTCTCACGCTCTCAACCTTGTTGTTTTCACAATAGCTGAGAAGCGCACGTTTTAAGATGTCAAGCTGATGTGCCAACTCTCCATCTTCTTTGGTAAATGCCGCTTTTAACTCTGCACGTTTGTTGCGTATTTTTATATACGCCTTGGTCATTTTGTCAGCGGGTGCGTCTGAATAGTCGCTCATCTTAACTCCTCCTTGTACAAAGTATTATTTAATTATGTATACTACTCTAGTCAAGCAGTTCTTTGTACAAATCTATCATTTTTGTGTGTACGTCTATTCTCTTATCAAGTAATGAGTACACGCGTTTTTCTACACCCGATCCTTGTAACTGAACAACGGTACATGGATGTTTCTGCCCTGAACGATGCACCCGCGCATTTGCTTGTGCGTATGTCTCCAAAGAAGAAGTCGGACCCCACCATACCACAGTGTTCGCTGCAGTTAAAGTCACACCATGTGCTGCCGACTGGGGCTGTATCACCAATATCTTGGGGTCAGGGTCATTTTGAAAGCGTTTAAATATGTCGGTGCGGGCATGCGCAGGTACGTCTCCACGAATCACCTCTGTTGTTAACTTGTCAGCACGTAGCTTTGACACCAAGACATCTATCGTGTGCTTAAATGGCACGAACACCAACACCTTCTGGCTGCTCTCATCAATTACTTCCTTGAGAACTTTGTAGCGGTTCTTAATGTCGAACTCTAATGCGCCACCATCGTCAGTGTAGACCGCCCCTGCAGATATTTGCAGTAACTTGTTCATGGTAGCGGCGGCATTTACGGCGGATATTTCGTCATCACCCACCTTCATAACCAACTGCTTGCGCAACATATCATAGTATTTTGTCTGTTGCTTGGTCAATTCAACCTTACGTTTGACGTAGGTCATATCTGGTAAGTCGAGGCATTCTTCTTTGGTGAACCGTATAGCTGGCTGTAACGCGTTAAACACTATATCGGATGCATTTTCCTTTGGCATCCAACGAAACTGAGATAGCTGCTGCATCACCATGTCACGAAACGAACTAAAGAACCGTGGCACTGCATCGGGGTTTATCAACTTGGCTAGACCGTAGGCGTCCAGCGGTGACTGGGCAGCGGGTGTACCCGTCATCATCCACAGCCATGTATCATCACCAACGATCTTGCGTAGTGTTTTCCAACGTTTTGTCTGCGGGTTTTTGTAGTGAGTAGCCTCGTCCACAATCACCAGATCAAACCCACCATTGCGCACTTCGTCCAGCACGATATCCACACCGTCATAGTTTATTATGACAAACTCGGCACCTTGGTTAATTATCTTGGCGCGTTTCTTTGAACTGCCATAGGCTACATCCACTGTACGATGCGGTGCAAAAGTAGCCAAGTCTGCCCTCCATGCACTGTCCATGATTGACAGGGGGCATATGACAAGGACGCGGTTGATCTTACCTTTGTTAATCAGAAAGTCAGCCGACCATATTGCACTGGCTGTCTTACCTGTGCCCTGCTCGTTGAAACAGAAGCCACGCTTGTTCATGGTGAAGAAGGAAGAAGTCTTCTTCTGGTGATCAAACGGAGTGTATGCACCTGTCCAGTTATACTGAGTATCTATAGGCGATGGCGCACGTACACCCAAGTTGCGTAGCTTGTGCGCTTCATCAATCCCCCACTTTACAAGCACTTCATTGGTATCCACCTGTTTGCTTTGAGGGATAACTGAGGTGACACGGTTTGGATTACGCAGCTTCAAAAGCAGCGCACGACCATCTACTATCTTCATGGGTTCTCCTATTTTTTCTTTTTGTAGTTCCGAGCGCGGTTCTTGCTGCGGCTTTCAACCTTCACACCGTCTTTATTAGAACCACCTTTGCTAAGAGCTTTTTTGTGGCTGATATCTTTGCCTTCACGTTTATCAGCTTTTCCGTTTTTATTTTTATCCACACCTTCCCGATCCATCTTACGGCGTGCACGCTGACGCTCCATACGGCGTTCAAAGGTTGCACTCCCAACGGGGGCGTTAACTTGTTTCTTGCGGTCTTTAGGATTTTTGTATGGCATTATGAGTTAGCTCCATTATGTATGCACTCCACAACAGGACAATGACGACGACATAATCCATTAGGACGGGCGTTCCACGTGTCAGCTCCTGCGGCTTCTTTCATGTTATTGAACTTTCCTATCCACTTTTCCCACAGATCGCCTTTGTCATGTTCGGTGTACGTGTGGTTTACTAAATCATTTACTAGCACAAAAACTAAGCCAGCGCGTACCTTTTTTATGTCTGGGAAGTGCGCAAACGCCGCCAATGCCATTAGCTCCAACTGCCCTTTGTCTGCGTACTTGGATGACTTGGATGTCTTGTAGTCCACTATCCACGCAACATCGCCTAACACGTCAACAATAAGAAGGTCAGCGATGCCACGGAACCAGACCCGTTTGTCGTAGAAGCTGCAGGCTTTGAGATCCTCGGTTATACCCATCTTACGCTCACAAAACTTCACGCCTCGCTTGTCTGCCAGCTTATTTAAAAACTCTTGTGCGAACTGGAACTCGTCAGGTAGAGCCGTGCCATCCTTTATGTATAGCTCCGCTGCCTTGTGAAACGCGTTACCGTAAATAGTGGCTTGCGTTGGCACGAATGGATATTCTTTCAGGATCTTCTCGTGATAGAATTGCTTAGGGCATTGCTCAAAAGATTTAATCTTGCTGAACGACCACGGTGCTACGTTAACCACTATTCACAATCTCCATAGGATTTACCTGTGCCACTCTCACAGTTTATCGGCAGACCATCTGCCCAGTCTGGTTTCCAACGCATGCACTCTTCTACATATGCTTGCGCCTCGGCCACCTCTTCATCTTTCACACAGGCCACAATACTGTCATGTACAGTTAGCACAACTTTGTACTTCTTGGCAATACGTAACATCTGTTCACCTATGATACAACGTGCAACAGCTTGACACACATTCTCCACGACCTTCCCACCATAAATTTTGTTCGGACCTCGGCGTGTTTTATAATAATATTGTGGACGGTTATCTTCTATCTCTGCGAACAACCCGTGGTAATACATCGGTAGTCCAGAGGGTAATATTATGGCGGTCTTATCCACGTCCACACGGAGCACCCCGGCACGTCCCACCTTTGCAGGTGACTTGTTATGTAGATCCTTCAACATGTCCTGAGCAGCATGCCACAGTGAACTAATCGCGTCATTGGCTTCGCGGTATACTTTTATGATACGACGAGCTTCCTTCAACTCAATATCAAACCCAAACGTCATAAGCTGGTGCTGAAACTTGGGCGCACCCATGCCATATCCCGCACCAAGAATTGTGGTCTTACCAACGAACCTCTGATCCTTGCTTACCGCATCTGCTGGCACGCTATATATGCTTGACGCCATATACTTATAAACGTCTTCACCCCTGTCGAACTGATCAACGAGGTCATCCTGCCCTGCCAACCACGCCAGTACGCGTGCTTCGATCTGCGAACTATCACAATCAATGAGCGTATGACCTGCTGGTGCTATGATGCTTTGCTTTAACTTCTTACCGTTAGGACCACGGCTTGGTAAGTTTTGGAGGTTAATCTTATCATCTCCGCCCCACCGACCAGTATGCGCTGCATAATACCTCACAGGTACGGGCAGAATCCCACGACGGCTGATGTCTATAAAACGCTGTGTACGTGTTTCCTCAAGTGTAGACTTCGTACCCAACCGAGCAGCGACCAGTGCTTGCACCCGATCATCCTCATGCTCTTGCAATGCTTTGAACGCCTCATCCGACTTGGCGAATGCGAATGTTTCCTTACCTGTGGTTGGGCTTATCTTTTTTGGGGGTGTTACACCTAACCCCTCAAGCACCACAGCAAACTTGGGGTTGGACATAAGTTCTTCTTTTTCGATGTTTGCATCCGCGAGTAGTTTGTCTTTGCGATCTTTGATTTCGGCAAGGTGCAACTCAAGAAGACCCGCATCCAAATCCACCATCGGTTCAACGAACATACGCAACGTCAGGTCTATCAGCTTCAACTCTTTGCGGGGGAAGTCATTTATCATACGCATGAACAGTTCGTGAGTTATGTCCACGTCTGTGACACAATAGTCTCCATAACGAGCTAACTCTTCTTCCGTGAAGTCCACCCTACGCTTGCCCATAGCGCGTACAACTTCATCACCCTTGTCTTGTAAGCCATAAGCCTTTGCGAGGTTTGCAAGCGATACACTGCTCTCGGTTCCGTGCAGCGCACGTGCCATACATAACGTATCAGCGTATATCTTGGGTGTAATGCCAAAACTCCAGTTCAGTATCGCACCGTCGAACATAGTGTTGTGAGCCAGCACCATCTTATCAGACCAGTCATAACCCATCAGGTAATCTTTGATCTGATCATGCGTGCCGCTGACCCACTCAGTTTTTTCATCCCACTGCTTTACCGCAACCCCAATAACTTCAAAGTCGCGGTGGCGAACGTAGTTTTCAGTAGTGAGTTTAGACAGGGAATAATCCCTGTCATAGAACGTTTCAAAGTCCAAAGTTATTAGCTTCATTAATCGCTACCCGCGATCTCGCCACCAATAGCCGCATACCCACAGATGTCGATATACGTGTCAACATCCTTCGGGCCATCCCCATGCAAGCGGGATATCTTTAACAGCACCATCATGGCAGCAACGTCACGTGGGGATATGAAATTGTTTAGCCCCAGATGCGCGTTCCAATACCCAGCGATGCGCTCAAAGCTATCGGAGGCATCCCCGTACTCTTCGTGGCGCTCGCCGTTGATAAGCTGATCTGCCGCCGATAATATGTTAGAGCGTTTGTTTGTTTCACGTGGAACAATCTCTTTACCACCCTCTTCATTAAAGGCAAACAAATCCTCAACGTTAAAATCGTTGGAGGTTTCCCCTGTGGCCTCACGCTTCGCTTCCAACTCAGCAAAGTATTTAGCATCCGCTTCCGCTTCCGCTGCATAGTCGGTGTCATCTATGTGCAACTCTTTCGGTGCATCCAAAACTTCTTGCGGGGTTCCAATCTTCTGCATCAGCTTCCACACATACCCGTAGGATGTTCCCGTGCCCTTGGCGATTTCTATTATTTTTGCCTTGGGGTGCTTAACTCTGTAGGCCCAAATCTTTTCTTGCTTCTTAGTCATGTTATTCTCCTAGTTTCCATTCGGGCATCTACCCGATTACGTTTTTGGGATCTGGTATCGCAGGGCAACCAATGGAGAAAGTCACCCTGCGAACCAGTATGAGGTCAATGGCCTGAAGTAATATTGAAAGGATGACCACCCCTCACTGCCGTGGATATTTCATGAACAGAGGTCTCTCACGGCTCTACCTCCCCACCCTCACAGTCACGGGTGGTAACTTGTTCAGTCTACCTTACGAGGCAAACCAAATTTCTTTTTCATGTTGAACGCCCACTTCTTACTCTTGCCCATTATATCCGCTGCATCCGTCACAGTCATCTTGCGTTGTAACATGCGGTTGAGCACCTCGGCGTCTTTGGTTAGGGGTAAGTTATTAACGGGTTCCTTACGTGGCCTTCCGCCCAGCTTACCATTCTCTTTTGATTTAGCGCCATTCTCCATGTAACGATTACGTGTCTCCAAGCGCGGGTTATCCGTTTTATCCTGTTTGATCTGCTTTAACCAGCAATCACGATAGAACGGCTCATACTCCTTTCGATGCGGTATTTTCAAAGCTACTTGCCCCGCAAGTCATTAAGCATGCTGAAGGCGAGATCCATATTAGTTTCGCTGACAACCAGCGCAACGCCCCCTGCGGCTATTATTTCGTTTAAGTTTTTCTCCTGCAATGGTGTTGGCTTATTCTTACCAGCCTTGCATTCGATCCCTATGAACTTGCCATCCATACACGCTATTATGTCAGGCACACCGCTACGACCATACCCACCTGTAACTGGGTAGAAGTAGTACGCACCTAAGTCTTTTAGATGCGCAACCACTTTCTTTTTTACCTTTGCCTCTGGGGTCATTACTTCGCCAACTTTTGTATTGTGTCAAGGAACCCCTTAACCTCTTTACGGCATGCTTGAATGTTTGCCAGAGTGCGGTTCATGTCAGCTACTTGTTTCTCGAAACTTTTTATTTTCGTTTCAAGATCAGCGATATGCGTATCGGTGCGATCAATCCACAGATGCGCTTCACCCACACTTAACTGATCATCCTCATTGCCATCGGGGCCAAACATATCTTCGCGTATTTCTTTGACCCAACCCCACATTATGCCATTCTCTAATGCGTCAGCTACAGTCTTATCCGTTTCGGATTTTGTGTAACACTGTTTATCAATGCTATACACATCTTGCAGCATCAACATGATATCACGCTTCTGTTCGCGTGACGGTTGGCGGTTTGGTTCGATTTTGGTTACGTTAGTTTTACTCACTTTTTTCTCCTTCCGCTTTGCCATGCATACATCGCACACGACACCCTTTTGAAATATTTTCCAGCCCAGCTTATGCAGTTTCTGGATAATCGTTTTGTTGTTTTGGAACTCGGGCTTGGCTTTACGATCCCCGTGCATGCACGTCACAAAAACCTCATTCGATTTTAAGCCGTGGTCTTTGCATTCATCGCAGACGCACTTCGCCTGTTCCTTCCCGTCTTTATAGACAGCAGTAATAGTCATAGAGTTACTCCCTAATAAGTTTTGCCCACGTACCACGCAGCGGCCATCAGTGAAGCTGTTATGGCAAACCAAACGTAAACCTTGGGTATTCTGATAACAAACGCATCGTTGCCAGTAGCAATAGCATCATTACCAGTAGCAACAGTATTGTTACCTATAGCGGTGTTGTAAGTACCTGTAGTTTTGACGGCTGGCTGTTGGCTCTTAGGCTTAACAAGTTTCTTCTTAGCCTTCGTCTTGGTTGCCTGTACGGGCTTGGTAGTAGCGTTGGGTGACACGTTACCTGCAAAAGTGAACGTTTCCCACTGACCCTTACCTTTTTTTGAGTGGTTACCATAGTGCACAGGACCATAATGCGATATCAACTTCCCACGCGCCTCACCTGTCAAGTTATCAGGAACGAACCAACACATACCATCCCAACGTGCGCCTAACTTTTTAACATCTTCCTTTTGCCCATATGACGCGTTGCGTAAGTAGTATTTTGGTTTGGCCCGTATCGTTCCTGTGGAGGGCTTTTTAAATACTTGCACAACCTCCTCATCAGTTAGGTTGGGATCTTTAAACGCTTGTACTGTTACCTCCTTTGTTGGCTCATCAGCCTCATCCCAACCATCCAATATTTCATCTAACGATTTTAATGGTTTTTTAGGGCGACCTGTCGGCTTTTTCGCTGTCCAAACATCAAAATTCTCAGCAAGCTCTGTCAACGTATTTGGCAGTGGTGCTAACTTGTTCATTGCATATATCTTTGCCCGTACGCTTTTAGGTGTGCGCCCAAGCGATGCCGCAATTTCGGCATGGGATTTGCCCTTAATCCTAGCCGTTAACAGTTCATTTATATCTTTATTGGTAAAATGTTTCATGATCTTCTCCTTGTCATTCGGGTACATGCCCGATTTCATTTTATAACCCAGTACGTGTTCTCCTCTGGCCTTGACCCTACACCGTCAATTTCGTCCAGAGGATTTGGCTCTAACACAGATAGCGAGTTAACCCTGTCTTGCACCCATTTAGGGGTATCATTGAGTGACATGTAAAACTCTGTGCTATAGTTGTCAAGTGATAAACTACCAAAACATTGTACACGGATACATGAAGTAGTAGGGTCTATTATGACCCTACATGTTGTATCACCTGATGGATCACGCATCTAAAAACGGATTTACTTCGTCAACGTGAATTGTGTAGGCGGTGTCGCAATGCTTGAAACCAACACCCTCGACATAGCTATCGTTAGGCATGATCTGCAACGTCGATACCCTGTTAACAATCCAGTCGGGCACCTCCTCTTGGAGATATACTTCATTACCTGACACGTCAGATATAGATGGGTGATAGTCTCTCCCGTTCGCCACGTTTACCGTGCCGACCATCTTATCGCCATACTTGTTGGTGCGCATCTCGACGTAGAGCACGGGTATGACCTTATCGTTACGTTTGTGCATCACGTCAAACTTGTTAAGCAGATCCAACACACCCTCCTTGATGCTTTGATCGCTGAACTGATAGTCTGTCGATATCATGTGTTTGAACTCACCGAGCAACCTGTGACCCTTCGGCCTGAAGTCTATCTGCAAGTCCAACTTCTTAGCCGACACCCTGACATCTGAAGCAGCCTCACCTTGCACGTTACATATAGAAGTAGCGGCTTTGTAGTTAGATATTCTAGCGCCCTCCTCCACGGTGTAGCTTCTCAGCATTTGCGCGGCACGTTTGATCGCCTTGTCACGCAGATCGTACATGACCATGTGATGCTGCACTTTGTCCGAGCGATACTTGTTGTTTTCATGGAACGGCGAGAACACGCAAAACTTGGGTGGCTTGTTTGTGCTAGCAGTAAGATAATCACCGTACCCGATCCAACCCATGACGTAGGTATCACCTTCGCGGTAGATGTAAGCTGACCTGTTGTCACGCAATTTAAAGGACGTGCCACGTAACTCGCTACACAGTAGCTTGGCATATTCCATCGTGACAATGGTCTGTTGTGATGGCGTGGGAGCATCTGTGATATATGTGCTCACAAGGACATCGTGGTTCCGTCCAGCTTCGTGGACCAATGTATGTTCAGTCATTAGTTATTCTCCATTTCCTGTTCGGGCATCTGCCCGATTGATGGTTTGGCCTTTGGCCTTATTGTTGAAGACAGCACATCTGTCTGTTTGCATTGCCCGATTGCATTCTTGTCGAACGCATAGACGGGTTCGTAGTATGCAGGTAACGCGTCACCACACGCATCTGCACTTGGGAAGAACGTCGTCGATTGCACCGTCTCCCCGCTAATGCTGTAGGTCAGCATCAGTATCGTAAAATATTCTACCACGGCGGCTCTCCGTTCTCGTCTAGCAGTGGCATCTTGAAGGTGAAGTCACGCTCCACCTTCGGTTCAGTTTTATGAGCTTGGCCTACGAGGCCCACCAGTGACAGTTGTTCTTCTAACCAATCAGGTAGAGCATCCCGCTCGTTTTCGTTACTCATTATGCATCCTCCAAAGCATATCCTTGTGCACCTTTGCGATAAAGTCAGAGAGGTTTGACAGATAATTTTGAGCTTCTTCGCCATTTTCAAAATACGGCGTTCCGCAAGACGCAGAATTAATGTACTCAAAACCGTCTTGCTTGAATTGATACGCAAGGTCAGCGTGATGCGCCTTGAGGTAAACAAGCAGTTGCGATGTGTCGATCATATCGTTACTCATTATGCATCCTCCTCTATTGACCAAGTACGGGGTCATCCCACTTACAACCCCCACCACACACACCACCACTTTTTTCGTAGTAGTCTTCCTTGACGCCTTGATGGCAGATCACGCAGTAGCACCCGCTCTGCCCCTCTATGTCTTGCCAATCCTCTGAAGGTTCGCTACTCGTAACTTCCTCTATGTTGAAGTGGACGCCGTAGTAGTCAGGCGCTCTCTGGTCTTCATCCCAAATACGATCTTCGGCGGCAATACGGCGAGCTTCTGTTTCACTCTCGGCCTCCTCAAAAAACACGTTGGTCTGCACGACCTCTACACGATACCGTTTCATGTTATTTACCCCCTCGCTTCATTGCAGCCGCTGCACGGCGTGCGTTACGGTTAACGGGTTTAGGCATGGTCTCATGCACTCTCGGGTTGATAGAGTTATCATTGAACTTGCGCTTGACGACTATAGTGGTCTTGCATGCCAGCTTTCTATTTATTGCATCGGTTTTCAATGTAACCTCCCCCCTTGCTTCTTGACGCAACGATCTAAGAAGTTAGCTGCATCTTCAGTAGCTCGCTCCATAAATTCCTCACGCGTATCAACCATCATGCCCACTTCCATGAACTCTGTTAGAGCGCTATGCATCGCCACCACCAACGTGGATTTGAGATCATCATCTTGGTCAATGAACTCATCATCGAATGACATACCGCAAGTCATCCCATGCTCTTCAAACATCACGTGGAACTCAGCAATTTTCATGTGTTTCTTAGTCATTCATAAAGTCCTTCCTGCTAACGTGTATTACAGAACCGAATGGCGGGTTCGCACGTTTGTTATCAATAATCACCCACAACACTGGATGATCCCATTCACCCCACTCACCCCAGAGATAGCCATCTGTTAGGACGATGGATGCCTCTAGCTTGATGCCGTGTTCTTTGAGGTACTTCGGTACGCATGTTACGTCAGTGCCACCACCACCCACGGGGTTCGTGCGTGCAACAACGGTGTCCAACTCGTGACGTTCATACTTCTCGTACCCACACACTTGAGTATCCCAATAGCTCACGTGAAGCTCCTCGGGTGTTACAGTCTGCACGATACTCTCAACTTCAGTCAACATAATTTTTGCTTCAATGTCACCGATAGATCCAGACATATCGTTATGCTCGCCCAACAACAGCACAGTGTCATCGTAATGCGAGGGCATGTACATACCACCTGCTAGGTATCGCCTGTTAGGCTTACGCCACGTACTGTTGGCAGTCCCAGCACATGTTGCATTGTACCACTCGCGCATGGCCTCACGCCAATTAACCTTGGGTTCAAGAAGCTCGTCGATGTGACGATTGCCACCGCTGCCCATCTTGCCAGCGACCATTGCGCCTGGACGTATGGCCTCGTCGATCTCGCGTTCTAGCTCCTGTTGCTCCTCACGCGTCAACTCTTCTGCACCGTCAAAGTCAATCTCGTCGAACACATCACCATTCGGGCAGCTACCCGATCCAGTTTCACCGTTAGTGCCCACGTTCCCCCGGCCCGGGCCATCTCCATCATCACCACCTGACTTCTTATGTAGCTTCCAGAACACCTTGGCGGTATCCCACCCAGCGAACTGCGGATCATAGCAACACTTCTGGAAATACTGCCCATCGCCATAGGATATATTCTCGGGCATCTCGACAAACCCGTCCTTGCCATAGGCTTCCATGATCATCCAGTTGATCACAAAGTCCATCGCCATGTTCGCAAGCTGCGGGTCAATCTTAGCCAAGTGACGCCAAGTAACCGGATGCTTGTACATCTTGTGATACACCTCATGTATTACGACAAAGCGTATCTGCGGATCGTTGAGCGCATCCATGAAGTCACGACCATACCACTCGTCGCGCCCGTTGGTGCATGCTGTGGGTATCTTGTCAGACACAGACCGCTCGCCAATCATCAGCATGTTAGACAGTGCTGGCTCTCGTTTCATCCATGCGACCACCGCTCGGGATAGTCGCTGTTCCAATGTCATACTTGTATCAAACATTCTCTTTCCTCTCTGCTTCGTAGCTATAATTTGTTAGCTCTTTTGTTTCTTCTTTTGATGCACGGCGCACTACCACCGCGTTCCACATAGCAGCCGCCTCCATTGCGTCCGCATCGCCTGTGCATGGGGTAAAGAATTTCTCGTCGCCCTCACGCATTAGATACCAGATACTTGGCATTACTCGCTCTCCTCTTTGTGATCGGGCAGATGCCCGATTGATTTCACTTTATCCACGTCCATATACCAACCCTTCGCAGAACATGAGACTGTATCCAGCCCCATGTCACTTGCAGCGATAGCGTTAATAGCTTCCACGGTTACCAACACCTTCACGGTTACCTGATACTTCTGCATCACGATTTATCCGCTTGGAACATGTAGTTGTTCAGACGTGCCCATTCACCGAACTTCTTGTTCTGCATCACGACTGGGCGCTTGCTGTACTTCTCGTTGACCACCCCATTGGCAAACATACCTTGAGCCTCGGCACCCAACCGCTCCATGTATGTCATCCACGCGTCAACCCAATCACGCTCGATTGTAGATAACGTGCGATACACAACCATACATGTTGCTGCGGCGGAGCTGGGCACTTTGGCATTGACTGGATCGGTCTTGATACTCTCCAGTGACGGTAAGTCGTTAGCCACATTCACGAAGGCCATAAGCTGCATCGCTGCCTGTTCACCCACGGTGCCAATGAGTGCAGCAGTTACCATATGCGTGCTCATCATGTGACGCTTTTTGAGTATGTCACTTGCAGCTTCACCTGACCGCCATGTCCAGAACGATTGGCGAGACGGATCTTTTGGGTGGAAGATCATCAGATTTTCCTGTGGGTCGGGCACCTCGTCGAATGTCTGCGCAACCTGTGGATTGTCTTTGACCCAACCTAGCAACACGGGATCAATGTCATTGTCCAGACCCCATTCGATCCACTTGATCGCCTCAGTCTTTTTGATTGTCACGATTGTCGAGCGGTTACGCTGGTGCGGCTGCAGTATGTCACCCAGACCCTCGCCTGACTTGTTAGTCGTAGCGAACACAATGCTGTCGGGGTGTAGCTCGTATGGGCCGAACTTCTTTTCGTACATGATGCGGTTGAGCGCATTGAGAATTGATTTGTTCTTACCAATCTCATCGAGCATGAGTATGATCGGACCCTTCTCGTGGAAGCCTAGCTCCTGAGTTGTCACATGGTTGAAGAAGTCTTTATCATCCACGTTGCTGAACTTGGGCAGCGCCATGTCACCCGCATCTACCTTGGTTGTACAGTCAAAGTAATACGGTTTGTGTGTAGGTAACATCTCAGACAGCATAGGCAGCATCGCTGATTTGCCACTGCCCATATCACCCTGACCGATGACGGTCTGATGACTGCCGATGATGCTGATCAATTCCGCGCACTCTTCGATGTCCAGTGCGTACATGTTTCTTGCGTTGTTCATTGTCGTTCTCCTAGTTTGGTTCGGGTATCTACCCGATTACATGTTAAGTGATGGGAGGCTGTTTAGTGCCTCGGTTAGTTTGTTACGTGTATTCTCACGCACGGTGGGGCTGTTGCGGATAGCATCTGTTGAGACGGTATCCAGAGTAACCGACAGTTTACGGCGCATGGCATCCATCTGTGGGTCAGACGTGATGTTGCATGTGTGTAGCATGTCAGTCAGAGCAACGAGGCGGTCAAATATACCATCGCTGATCTTACCCTTTTTGCCTGTGGTCTCATCCACAGATAGGTTGGTGATAAACTTCTGGATCTGATCGTGTAGTTGTGTCCACAGATCCTGCATCGCACCCTTGAGACGTTCCTCATTGGCTGATTGCATCTGACCTCTTATGTAGTTCTGACCTTCGACACCGATGTCATTACGGAAGTCACCCGCCTCTGCGATACCCGAGTAGCCGAGGTTCATGCGGAACCCTTCTGATTGTAGGTCAGTCAGTGACGGATATTGTAGCGGGTCATACAGATCACCTAACTCACGAGGTGCAACCACATCGCGCTGATACTCGTAGGTGCCGAGGAATATATCCCACAAGTCTTTGCCTTGGTCGATGGCATAGGTAATCTTCTCATGAAACTCAGGGTACATCTCATTGGTTAGGAGACGTGGACCTTTGTCTTCCCACGGAAGTGTGCGTGCATAGTACACGTTGTTGCGCACGTCACCCACATGGGTCTTGAGTGCTTTGAACTCATCGTTGTTGATGAGCGATTTGGTTAGGTTGAACCGCATCTTGTCGGCGCGGTTGTTGGTGGCGACTTCCTCAGTGGCCGTGCGGTCACCCTTGCGGAATGTCGGGATGGTTACGCCAAACTTAACGAGCATGGCAGCGGATGATATAGTAGGTGCAGACATTGTTTTCTCCTAT
>WLWE01001276.1_pt1 | contig 19098 bp, 12 predicted proteins | sample 6718301 | NCBI WGS metagenome assembly WLWE01 (sample SAMN12718691, study PRJNA515312) | sponge metagenome | isolation source: marine sponge | host: Mycale hentscheli | place: New Zealand: South Island, Marlborough, Capsize Point | collected 2003-05-01 | reverse complement strand
TATTAAAATCTCCACCCGGCATGAGCAATTTGGCCTACGAAGGATTCAAAACATTCATTCAATATGAAGGAGATCAACGTGTTGGCAATTGTGCGGCCTGCCACTCTCTTCCGGACTTTACTGATGGTAGATCACATAGCGTCCAACCTCGCATGGTGAAGGTGCCTACAACCTCGCTACGAAACATGAACAAATCTTCACAGTCACTACGGAAAACAATCAATCAGAAGATTAAATACGCAAAAATCAAACAAAAGGGAGATGCTCCAAAAATCAGTGACGCATACTCCACAATACGATTAGATCAGAACGATGTCTCTGCACTGGTTGCTTTTCTAGAAGTTTTAAGAGATGTTCCGGAACAAACGTTTCGGCAACTTATTCTTGATGCAGAGGTGTTTAATCCTTCTAGCGCATCTGACTAGAGCTCATTGACACGTCAATCTGATGTTTTTGAATGAGTTGTCATTCATGATTTCCGTGACGTGCGATCCACCTATTACTTTCCACGCTCCGAGCAGAATCGACACGACTCGATTATACACCTCACGTACTTTTCAAGTCTTTTCGTGGAGTAGTCTTTGGGAACATGTAGAAAACCACACCGTGCATCATTTTGAAGGCACCATGCCATGCTTACCCACATCGAGTAATTGCAGACATAGTTACCAGCATCGTATGTCACTGTTGTTTCTGAGGTGTGCGGAAGCGAGAGGTTTACAAACCGAGTTTGTGCAGGATGATCACGTTTATGCGTGCGTCGTTCAATACGCAACTTGCGAGCACGCGGATGCTGACCTAAACCAAGAATGACATCTGGCTGTACCGTTTCAAATATAGTTTCAAACATGTGACGACTGAAGCGGACCTCAAACACTTCTTTGAAGACATTCCGCGGCAGTTTCATACTTCGAAGGAGTATTTCGGTGATATTCGAGGTGTACTGCTGATATGGACCAAAACCATAGATAAGAATGCGCTGCATGGTAAGAACCAAAGAGAGAGGAGCTAAATCCACTGCGTCACAATGTCGTTCTCGTGTGTAGAATCAGACTTTCATCACTCTCTACAGTTCGACATGAGTCTATGGTAAAGGAACTGTCTGCAATCGCTGCATACCTGTGTCATCCTGTAAAAGCACAAGTAATGATTTATCACCCTGTCGATCCATTTCAAGGATGCCATCAAGTGACTCAACCGTCTCGTATGATTGACCCGCAGTGCCTCCACCACGAACAGGCTCTGCCAATTCAGGTGCATCACCAAGGCCATCTGTTGGTATCTTCATCACACCACGCGCTGAGTTACTCAATAGAAGGTATCCTTCCCCGTCTTGTTCATACGAAACCATATCAAGGGGCCGATTCCGGTTTCCAAGTTCAGCAACTGTCGTCGCACCCACAGAGTCTCCTGCATTACTGAGATCTTTCACCGGAATCTTTACGAGTGGTGTACAGACATACGCTCCAACAATTGTTGGTTCACCATCGATTACAAGTGGGACAAATGTCCGCATCGCTGCCGTGTCTTCTTCACGACCATGTGCAGCATGGTAAATCTGAACCCCGACACCACGTTCTTGATCACTGAATGGAAAATCCAGTTCGCGAACCGTAGATGAGGCCACTGCATCACGAAGACCCGAAACCAGAAGTTTGTTTTCAAAGAATGCCAAATCTGTTATCGAATCTGCACGAGGATTTCTAGAACGCCTTCCTTTTTGAAAGATCTTGTCTTCTGGAGCATCATTCAAAACAGCTGATGAAGAAGGACATGCATGCAAATCAAGGACCTCGAAATCACTGTTACCGATAACTTTCACAATCAGTGGTTTCTGATCAGCGTGCACGGCAAGGAAAGGCGTACCGGTGCGAGGATTCACAACGAGATCTTGGACAGCAACCTCCTCCGCCTTGGTATAAGCAGCGAGTTTTGCCAGCACATCATCAATCTGTATTGACTGATCATGCGAACCCACATCTGAATGACCAGTCGCAACAGCAAAAACCGTTGCCGCTTTTGAATCACCGATAAAAAGTATGTCGTCTGGACCGAACACAAGTGTTGTCGCCGACTTCAGATCAACATTTTGTTTCTTCATCCCCCTATATTCACGGGCACGGAGGGTTGCCGATGAAAGAACAATAGAAGCGATAACACCAACGCAGAAACTCGCTCGAAAATTCATTGCAGACTCCTCTTTTTAAACCTCATGACCGTAGATATTCCTAACATTATGCCTGATACCATGCTTCATAGCATCAGTTTATTTTTCAGCCATCTCGTCCAGTCTCTTTTGTGCTGCGATTGCCGGCCGCCAATAATAGCCTTCCTCATTTTGACACCGACAATCTTTATAATCCCGAAGCAGCTTGTTGTAGGCGACCGTAGCTTCCTCGTGCTCCCCTTGGTTCCGTAGCGATGTACCAAGAATCAGAAGACATGCCCCTACGCTGTTGAGTTCAGGAAATTCATCTGCGTTGGAGTTTGTGATTGTAGCACCAGACTTCTGTTGTTCTAAAGCTTGCTCTGTGCATTCCTTGAAACACGCCTCTGTAAGACGAACAACTTCTTCGTGATTTCCACTGTGAAGGGCTTCCCAAGCATCACTCACATAATCAACTGTTTCACTATCACGAGATACTTCTTCCGCAAGAATGTGAGAAGTGATACAGAAGCAACACCCAAGAACTATTGATATCGTTTTTATGATTGTCACCATCTTGAGACTCCTAAGAAACTTTCCTATACCGTAGCTTTATTCTTCATTCAGAATATCACAATCTGATCCTAATCCCTTGGATTCAAATCCTGCCTTGGTTTCCAATCACTACTTCGCACTCATTGAGAATGTGTTTATTACTGTCTCTGCGGATGGAACTGGCCTTCCGACTGACCAGAAAACACCGTTCACTATAACTCGCAGAGCGTTTTGGTTTGTAAAATCTTTGGCGTGCCCAAGCGATGTGGTAAAGACATGATTTCCATATGAATTCTTCCATGTCCACGCAATCGGTGCTGACATGATTTGGTCAAGTTCATGAACTCCAAACTGATTTGTCACAGTACCAACACGCTTTGAATGTCCCGTACCGATCAACAAAGGATCAATTCCCGGTTGTGCATCGATAAGATAGAGCGTTCCTTGTGACTCCCATCCATCCATATCTACTCCGTGCAGAATTGGATGACGTGCAGCATGAGTTGCAGGCTTCACCTGAGTCTTTCCAGCCAGATGAATCAGATACGGAGAACCCAGAACTTTTTGTCCGAAATCATTATTGAGTGCATGATGTGGATGATCCTTTGGATAGTTAAATGCGTGCGTGCTCGTCCGAAGACCGACAACTGCTTTACCCGACTCAATGAACTCTGTGATATGGGCACGTTGGTCATCTTCCAGCTGGAGAAAACGCATAAAGAATATGCCGACATCAGCATCTTTGAGTACTTCAAGTCCCGGCAGACCACGTTTATCTTTCTCAGGATTCCACGCCGGGTTGATGACTGTTGTGCGGAAACCAAGTCGCTCGAGTTCAGTAGCAAGGAACGGCATCGTCAACTGTGGTGAATAGTGATGGGTGCCGACGACAAGAGCTGCATGTGGAGGCTGGACTGCCTCTACAAATTGAAAGTAACAGACAACGCCAAAAAAAATTATGCCACAGAAGACTTTACTCATGCTGTTCTTCACTTTCTGTCAACGAAGTAGGGCAGAGTCAGTTGTTTCATAGAATAGGACGCGTTCTTATCGCTTCGGTAGGACCACTCGCGTATACGGGCTCGAGAGATATGTTTCGTAGGAACGCCCATTATGCTTCACTCTGCTGAGATAGTTACTAAAGAAATCAATCTGCTCCGCGTTGGCATCAAGCTCAATTTCAGCAACCCAAACACCGCGTTGTTCATCGTAGTGCATCTCTGCAAAATTATCATCCGGAATGGACTCACTAAGATAGTGTGGGCTTCCATCAGGTGCTCGATCGAACATCCACCAGATGCTGCCGCCTTCTGGTTCATACCCGTCTGGAAACTCCACAATCACTTCAATCGCATCATCAACAAAAGCATGTTCGACCTTCGGAGGTACAAGCAGTCTGCCACTGATCTCTTCTGGGAAGAAATGTGTCAACAAAAATGCTGTTTTATTCGACTGACCTCGCTCCAATCGAGGATGTCCTCTTTTCCCATGGCCTGTGTTAGCTCCTAAATACACCGGGATATCCGGGTGCACTGCACCACCCCAGGCCATATCGTACGCTACACAATCATGCGTTCCTGGATGAAAGAGCATCGCAACACCACGACGCCGAAGTTGTTTGAGATTTCGAGAAATAAATACAGCTTCTGATATTTCACGAGTAAAAGCCTGAAGGTCTTCCCATGTATGGCCTGCTTCAAGAACTTCACGATTGAAAGTCGGTCCGTAATGCCCCCCTGAAAAAGGTCCACGTCTTCCTTCCTGAGAATCAAGTTCCTTCCATGCAGCACGATCACATAGCCGCAAAGGTGAGTCCCAGATTGGTGAAACTGTGGCGTGAACGGCTGTCATCCGATCATCATGCAGAATAGCCATTGAGGGTGATGCACCATTTTTGGATCCACCGGTTACGGCAACCTTGCCTTCTTCAAAATGATCCGACTCGGCATACGCAGTAGTAATCGCTCGCATCAACGTTGCAGGCCAGGCCCAATATTGAATTTTGAAATGAGGGTTCAGTGTTCGCGCGAAGCGTTCTTCGGCTGCTATCGCGAGATCTCGCTTGCCGTAACTACCGGGCTCTTGAACAACGGTAAACACAAGTCCAACACCGCCACTCAGAAGTTCTCGAAAGACTCCGTTGGGCCGAACATCTTCCTCCAGACGAGCTGGTGTACTGCCACCAGTCAGATGAAAACCCTTTGCCTTTTGACTGGCAGGCACAACCATCCGTACGGGCACACGGAAATCTTGGCCTGGCCATAACTCACCGACATTGATCGTGACCAACTTTTGTCGTGTCTCAATCTCACCTTCAACACGATGCCAGTCTTGAAGAACCTCGATATCTAGCGTAGACGGATCACAGATGGCATCCATATCGAAAATTTCGGCAACCAGTATGCCAGAAAACATGGTGAGTATTACGACAATGAAAAAACATCGATTCATGCTGGTTGTTATCGAATGGCTCTGCCGGCACAAACTGTGTTCAATTTTTGCTTCCATTTAAACATGCTTTCGGCATCACGTCGCTGTGAAAAACACTGAACCGCTACAAGATGGGACGGGTGGACGTTCGCATTCGAACTCGTTGTACCTCAGATGCCACTCTTCAACAACAAACTATTCAGCCGCTCAGTCAGCCATAGATTGTCATCGGTCCCTTCGCAACAGAAAAACATATGTGTTCTTCATGTAGGTCAAAAAGGCAAGCCTAGAATTTGTCATTCATGGGACGACGTTTACGGCAACTGGCAATGACAACAAAACACAGACATTTCATATGGCAAACTAAAAATTACTAGATATTTTCAAGCTTGCCTGTGGCGTCACCGTGTAAATTATCGGGGACACCAAAACGATCAAGCATGCTTGCATAGAGATTCATGAGTGGTGTTTTGCTCGGATACTGGACATGCCTACCCGGATTTAGTCTGCCATCTCCACCACCAGCAAGGAGGATTGGCAGCCGGTTGTGATCATGTCGGTTGCCATCACCAATACAGCCTCCGTAGACAAGCATGGTTCGATCAAGAATCGATTTATCACCTTCTTGGATCGACTTCAGCCGCTTGAGTAAATACGCCAACTGCTCAGTGTGAAAGCGATTAATTTTTTTGATTTTTTCCTGCTTTTCAGGATCGTTTCGATGATGTGAAAGTGAGTGATGTCCTTCGGGCACTCCAATAAAATCGTAACTACGATTACTTCCTTCATTCGCAAAGACCAGTGTTGAAATCCGAGTGGCATCAACCTGAAACGCCATAACGAGAAGATCTGCAAGTAACCGCAGATGATCCCGATAGCTGTCAGGAATACCCTCCGGCTTTGTCATTTTTTTTGTACTGGTTGATTCATCCTGTGATCTTCTTTGGACCCGCTGCTCAAGCTCCCGAACACTTGTGAGATATTCATCAAGCTTTCGCTTATCTGCCTGCCCAACGACCTGTTGCAACCGTTTTGCATCATCGAGGGCAAAATCCAGAATACTCCGACTAAACTTCAGCCGATTTGCACGCATCTGTTTTGATTCACCGGCACGTGTGCCTTCAAACAGTCGCTCAAAAATAAGCCGCGGATCTTTTTCTTTCGGAACAGGTTGATTTTCACTCTTCCAAGAAATTGTTGAAGAGTAGGCGCAACTGTATCCTGAATCACAACTCCCACTTGTTTTGCCACCTTCAGCACCTATTTCAAGTGATGCAAATCGTGTCCGCCTCCCTGCGGCTGCAGCAGCAATCTGATCCACTGATACGCCGGCTTTGATATCAACACCATTTGTCTTACGCGCCTGGGCACCCGTTAAGAAGGTTGCCATGGCTCTGGCATGGTCACCCCCTCCGTCACCATTTGCATTGGCATGATATTGGGCAAGACCACTGAGAATACTAAAGTCGTTCTGTAATTCGCGAAGTGGTTCAAGAGTTGGGGGTAGCTTATATCCACTCCCCTCTTCCTGTGGCGTCCAATCTGACATATGAATGCCGTTGGGTGCATACACAAATGCCATCCGTAGTGGTTCTTTTTTTCGACCATACCCCGTTGCAGCCTGAACAGATGCTGGAGCCATCGCCTCAAGAAGTGGTAATGCAATACTGACCCCAGCACCTCGCAATACGGTTCGTCTTGAAAGTTGGTTTCTCATTGGCTCTCTCCTGATTCGCGCTGTCGAAATGCAGGGCTTTTCACAATTTCTTCAACAATAATTGCAAAACGGTCGTCATCAGCTTGAAGTTGATTCACAATTCGTTCCACTGCACATGCATCGTAGTATTCTAGCCCCCTGCCGAGGGCAAAAGTGAGCATTTTCTCTGAGATACATCGACGGAAATCATCCCGCCGCTCGAGTAAAAGACGACGTAACTCGTGCGGGCCATCAAATGTTTGTCCAGTCGGAAGTTCTCCAGTCGCATCAATCTCCACGGTTCCATCTCGATCTCGCCACGCACCAATCGCATCATAATTTTCCAGTCCAAATCCGAGTGGATCCATCATTTTATGACATGAAGCACAGGCCGGATCTGCACGATGTCTTTCCATCTGCTCCCGCAATGATCCTGTGAGTTGCGCTGAATCTCCTTCGGCAAGCTGTGGGACGTTTGGTGGCGGCTCTGGGGGAGGCGCATCAAAAAGATTTTCGAGAATCCATTTTCCACGCTTCACAGGACTCGTCCGGGTCGGATCTGATGTGACTGTAAGGATACTAGCCTGCCCAAGAAGCCCACCTCGCCGACCACCTTCAAGAGAGACTCGTTTGAACTCGGGGCCAGATACTCCTGATATTCCGTAGTGCTTGGCAAGGCGATCGTTCACGTATGTGTAATCAGCATCAAGGAAATTCAAAATACTTTGATTGTCTGACACGATGGTACGAAAGAAGAGTTCGGTCTCTCGAAGCATTGCTTCCCTGAGTTGATCATCAAACGTTGGAAATTTCTTGCGGCTGGGGCTTGCTTCTTCAAGCCCTCGAAGCTGAAGCCATTGCCCTGCAAAGTTCTCAACGAGTGCCTCCACGCGATCATCCTTCAGCATCCGGCGTGCCTGCTGAACAAGCTGTTCTTCGGTATGCAGTTCACCCCGTGCAGCAGCAGCAAACAAGTCATCGTCCGGCATACTACTCCACAGGAAATATGAAAGTCGTGTAGCCAATTCAAAATCATTTAAATCACGCACTTCACCCGGATCTGGATCAATCTCCATCCGAAAAAGAAATGATGGGGAAACAAGCAGGGCTGCGACAGCCAATTGTGTTGACCGTTCAACGGTCTCACCATTTCGACGGGCTAATGAAAATATTCTTCCAAGGCTTTCAACCTCTGTAACAATTGCCCGCCGACGAAAGGCACGCGATGCAAGCGGGTTCAGCAGTTTCTTGATAGTCTCTGTCTGCTCTGTGATGGTTGCTGCAGGATTAATCGGAGGCTGAAAAAAACGTGTATGAAATTCAGGAAGTGATTCGGGTAACACGCCGAGCGGGCCGATCAATTCAATCGAATCAACGTTGAGGTTCCTATCAAGCTTTTTTCCCTGTGGACCTGACTTTAAATAGAAATCATTGAGAAAGGCGACACCAAGCTGGTGTTCACCTTTTTTCAGATCAAGAGTTACTTCAAAGTCTGTCGGCTGATTTCGGTCATTCCGTACAAGTTCTTTTCGTAATGGCTTGCCATCTAAACCAACCAGCATGAAGCAGGCTTGATTTCCTGCCTGATCCCCCCACGCCCGCACTCGCAAGACATACTCACCGGCATCTTCCAAGGTAAAGTCTCGAGTAACCTGACCACGCGTGGGGAAACGCTTTCCTTCAAACTGTCGAATCGGCGCTGCCTCAACATCTGTGCTTGCGATAATAGACCGGACAATCTCATCGGCAGCGTCGACATACCTCTCAAAGAGAACCGGAGAAACAGATAACACGTCACCGATGTTATCGAAACCATATCCAACATCATCGCTTGGAAATGTCTGTGCAAGTTGGAGATCAACTCCGAAGAGATCACGAATCGTGTTGTCGTACTCGTGCCTATTTAGTCGCCTGATCGTTACTCGACCAGGACGCTCAGGACCAATACACTCAACTTTCAATGCATCATCAAGAATCCACTGTGTAATGAGCTCTCTTTCTTCGTCAGATGGCTGCTCTCCATCATCAGGAGGCATTGCCCTGCCCTGTACCTGACGCAGGATTCTTTTCCAGTTATCTCTGTCGATTGTACGGGCGTGACTCGCTGTATACGTATCAATAGCAATGCCCGACTCAGCATCATCACCAGCGTGGCAGTCAACGCAGTAACGCCCGAGAAGAACTTGCACATCTTCGAATGGCACTGCATGCGCACCTCGCGTAAAAAGGCTTACCAGAACTATGGCTGTTCCCAGCTTGCGAGACAACAAATGTGTGAACCGTGATAATTTCAAAGGAATGGGTGCCGTGCTTACGCTCAAATTTTTAAGTACTTCAACAGAATGAACAGAACCAGATTCGGCCTTCTAGGCGCGCGAACGACTCGATATTGAATCACTCGTCTGAAATCCAGTTGATCCATGAACAGTAAGGAGAAGTGATCAGATTGTCCTCACTTCACTTCATTTGATTTTAGTCACCCCGGTTTTCGGGGGAAACCGCGTGAATAACGTCGTTTTGCAGGCCAAACGTTCTATTTTCACAAATAAAGTGCTTTTTAGAAGCTTCTATATATAGAGAGCCACAATTAGATGTCCACGATTGGTGAACGAAGGCGGTATTGAGTAGTCGTTGGTTGCAATCAAAACTGAATGAAGGGAATGTATTGATGAAGGTGCTCATCATTCCTGTGTGCACCCTGCTTGGACTTACCAGCGTGAACATTTCCCACAATCCATTGACTCCAATAGAAGGGTACCGCGCACAGGAATACTTGTCGGAACTCGAAGAGTCCAACATACCGGAATTTGTAAAAGACATATTTGAATCTGGAGAAATGTGAACTGCCGCGATGGATGACCATGAAAGTAAAAAAGACCGTGTGGTGCATGCAGCGTTCAGATGTCGTACCGAATTACTTACCTACGCACGTTCACTTCTTGGGAACTTTGCAGCAGCAGAGGATGCGGTGCAGGAAGCAATGATTGTTGTCATGAATAAACATGATCAGTTTCAGGAGGGCACCTCGATCTTGGCCTGGTGTCGCTCGATTGTCCGACTCGAGGTGCTGCGTGCAAAACGTCGGTATCAGCAAGACGTGTCACTTGCACAACGACTCTTGGACGATGCAGTTGATGCAGCCTTTGATGAATTTCAGATAAATAGAAAACATGATGAGTCAACGTCTCGGCGCGATGCCATACGGCATTGCCTCGAAAAAATTACTGATCGCGGCCGCGCTGTCTTGAACTCACGATTTACAGATGAACTTGGATATAAGCAAATTGGGGATCGGCTTGGTATGACCGTTGAAGCGGTACGAAAGGCACTCTTTCGGACAAAGAAGCGGCTTCATTCGTGTGTTGAAAGCAGACTGAGAGTTGCCTCATGAATACCAATCAGAGCAGAGATGAATTATTTGAGCGTCACTTGCAGGGTGAATTAAGTGACGTTGAAAAAGAACACGTTGCCGAACTGCTTGATAGTGATGCTGCCGCGCGTCAGCAGTTCGTTGAACTTGCTCAATGGGACACCGAGCTTGGTGAAACGATACGCGAACATGCAGAGCCTGTAGACAATAAAGACCTTCTGCCGTCAGGCAAAGGAACTAGAGAACGCGGAGGTGGAAACACGTTTTTTCTTTCTCCGTTCGCGACAATATCAACGATTGTAGTTTTGTTCATCCTTTTCAGTAGCTTCCTGTACCTGCAGATACGAACAGGTTTTGCTCCGGAAGAAAAAATTGTTCTCTCACAAACAACGAGCAGCCCAATTGCCACGATCACCGGGTTGAAGGGTTCACTACTCTGGACAGGGAATCAGGGTGAAGTTGTGCTCGACATGCATGTCGGAAGAGAACTGACAGGAGGCACAATTGAGGGCCTGGCTCCGGACTCATGGTTTGAATTGCAGTTTCAAGACGGATCTATTGTGACCATCTCAGGCACGTCAATGCTCACCTTCGCAGATGTTGGGCAGAAGAAACTACGACTGAAGCAAGGGGCATTTACTGCAGACGTTGTCCCACAGCCCGTTGGCAAGCCAATGATCATTCAAACGCCATCGACCGTGATTGAAGTTGTGGGAACACGATTTGAAGTGGAAGCATTGCAGGCGTTCACTACGGTGAATGTCCGGGAGGGAAATGTTCGCCTGAAGCATTTAGTCGATGGAAATGCAGTCGATATTCCTGCTGACTATCGTGTGATTGCAGAAGCTGGTGGTGATCTCTCGCCAATGCCACTACCAGCCGCAGAAAATTATTGGAAGAGTCAGCTAGATGTACAGGCTGGAGGGTTTGGAAAGTGGCTTCCGGCAACAAAAAAGAGACCAGCTGCTCAAAAGGCTCTTCCTCTCATTCCAGTTAATAATCCAAACGTGAGCTTATCGCTCTTATCAATTCCTGTATCCGGGCGGAGCGGACCACCTGTTGCTCTCACTTCGCATGCCACGTTCCGTGTTCGTGGTCGACTGCATGATTCGGCACACGTTCACTTTGGTATTGCTGTGTCATATGGCAATGGTGAATTTGCAGGAATGTTTCGTGGAGACTTATTGAAAAAACAACCTGTCTCTGAAATCGATGATGAAAAAGAGTTTGAGGCCGTCTATCAACTCAGTGATTTTACCGTTGATCCATGTGTTCGTGAAAAACAAGACTCGTTGGCACGTAAGCCTGACGGGCTCTATCTCGATCGGCTATGGGTATTCACAGATACGAGGAGCTCAAGTGGGCTCATGGTCCATGAAGTAGAATTAATTCCGGGGAAAATAAGATGAGCACCATCCAGAAATATCTTTATCAACAGATGCTTACTCATGAAAAAAGGCACATATCCGAAATGAGATCTACCAACAATGATTCACGCATGACACATCATCGTGCATTCACTCTCATTGAGCTCCTTGTTGTTATTGCCATTATTGGAGTTCTTATAGGCCTTCTTCTACCAGCAGTACAGCAGGTACGTGAGTCTGCACGAATGCTTTCATGCAAAAACAATTTAAAGCAGATCGGTCTCGCGCTTCATAACTACCATGATGCAAATCGTTCATTCCCACCGTTTTTTACCAGCTCAGGAGGAAACGAAACACGAATCGCTGATCAAACTGGTAAGAGTGCAAATTGGTGCGTTCTTATTCTTCCCTACATGGAACAAAGCGTGATCTACGATCAGTGGGACTTTGATCTCCCCCCACATCAAAATCCTCAGCGATCGGAACAAATCACTGCCTTTCTTTGCCCATCTGATTCGAGTTCGAGCGGTGAACTATGTGCCTATGCGGGTGGCAACTGGGCTCGTGGAAATTATGGAATGAATGTTTCACCGTGTCATCATGGCATACAAGACAACCAGTCAGACGGTGGGTTTGGTGCAGTTAATTCTTCGATCCGTATCCGAGATTTTCGTGATGGCACATCGAACACGGTAGCGATCAATGAATTGCGAGCAGGCCTGAACAAAAATGATCTTCGGGGATGCTGGGCCATGCCGGGGTTAGGGAGCGGAACCGCCGCCATGTACAACGATGCAAGCCGACCAAACAGCCGCCAGCCGTACTCAGATGATATGGAAAACTGTGCTGTATCTGGATCACTTGGTACGCCACCCATGGGCTGCTACGACAGCCAGTCAACGGGACAGATGACTGCGCGAAGCCAACACCCAGGTGGAACACAGTTTTTGATGGCCGATGCCTCCACCAGATATGTGACAGAAAGTATTGATTTCAAAGGCGCCCAAAATAATTGTGGACCCGCAGAGCAACGAGGAATCTGGCAGAAAATTCATACCCGAAATAGTGGTGAAGTCGTAGGAGAGTTTTAATGGCTCCCCTCCAAAGGTGTGCTCTTCAACGCACAAGTGGACTCGTTTCACTCTGTTTCACCGTTAGTTTGCTTGCAGGATGCTCTGAGCCCTCGCCAAGCCTCAGTTTTATTGCATCTTCATTAGCACCGGAGCAGCGTGAGACCGGTCAAGCATTTGAGAATTCAATTGGTCTCATTTTCGTTCCGATTCCATCTGGTGAGTTTCAGATGGGTACGTCTTCAGACACCAAAGTGAAGTGGTCCAACACGAAAGATGAATCACCACTGCATCGAGTTCAGATTTCAGCACCATTTTTCATGAGTGTCTCTGAGGTAACTCAAGAGCACTACACCATGGTGATGGATGAAACGCCTTGGCTTGATGAACCTTTGACAAAAGAATCGGCAAACACTCCTGCTACGTATGTTTCTCACAAAAAAGCTACAGAGTTTTGTGAACGCTTGAGTGAAAAAGAAGACAGGGTCTACCGGCTGCCAACCGAAGCCGAATGGGAATATGCATGCCGCGGCGGCACGTTAACAGCATTTCACTTTGGAAACAAACCCTTCAAGCTTGATGACTATGGCTGGTATTTCAACAATGCCTATAAGGCCAAGGAACAGTATCCGCATCCTTGGGGTTTAAAAAAACCGAATCACTGGATGCTTTATGACATGCACGGCAACGCATGCGAGTGGTGCAGTGACAAGTACGACCTCTATCCCACCACCCTGATAAAAAAAGTCACCGCCGACCCAAAGGGGCCTGAGAAAGGACGCTTACACGTTTGGCGTGGTGGGGGATTTAGTAGTAATGCACAGGATGTTCGCTCGGCAACGCGACACATTTCTGGAGGATCGCACTTTAGGCCCGAGTATCTTGCCGGCTTTCGCGTTGTATGTGAAATGAAAGAACAAAACATCAAAAGCAGTGACTGAAAAATAACCATGCAATCCATATTCACAATGTTCTGCTTCCTATCACTGATTTGTATGCAGATCACCGTATGCAACAAAGCAACAGCAGATGAGACAATCACTAGTCGAGGTTCGTATTACGTGAATGGTGAAATCCATGTGAACACCTATGGTGCGTTAGAGAATAAGCCACTGACTGCTGGACACAACGACTTCAAGCCTTCGTGGTCGAAGACGGGAGACATGCTGGTCTTTTTTCGGAGATTGAAAAACGATCCTGACGTTTCGAAATGGAAAACTGCAATACACATCATTCATGCCGATGGAACCGGGCTGCATCAATTGACCGACGGTACCCATACGGACTTCAATCAAACCTGGACCCGCGACGGGACAAATACACCGATCTGGAATCGAAAGAGACCACAAACGGGTGGTTACGTGGTGATGGCCAGCAAGGTTGGTGCAAAACCAGGAGAAGAAGTCGCTCTCACCAGCACAGGACATCACACCTGGGCCTACACGTGTCTTACTGATGGACGGATTCTCGTTCAATCGAATCCGACCGACCAAGGCATGGGGTACTACCTGATGACACCCGGAAAGAATACCAATCCGACATTCGAACGCATCGAGTGTGACTTGGCAAAGAAGGGGGTACTTGACCGAGTCAGTCTGTCACCAACCGAAACGAGAGTCTGCTTTGAGTTTCAGCGAGGCTTCAAGCGGCAAGTCCCTGGACGCACGCTGTACGTTGCAGATTTTGATGCAACCAGCCGCACGATAACCAACGCACAGCCATTTGCAAACGAGGAAGAGAAACCAGTCTGGTTTGCATACCCGCGTTGGTCGAAAGACGAATCCTCAATCGTTTATCACGCAGGCGGCAAACTTTATATCTACAAACCCGAAGATGGCTCAACGCATAAGGTTTCGACAAATGACAAAGCAGACTATCGGTATCCACATTTTGAAGACGCACCAAAATAAGCACCTTCATCTCCAACACATTACTGAGAAGTGAAATGAAACGTTTTTCTATCAAGATCACAGCGAAGACAAGTCAATTCGCTCCGAAACTGTTGATCGCACTTCACTTCTTCATGTTTATTTCTTTTCAACAGCAGGCTTACGCTGACGCGAAAACAGCCAGGCCGAACGTCCTGTTCATCGCCGTCGACGATTTAAATGACTGGATTGGTTGTTTAGGAGGACATCCTCAAGCAAAAACTCCAAATATAGATCGGCTTGCATCACGCGGAATGCTGTTCGAACAGGCGTATTGCTCGGCGCCTTTGTGCAACCCTTCACGAATGGCAACGATGACAGGATTGCGGTCATCAACAATCGATATCTGGAGTAACGAAGGCAGGTATGGTCAAGGCGATGCTATTTCATGGTTCCGCGACAAGCCAGAATTCCATGACTTGGTGACGATACCACAGTACTTTCGTCAGCATGGGTACACAGCGGTAATGGGAGGCAAGATCTTTCATAAACCCAGTGGCAAGTTCTCTGACCCTGTCTCTTGGAATCATCAATATTCGACCAAGCATGGAACACCGTTTCCGAAAAATGGTCGCCTCCTGCATGGATTGAGTGACAAGATGGCACAAGAGTATTTCCAAGATTGGGCAGATTGGCAGCCACTAGACATTCCAGACAGGGAGACAGCCGACAGAAAGACCGCCGAAGGCGCCGCTGCGTTCCTGCTGCACGATCACGACAAGCCCTTCTTCCTGGCCTGCGGTATCTTTCGCCCGCACCTCCGCTGGTATGCGCCGCGGAAATACTTCGACATGCATCCCTTGGAGAAAATAAAGCTACCGGCCACCCTTGAAAATGATTTAGCTGACGTGCCGCCAAGTGGACGGCGACAAAGCTCTGGTGGAAGCCAGGCCTTTAGTGTTATCCGTGAACATGGGGAGTGGAAAAAAGCGGTTCAAGGGTACCTCGCCTCGTGCTCATTCGCGGATGCCTGTGTTGGAGTTGTTCTGGATGCATTGGAAAAAAGTACGTACGCCGATAATACAATCATCGTCTTATGGGGCGACCATGGCTTTCACATTGGCCAAAAAGACCGCATCTCCAAGCTAACGCTATGGGAACAAGGTTCGAAAACGCCGCTTATCATTTCCACTCCAGACTTGGCAGCGACTGGTGGCAAACAATGCCAGCAACCGGTCAGCCTCGTAGATCTTTACCCCACACTGGTCGAGCTCTGTGGATTGCCAGCCCGCGACAGACTCGATGGACGTAGTATCGCACCACTCCTTCTTCATCCGAAAACAAAATGGCCCAATCCGGCCGTAGTCAGCCTACGTGGAGACCACGCAGTCCGTTCCAAGCATTGGCATTACATTCGTTACAGCGCCGGTGGTGAAGAGCTCTACGATGCCACCAAAGACCCCAATCAATGGAAGAACCTCGCCAATGACACGCGATATACAGATGTGAAAAATGAACTAAAAAAATGGTTACCAAAAAACAAAAAAACACAGTCCGGAAGCTATGCGACTCAGAACAAAAATGACCGCATGCCTCGGCCATCTCAGAAACAAGATGGAAAGACGTTTTCCACTACAAAGAGCAAACGAAAACCACCGAATGTTATCACCCTCCTCGTTGACGACCTCGGCTACCGCGACATTGGCTGTTACGGGGGGCCAGTCAATACACCGGTTCTCGACACGTTGGCTGCCGAAGGCGTGCGCTTCACTGACTTCCACTCCGGGGCGCCGGTCTGCTCTCCTTCCCGTGCCACTTTTCTCACTGGCCGTAACCACATCCGCGCCGGAGTCTATTCCGTCCTCAGTGAACAGCGTCACAAAATGCATCTCCTTCGGAGTGAAACGACACTCGCCGAGGTCCTGAAAGGCGAAGGCTTCGGTACCGCTCACTTTGGCAAGTGGCATCTCGGCATGCCTGTTAACGGGCGCAGCAATCCCACCCCGTCCGATCATGGATTCGACTACTGGTTCGGCCTGGTCAATGGCGCTCATCCGAGTCACAAAGATCCCACCAACTTTCTGCGTAACGGTAAACCTGTTGGGCCCATGAAAGGTTACTCCTGCCAGCTCGTTGTCGATGAAGCCATTGACTGGATCGACAAACATGGCACCGACGCACCATTTTTCATCAATATTTGGTTCAATGAACCTCACGCCGTCATTGCAGCCCCCGACGAGATCGTCTCCGAGTATGGTTCGCTGAACGATCAGGCTGCCATCTACAACGGCACCATCGACAATACAGACCGTGCCATCGGGCGACTCATCAACAAGCTCAAAGAACTCGGCGAGCTCGATAACACGATCATTCACTACTCCTCCGATAACGGTAGCTACCGACAAGAGCGCAGCGGGGAACTGCGCGGCAAAAAGGGATCACATTATGAAGGCGGCCACCGAGTGCCGGGGATCTTCTACTGGAAAAGAAAGATCATCGGTGGTCGCGTCGAGAAAGAGCCTGCTGGAGCCGTTGACCTGCTTCCCACCATCTGTGGGCTTCTTGGCATCGAAAAACCTAAGAACGTCTTCCTCGACGGTTCAGACCTCACTCCTTTGCTCACCGGAACAGGTAATTTTGAACGTCATCAGCCGCTTTTCTGGATGAACGGCTCCACCATGGCGCTTCGAATGGGTAGCCACACCCTTTTGGCGCCGAGCACAGTCAGACTCCCTTTTGATAGTGCCAAGGCGAACCGTTTGCTGCAGCAGACCAAGACTGCTCTTGGGGACAACATTGAAAAGGAACTGGGCGGATTGGATCTGCGGTCCCGCATGTTCAACGGCCGATTTGCCAATCCAGAAGCCAACCGGCTGCGCGATGAATTTCGGTCCTTGTTCTACTTTAATGAAGCTTTGATCCCTCTCATGAAAAAAGGAGGTGTCGATCGGGTTGAGCTCTATGACCTCTCGAAGGATATCGGTCAGCAAAACGACATTTCGAAAAAGCATCCCAGGCTCATCGCACAAATGAAAAAGCAGGCCAACCTCATCCACACAAGTGTCATGGCCGATGGACCGGAATATGTCACCCCTAAGGATCTGGCCGCAGCGAAGAAGCCCCGGGGAAACGCGTTACAACGGCCCATCGCCGAGACATCGAGTTCGAAAACCGCGGACCTCTTGGCTCGCATCGAAACGAATCCCCTTCCAGACGGCTACCAAGGAAGCAGCCACCAGGCCTACGTTGACAAGGTCATGGCCGGTCTCAAACCCAAACAACGCGCACGGGTCGGCCAACTCTGGAAAGAAAAGCGCCGCATCGATCCCGACATGCCCAACCCGGGATCGTCCTACATCAAAATTCTCACGCACGTCGCCGAAGGTGCGGAAGAGGCAGATTCCGCTGGCCGTCCTTCCGGCGTCAAGACACAAGCGGGCAACAGTTCTCGTCAAAATGTTCCGCCGTCCAACGGACCGAAAGTCTCGGTGGATTCCGCTACAAAGGCGCCTCTGAAGACCAATGTCATTCTGATCATGGCCGATGATATCGGCTACGAATGCTACGGCGCCTACGGCGGTACTTCGTACAAGACACCTGTACTCGACAGAATGGCTCGGCAGGGCATGCGATTTGACCACGCATATTCGAACCCCGTCTGCACGCCCAGTCGGGTCAAAATCATGACCGGGCTCAGCAACGTTCGCAATTACGCCGCCTTCGGGATCTTAAGGCAGAGTGAGCGGACGATTGGACACATGATGAAGGACGCGGGGTATCGGACCGCCATCGCCGGCAAATGGCAATTGCTGGGAACCGAGCATTACGGGGAACAAACTCGAGGTAAGGGGTCGTGGCCTCAGGATGCAGGTTTCCAGCGTCATTGCCTGTGGCAGGTCGACATGGGCGGACCGCGTTTCTGGGGTCCGGTCATCACCACCGACGGCACGACTCAACAATTCGAAAAGGATGTCTTTGGGCCCGACATCTATTGTCAATTCCTGTTGGATCGCATGGACGAGTACAAGGACGAACCGTTTTTTCTCTACTATCCAATGGCGCTGGTTCATTGGGATCATGATTCAACAAAGGAAGACCCACATCAATTCATCCCCACACCCCACAGCGCGGACCGAAACAACACAAACCAACAGGAAAACTTCGCCGACATGGTTTCCTACATGGATACGGTGATCGGCCGTATAGTCAACAAGACGGTTGAACTGGGAATTGCAGACCGCACACTGATTCTTGTCACTGGAGACAACGGAACGTACAGATCGATCAAGTCCAACATCGGCGACAAGGTGATCGTGGGCGGCAAAGGCAGGCCGACCGACGCTGGCACCCACGTCGCACTGATCGCTTATCAGCCAGGCACAGTTCCAGCCGATCAGATCTGCAAGTCCGTTGTCGACTTCTCCGACTTTGCGCCAACGATTGCTGAAGCAACCGGCGCCCAACCACTGTCTCCCACCGATGGACGTAGTTTCTTTCCACAACTATTGGGCAGAAAAGGAAACCCGAGGGAAAACATCTTCATCTACTACTGCCCCAAACCAGAGACAAGTAAGCCACTTCGATTCGTTCGCAACG
>WLWE01001268.1_pt1 | contig 19198 bp, 19 predicted proteins | sample 6718301 | NCBI WGS metagenome assembly WLWE01 (sample SAMN12718691, study PRJNA515312) | sponge metagenome | isolation source: marine sponge | host: Mycale hentscheli | place: New Zealand: South Island, Marlborough, Capsize Point | collected 2003-05-01 | reverse complement strand
AGCCAGATACGCTCTCCCGCAGGCTCACTGGCTTCTCGAGGGGGGACGCCTACTGAGGTCAGTCGAAAGATCTCCTCAACAGTGGGTGCAAGACTAGTTTCGGTCGAGGTACGTGCGGATTCAACGTTTGGGTAGGTGGCGTCGCATGAAAGTCATGCAGGTCATTGCCCGCATGAACGTTGGTGGCACCGCGCGTTACGTAGGAAGACTCGCGGAAGCGCTACCCGGACAGGGGATCGACGTCGAGCTGGTGACGGGCTACGTCCAAGACTCGGAAGTGGAGGACCCCGTAGTTGAGCATCTCGAGCCAAGCCGTGCACGTCACTTGGGTCGTCGTCTGCATCTTCTCAACGACCTCCAGGCACGTGCTGAATTGCGTGAATTGATTCAGCAGGAAAGGCCAGATGTCATTCATTCTCACACGTTCAAAGCCGGAGCTCTCATTCGATCTCTCCGCCTGAACGTTCCCGTCGTCCATACATTCCACGGACATCTATTTGATGACCCTGACTTCCAGGGTCGAAGAGCCCAGATCATTACCGTGATTGAACGAGGGTTGGCTTGGAGAGCCTCTCGGATAGTCACGGTAGGTGAGGTCGTGGGCCAGGATCTCTTGAAAAGGGGCATTGGCAAGCCGGAGCAATTCGTATCCATTCCTCCAGGCGTTGACGCACTTGACCTTCCCAGCCGAGACCAGGCGCGTCAAGAATTGCGAGTTCCAGCAGATTCCGTCACCGTCGCATGGGTAGCTCGAGTGACGGACGTGAAAGGACCTCATCGGGTTATCAGCCTCGCAGAACGGTTCCCTACGGCCACTTTCCTGATGGCGGGTGGCGGAAACCTACTAGACGACATGAGACGGGATGCGCCCTCAAATTTGCATGTCCTCGGTTGGGCGCCCGCAGCACTCGTCTACAGCGCGTCGGATGTGGCGCTCTCGACTTCGTTCAATGAAGGTATGCCCGTCTCGCTCATTGAAGCCCAACTTGCAGGCCTGCCTGTTGTCGCCAACGACGTAGGTAGCGTCCGAGAAGTCGTGCAAAACGAAGTAACGGGATTTGTCGGGACGACTGCAGATCTTTCAGACAACTTGGGATCTCTGATTGCAGATGGCGCACTGCGTCACGCAATGGGCGCAAGAGCGCGTGAGAGATCCCAGCGCCTGTTTGCCCCACAACGAATGGTGCGCGCGCACGCGGATCTCTATATGGATCTTGTTGACGGCCGGTGAGTCTCACACGCGCTCACCTGTCAACCGTGACGCCTTACATGCGAATAATGTTCGGACCCATCAAGAAGCCTCGCGTATCAAATATGGGTGTCGACGATGATGCCAAGAGATCCCCATCGAACATGGCGTGGTCCTGAACGAGCACACTCACGTGTGATCCTTGAAGCCCACGTTTGATAGATCTTTGTCGGGGGATATCAACTCCGTCTATTGACCAGGTGTGGACGTACGGATCAAAATACGACACGTTCGCTCCTGCTTCTAACAAGATTCGAGCGATATCCACAGCTGGGGACTCGCGCTGATCCGCAATGTCCGCCTTATATGTAACTCCCAATAGCATGATGTTGCTGCCGCGTATCGATCTTTCTTGATCATTCAAGATGTCTTGGAGGCGCCTTGCCACATATCCCGGCATGCCGTCATTGATTTCCTGCGCAAGCTCCACGAAACGAAATGAGTACCCCAGGCTAGATTGCACCCGGTGTGAGAGGTAGTTCGGATCAATGGGAATGCAATGTCCACCGACGCCGGGGCCGGGATAGAAAGCGCTAAAGCCAAAGGGTTTCGTGCTCGCACATCGGATGGCTTCCCACAGGTCAATGTCAAGTTCGGAGCAGAATTGTGCCATCTCGTTTACGAGTGCAATGTTGATGTGCCTGTATGTGTTTTCGAGTAATTTCGTCATCTCTGCTTCCTTAATTCCGGAAGCAACGACAACTTCATCTACGATATTGCTGTAGAACTCCACAGCTCGCTCTGTGCAATCGGCACTCAGCCCTCCGACAACTTTCGGCGTATTTCGAAGTCGAAAGTTTTCATTACCCGGGTCAATTCTTTCAGGGCTGTACCCAAGCGAGAAGTCGCGACCAGCCTTCAGGCCACTGGTTTCCAGAATGGGCTGTAGAACTTCTTCTGTAGTCCCCGGATAGGAAGTGGACTCCAAAATCACCAAATGACCAGCCCTTAGATTCGCAGCAATGTTTCGCCCGGCATCTTCGACAGCAATCAGATTCGGACCAAGTTCCTTGCTGAGGGGTGTCGGGACACAAATCACGAACGTGGAGGCCCTTGCAAGACAGGTTGGGCTACTTGACGCTTCGAAACCGTTGCTCAGCATGAACGCAATATCAGCATCGGCAACATCATCTACATGCGATCGACCAGCCCCCAAGGCATCGATGACTTCTTCAGATGAATCAAATCCAATGACCGTCAAACCTGACCGTATGGCTTCCAAAGCAACGGGCATCCCGACATACCCAAGACCGATCACAGCGACCGGGCCTTGGTTTTCCATGTTGTTCACCTGACATGCACCTCTCGACGGCGAAGACTGCTAAGCATTCCCCACATCAACCTAGATCTCATTGGTGCGCCTATTTCACGTTGATAAGTATTCTGCCGGGTTGCCCGGTGCGAATAGCCTCGATGCCGAAATTCACTTCTTCCAATGGTAATTCCGTGATTGGAAGCGACGTGACCCGATAGAGACCTGCTTCCGCAAGGTTAATCAGCCGCGGAATATCGATCTCAGGGCTGACAGAACCTCCCTTTGACCCCGTGAATGTCATTCCGAAATGCAGAGCCAATGAATCCAACGAGACGGGTTCGTCATGACGTGGCACCCCAACGAGAACAGCTCTACCCCCATCAGCCGCCAACCGGTAGGCAAGTTCAATCATCTCTCTGGCACCCGTTGTTTCCACAATTACATCGCATGAGCGCTCACCGACGCTCTGGCGAATGAGGGCTTCTAGCTCAGGTTCGTCAGACATAAGGGTCGTTTGGGCTCCCAACGACTGTGCAATTTCAAGTCGCTCTTCGTGCCGGTCAACAGCAACGATTGGGTGCGCACCACCCGCACGGGCTGCCTCCACCGTAAGCAAGCCGACACCCCCAACCCCAAGGATCACAGCTGATTCGCCGAGCCGCAGTCCAACGTCGTTCACCAAAGAACCCCAAGCCGTCGTCGCGGCACACCCGAATAGTGGTAGATATCTGCCGTCGAGATTGCTCGATACCTTCGTCACTCGATTTTCGGACGCAACGGTGTACTCGCCTAGGGTCGTTACCCACCCCGCATTGAGCCTTTTCCCCCGCCATTCAAAGGCGGCGGGATCTGACTGAACACCTTCCCCGACCATCCAGTGAAGTACGACCGTGTCACCTGGGCGAACAGACTTCACCAGTGGGCCTACCTCCACCACTTCGCCCACTCCTTCGTGTCCTAAGAGGTGAGGCAGGAAGCGGTCTGGGCCCTTGGCCGCGTCGATTTCGTTCACCTGAGCGCCACAAATACCGCTAAATTCAATCCGAACAAGCACTTGACCCGGGGCTAGAGGCCCAGGAAAGTGAATTTCGTCAACAATGAGAGGCTCGCGGCTCTTGGCGAGGACAGCTGCTCTAAATTTCATGGTGTCTCATTCAAAGTAAATGAACTCGTAGTCACCGGCGTATCCAACTTTGTTGAAGAACCAAATCCACTCGTCGAGATCCAAGAGGCTTTCTGCGGTCAAAGCCCAGCACTCCAAATTGAACATTTCACTTTCGTTCCGGTAACTCTCGGCCATCACATATGCCCGTTTGCCTACCCTCTGGATCTCCTGAAGAGCTTGCTCCAACTCAAAGAGCCGCAGATTGTGGAGCGTGGCCAGGGAAATTACCAAATCGAACTCGTTGTCGACGAAAGGGTACGGATCCTGAGCGCGGTGTAGGAATAATTCCGCCTGTAAGTCCGGGTGTCGATCCCCGAGCCCATGGTGTGAGACATCAAAGCCAACCAGTCGCGCTCCAGGAAGCAACTGTTGAATTTCAAACAACAAATACGCCTTGCCGCAACCCACATCCAGAATCGATGAGTCGTTTGTCAGGCCGTAACGCTCAATCAAGCCTTCGGCTACTGCCTTCCATCGTCCTGGAAGATACTTGTATCCGCCGTACCCATAGCGGCGATCACCATCCCAGTAGTCCTCTTCGTACCTCTTTGCGACGATCATCGCCTCGACTTTGTCGTCGACCATGCGCGCCAAGTAGTCACGCGCTGTCGCCTGATGAAGTGGTGTCACTAGTTCCAACATTTCACCCATGTCCTACTCCTCGCAATTCATCGCCTATGCGGGTGGTCAAGCTGACTGCGTCCAACCCGCAAGCCTTCCAGTGATCAGCTTGCGTTCCATAATTCTGCGCATACCCACGCGGCAAACTGACATGATGGATTTTGGATGACACGCCTGACCGCATTGCCGTCTCGACAATGGCGGTCCACAAACCCCCGTCCGGCAGGTGCTCCTCGATCACGAAGACTAGACCTGCATCACTGAGGAACCCAGCCACGCCTTCATGGTCGAGGGGAGCAATGGTCGGCACATGCACCACTGTGACTCCCAGACCCAGTTCGGCAAGCTCTCGAGCTGCTCCCAGTACTTCGTGCCCGAGTGCTCCTGTTGTGAAGACCACAGCGTCTTGCCCCTTGTGAAGCACGCGAAGTGCCCCGATACAAAAGCCTTGCTCAGTGACGATTGATTCGCCACCTTTGCCAACGCGGACATAAGCAGGCCCGGGCCAGGTGGAGAGGGCAGAAACCAACTCTTCCATCTCCCGAGGATCAATGGGAGCAAATATGGCCATGCCTGGAATGGCTCGCATGAGCGCGAAATCGTCAATAGCTTGATGAGTGGGGCCGAGAGGGGCGTAGACCATTCCACCCCCGCTGGCAATCAGCCGGACCGGCAGAGAATGCAGGGCGACGTCGACAACTACTTGTTCAAGAGCACGCCGGGTGAGGAAAGTACCGATCGTGTGCACAAAAGGAACAAAGCCATCGAGGGCTAATCCTGCCGCCATGCCAACAATGTGTTGTTCAGCAATCCCCTCCATGAGGACACGGTCCGGGTACCGATTCATGGCATCTGACATAACTCCCGCGCCAAGGTCAGAGCCCACGAAAACGACTCTTGAATCAGTCTCGACGAGATTCGCTATGCGATTCAACGCAGCTTTACGCACGCTTCACCGCTTCTCGTAGGTCATAGATTTCCTCACCTTGAAGCCGCGATTTATGATGCCAACCTGCATGCCCCTCGGCAAAATCGATTCCTCTGCCCTTTACTGTGTGTGCAATGACGACCTGAGGCTTCTCAGGTGTCTGACCCTTGAGAGCCTCGTTCAGCGCATTGACATCGTGGCCGTCTACCTCTGTCACCTCAAAGCCAAACGCCGTGAACTTCGCAGCCAAGGGTTCGAGGCCCCACACTTCAGGTATTGGACCGAACGATTGCATTTTGTTGTAGTCAACGATCACCGTGAGTTGATTCAGGGAGCGATGGGCTGCAGACAGCGCGGCCTCCCATACCGAACCCTCGTTCAATTCGCCATCACCAACGACCACGTAGACCCGGTGCTCTTCGCCACGGATCTTGCCCGCTTGCGCCATACCGACTCCTATCGAAAGCCCATGCCCCAGTGCACCTGTGGAGGCTTCCACCCCCGGGACGTGCCCATACTCCGGATGGCCGCCCAGGTGCGACGAGTAGGTGCAGAATCCCTTCAGATCCGCCTCTGGAAAAAAGCCGTGATCCGCCAGAAGCACGTACAGCGCGATGCAACCGTGGCCCTTGCTCAGAATTAGTCGATCTCGCTCTGGCCACATAGGCTCAGCCGGTCTAAATCTCAGCGTGGAGTCATATAGAACTCGCATAACTTCGATCAGCGACATTGTGGAGCCAATGTGGCCGCGAGCACCGCCCTCAAGAGCATCAATGGCCAATGAGCGCATATAACGGCTTCGCTCATCTAGGTCGGCGCTAGAAGTCATCCAGGCCACGTGAGTGCCGTCCTCATGTCAAGTAGCAAGAATCCGAAGCCTCAAGACTACAACTATTCCCAGGACTCTAACGCACGAGCGGTGTAGGTCGAAGCCAGGTCAAGGGAGGTTGCGTAGTTGCGTAGATCACCTTCGCTCCAGCATCGATTGGCTCGTGCTGCGATAATCGTGGCCCACTTCAGTGCAGCAAACTGCACCACAACTCCTAGGCGGTCATCATCAAGTCGATACAGATCACGAGCTGAATCTACGAAGACCCTTCGCTCATCATCCGACCAAGGATTCATGGGGTGAAGGAAGGTATCCGCAACCAATTTGTGTGCGTCATCCCAACCAAAAAATTCGAGATCAATGATGCGTAATCCTTGATCGCCACGTATGCAATTGTGTGGCCCAAAATCAGATGGACTCAGAACTACGATGGGTTCGCTTGCATGAGGAGAATGAGAGCCAAGCAACTCATGAGCATCAAGTACTTCATCGACGACTGCATCCACTGACGTGCGTCCGCGCAGTCCTACCGCTCTGGCGCTCACTTGTTCGAGAAGAGCCTCTGGCGAAGAGATTGCATCAGCCGCATCCCCTAGTGACGAGGCAGTAGGCGCCGCTTCCCCTCTTTGCAACTCTCGCAACAAGGCAATTGCTTCTTCTGGACTCATCAACGAGCTGTCTTGAACTTCACCAATCCACTCCATGACGATTCGACCAGTCTGCGGAGAGGCTGCGATTGGTTGTGGAGCGATTCTGAGACCTGATGACCACAACATCGAAAGTCCGTTCCATTCGCGGAATGCCCTGGTCTGAAAGTCCGACCGCGCTCGGTAATCCTTGACGGCCACAAACCCGTCTTTCCAGGGTGCGCGATAAACGGAACTATTTCCTCCCTTACTTGCTTCTCCTTGAAGAGTTACTCGGGTAAAGAGTTCGGCTAGGTCGTCATCACGCTCGTGATCTTCAGCGAGGAGCATCAGGCATCTCCTCGCCGGTGGACCCAATCGGAAATCGCAGGGAATCCTGCTTGCCATCGTCCCGACATGTAGCTCCAGGGTCCGTGAGCGTAGCGAATTGGCAACGTATTTCTTGGCCATGATGGATGACTCAGGACGCTCTCCAGGTCATCGATGAATACATCCGGGGTGAGGTTTCGAATCTTGTCAACCTTGGCCTCTTGAGAGTCTTCGAAGAAGACGTCAGAATCTTGCACCCCCATAGCTTCCACACCGTGGGATTCGAGCCACGACACCGCTGGCTGACGCAGGTCTCGACTTCCAAAACGGTGGGGGCCCCGCGCCGTCTTATGGCTTACAATAAAGACCCGCACATCCAACATCTGACAAATAGTCAAAAACTCTTCCGCACCATCAGCAAGCTGTGCGTAACTGAGGCCATCAGTATAAAGAAGCGACTGAAATGCCTGCCACTCCTCATCCTCGGATCCCCGTCGAAGTGCGTTTCGGATGTGTTCACGATCCGGAATATCGACCTGGACATTCCTCTTCGCAGCTATCGCCTTGTAGGCCAATGAATAGTCGATGAGGGTGTTGTCAAGATCAACGCCAATTGAGGTGATCTCAATCCGTTGAGGTTTCACTGATCAACTCATTCATCTTCTTAATGTTGACGTACTTCGCATCATCGAAAGAATTTGGGATCAGCCCCTTGGCAAAAGCCTCTACTAAGTCCTTGACCGCATCGGAAACGCCCTTTGCTGGAGCAAAGCCCAAATCTGACAGAATAAAATCCGACGATATTCGGTACGAGCGCTTGTCATCGGTTGGTTCTACCGCAACAGTCGTGGCCCGAGGGACGTTCTCGCGGACGATCTCAGCCAACTCCGTTACGGTGTGGTTGACTCCGCCGACGTTGTAGACCTTTCCCTGCACACGATCATCCGGCTCATTGAGCACATGAAGGTACGCCCTACACATGTCATCAATGTGGAGGTTCGGACGGAACTGCTCGCCACCGAAGACACGAATGCTGCCATTGTGAACTGCGTGGTTTACAAGAATGTTGACAACCAGATCCAGGCGCTGCCTCGGCGAAAAGCCACAAACCGTTGCCGGCCTTATCGTTGTCGTGGTGAAAGAATCATCTGCGTACGAATTCAGTATCGTTTCGCACAGAGCCTTGAACCGTGAGTAGTCCGTCAGCGGCTCGAGTTCCAGATCTTCGGTCACCCGTTCTTCGTCTTTGACTCCGTAGACTGAGGAGGAGGACGCGTAAATGAAGCGCCGAACCCCCGCTGACTTTGCTGCTGACACCAGAGGTTCAAAGGCACGGAAGTTTATGTCCTCCCCGAGGTCAGGATCGAGGTCATAACTGGGATCATTGGAGATGCAAGCCAAGTGAATGACGTCCGTGCATCCCTCTACCGCCTCCGCCACGTCAGATGAACTTCGGATATCACCCACCCGCAAATCAAACTTGGGGTGATTCTGGATCAAAGGAAAAACATCTGTGCCGTACCAGCAGGTGTCCAACACCCGCACCTCGTAACCAGCCTTGATCAGTTCCGGACAAAGAACGGCTCCAACGTAGCCAGCTCCTCCTGTCACGAGGACTGTCCTTTGGTGACTGGTCACTGACACCTCCTCCAGAAATTCACTATTTGAGTGCAGCCAAGACCTGTCGCTTCAAGGAACCAATTTCCAGGCAGCGCTCATTCCCGAGAAAAGATACCGCCCAGGCGCCAACGACATTTCCAAGGAATCCAATTACCGCGGGAGGAGCGCCAACTCTCGCTAATAGCGACGTCACAGCGAGGACCGCGTCTCCCGCCCCTACGCGATCCTTGACGAATGGTGCTAACGCGGGTGAGTGGGAGACTTCCTTGGTGTCAAGATAGAGATCTAGACCGGCACCCCCTTGCGTGACGAGGATTGCCTGCGCTTGCAGGAGCTCACGCAGCTCAGGAATGTACGAGTCAAAATCAAGATGTCGCCGCCTCGCCTCGAGGCGAGCTTCGTTACCATTAAGCGTCACGAAGTCGGCTCGACGATAGCGCTGAATTGAGTTGAAACCGTGGTTACCGGCGTTCGTTTGGGCATTGACTGCTAGCCAATAGGGACTTTCGGTCAGCATGTGAACCGCGGCGTCGTGAAGTAACCCGTGTCCGTAATCAGCAACGAGAACAAGATCGCGATCCGAGCAAGCTCGGCTGATGGTCTTCAGGAGCTCATCTAGCGCCTGCCCGTCAAGTGGCTCGTCGTCCATTTCATAGAGTTCAAGGACGCGTGCCTGAGTATTTCCATCAACAAAGCGCTCTTTACGGATTGTCGGTCTGGGATCTAGATGAATGAGTTCCGTCTTAACGCCTCGCACCTTGAGGTCGCGAACCGTCTGGTGTCCTAGGTCACGACTATGCATGCCGCTTACCAGAACAACATTGGCGCCAAGGCCCGCGCAGTGGCTGGCAATCGCCATTGCACCACCCGCGTGCGTCTCTGTTGAGATGCGATTCATACACAGCACGGGCTCCTTGGACGCTTTTCCCAAAGCTTCGCACTGCGTGTAAACATCAAGAATTGCTTCACCGATGACGACCGTGCGGAGTCCCTTTAACCTGTCGAGCCATTCCAAGACTCCGTCGGCACCGTATTCGGCCTTTACCTCTTGAATTGATGCACTTACTGAGTCAGGGTGCTGCGGAAAGAAAGTATTGATCAGGTTTGAGCTGCTGAAGACCAAGTCATCGGTGAAGGCCACCCTGCCTCCGCAGCGCTCAACCATGTCTCGTTCTTGACGAATCATTCCGGTTGGGTCGGACTTCGCGTCTTCGTACTCCTTGCCTTTCACGTAAACGTCCGGCTGCACGGCTTCTATAGCTGGGAGCGCACTTGCGTCATCAACTACTGCGACAAAGTCAACAACGGAGAGGGCCGCAAGCGATTCTGATCTCAGGCCTTGCGGGAACGCGGGGCGACCCGGCCCCTTGCCAACGAAATCATCTGCGGTGATGGTGACGACCAGAACATCGCCCATGCTTCGTGCAGCCGCGAAATGTCGAATATGGCCCGGGTGTAGGAGGTCAAACACACCGTGACATTGGACAATACGTATTCCTTGCTCTCTCCGATCCATGAGCAAGATTGAGAGATCTTCCAGCGACTGAATCTTCGTGCTTTGCTCCACTACGGCGCCTCTCCCAAACGCTCGAACCACACTCGAGTTGCGTCGGCGATGGAAGATGGATCCCACACTGGTGCATCACGCCAGTAGTCGATATTCGCAAGCATGACGTCGACGCCTTCCCGGAGAGTGACCTGTGGTTGCCAGCCCAGAGTGTCGCTTATCAGAGTCGTGTCCGCGAGCGTTATGTCTGGCTCGCCCGGACGCTTTGGAATGTTGACGGTTTCACCGCCCAGCATTTCAGCCAGTGAATTGACCGAGTACGTTCCCCCCGAGCCGACATTCATGACGACATTGGCAATCGGAGATTTTGCCGCTGAAACGAAAGCCTCCACAACGTCGGTCACAAAAGTGAAATCTCGACTCTGACTGCCGTCACCGACAATCGTCATAGGCTTGCCAGCGAGTTTCTGAGCCAGGAAGACCCCAAAGACAGCACCGTAGGTTCCAGCTGTCCGAGATCGTGGCCCGTAAACGTTAAAAAGGCGAAGCGAGATATACGGCAGGTCGTAGATCTCACCCCAGTGCTTGACAGTTTCCTCTCCCATCCACTTTGTGAAGGCGTATGGATACTGAGGTCTGATGTCCGCCACCTCAGGTGTTGGATACGCATCTGGAATCCCGTAACACGATGACGAGGCTGCGTAAAGAAACTTTTCGACTCCCACGTGGCGAGCTGCTTCTACCAATACAGCAGTTCCTTGAACGTTGGCGCCAAAGTACGTCATCGGATTATCTATAGAAGGGACGATGTCTGCTAGCGCTGCAAAATGGAACACGTGAGTTCTGTCTTGCATTGCTGACACAACGGCATTCGCATCCTGGACATCAGACTCAACCAGTTGCACGCGCCCGTCAGCGACGTGCTGTTCGATGTTGCTTTTCCGCCCCGTACTCAAGTCGTCAATGATGCGAACGTCGTGACCCTCCGACACGAGTCGATCAACAAGGTGGCTTCCAATGAATCCGCATCCACCTGTGACGAGAGCTTTCATTGTGCGGCTGCAACTTCCTTTCACACATTTGGGACACAGGGCTGCGAGGAGATGACCCCGATGCGAAACACTATCAGCGACTAGACTCCCGGGCCGGGGAGTGAAGAGATCCCTAGAGCAGTATTCACACACGGACAGGCATCTTGGTTGGGAGCACCAAATTCTTTCGACGGCTAAGTGGAAAGCATTCGGGCGGCGGACTTTCCCGAAGCTTTACGAGAACGTCCAGGTTCACAAGATGGGCCGCGAACTGGTCACGAAAGGCAGCCCGTGGGCGCAGAATGTTCTGAACGACGCCATTTTGTCTGAGGTAATTCGAAAGCGGCTTTCTCCCACCTCCACGGCAATCGATATCGGTGCCGCCCATGGCCGCTTTACCAAGGAAATGGCACGCGTCTCATCACACGGTGCGATTCTTGCCATTGAACCGGTTCCATCTCTCAACGCCCAGTTGCAGCGCATTTTTCGAAATCACGCCACAGTTTCCGTCTTGGAATATGCGATCGGCAAAGAAGATGCACACACCGACTTCTGGGTGTGCGCTGCGGACGTTGGGCTCAGCGGCCTTACTGAGACCAAAGCAGCACGGGACAAAGGAGACGTTCATCAGATCACCGTGCAAGTCAAAACTCTTGACTCAGTCACGAAGCATTACGACAACATTGATTTCATAAAGATTGATGTCGAGGGTGGTGAGTTCGACGTGCTACTTGGTGGTCAGGAAACCTTGACCCAGCACCAACCAATCGTCGCATTCGAATGCGCTACACATACGGATCAGTACGCAACGTCACCCTCCGAAATCTTTCGGCTCTTGACCCGCTTGGGTTATAAGATCTTTGATCCCATTGGTTTCTTACGCGGGGGCCGCCCGCTGCCCCAACAATATTTCTGCGAAAGTGTCACCGGCGGTCACGAGTTCTTCTTTTTTGCTCAACACACTCTAACTTCACCGACATTTGCTAGCCCCTGAGTACGGCAAATGCCGAGGCCTTACGTGTGTCCAAGACAATGACAGACTTGCTGCATGTCGGAAGGATGCCAAGGAAGGCGCGGTTTAGATCGACATCATCTGATCCCAGGATCCCACCTCTCGACATCTTGGGCAGCACTGTTCTGAACTCAAATTCCATCCATTGCTTGCGGTGATTGCTGTCATGGAAGAAGAAGTCCACAGAGTCCATTTCTTCAATCACTGACGAGAATGATTCTTCCGCCTCTCGGCCGTCAATAACGTGTCTTACCCAGCAAGACTGTAGGTCTTCAGTCACAAATTCCCCAGCTGCAGGATCCACATCGCACGAGTGGACAATGCCAGCGCCATTGGCTTTCACGGCTGACAGCAACGCAAAAGTGGAGAAACCCCGAGCAATTCCCGTTTCGAGAACGCGTTGCGGGCGGCGCCACCGCACGAGCGTGTACAGCAACTGAGCGGTGCTCGCTTCTACGTCATACTCTGCAGGAATTCCGGTAGTTGATGAGCGATTCAACTTTCCTTTTACGTCTTGCCACTCACGTTGATACATGTCGTACGCAGAGCGATCAATTGCGTCTTCTCCTCGATCTTCAGATAACGCAACAAGTGCCGACCATGGATCCCTGACAACCAGTGTGTCGGTAGGAGCCAAGTCGCTCAGCGTAAGCCGCCTGGGAGGAACTGCGTACTCGCGCACGCGTCGCATCAATTCCATTAAACCGAACGTGCGAAGAACTGAATACGATCTTTTGACGAGACGCACCAGTTTACTGTATCGGCCGGACCGCAGGCGATGCCGGCGACTCTGCTGAGTGGGTCGTAAATCTCCAGCGCATTCAAGTCGCTTCTCACAATAGAGGCCTACGAGGATTCAGTCATCACATCAAGAACTCAGCTACTGCTCCACCTCCGAACCTTGTCGCAACTGATGTCAGATGGGCTCATCAACGAACCTTGAGCTTCGTGATCTCCATAACGACTCCGAGTCGGAATTCAACCATCAGGTTCAGCACACGTCGTGTGACAAAATTTCTGCTCGCCTTATGCACAAGATGTGCACTCGCCCCCCCCGCTGTAGCAAATTCCGCCAAGCGATACGACTCGTTTCGCACTTCACATCCGGCTGAAGTAAACGCACTCGACCACTTAGACAACGGACTGTAATGAACGGTCTCGCTTAGTTCGGCCACGAAACGAGAAACCCACGCTTCACGGGGCACGGTGGCTCGCCCTCCACGTTTTTGGTCGGACCGCCAATAGCCGATTCCGACGCGATAGCTCGTTGACAAATACTTGCCGAGAAACAGTGGGCTGAAATCCACCCAATGGGCGAACGGAACGCCAACATGGCCTTCCACTACTGTCCGCCTTGTGGGAAAAATGAAGATTCCGATCCCACCCGGCGCCAACAATCGAGAGATCTCAGCGGCAACTACATCCACTTTATTGCTCGGAATGTGCTCAAACACCATGTTTGATACAACCTGTGAAAAGGCACCATCCGGATACGGAGCCACGTCTTCAACGATTCGCGTTATTCGGTCACGACCTTGATCCCAGTTCGAGTAGTGGTACTCAAAGGCATCCGTTCCATCAATCACCAAATCTCTCTCTTGACAGAACCTCAGAAAACGGCCGTTTCCACATCCGAAATCCAGTTTTCTACCCGACAAACCCTTGATCTGTTGAAACAAGAAGGCATCCAGGGGGCTGGAGTCATGTGTCAAAACAGATACCCCCTATAGACAAACCCTTAGCCGCCGTTACCGCGCCCAAACCAGCGGAACACGGACCAAGCCTATTCAAGTAGTCTTCAGCAGGCAGGGTGTTTCGGCTGCATGTTTCAAGCCCTCACTGAAAGTAAACCGCCCAAATCCTTGGAGAGATGTGAACCTCCTTGTATGGCACTGGGGCCGACGTGGTGCGGGTCCTCTCTACTCATTGAAAATGGCCGAAGCACTGACACACCTGATGCCGGGGAATGTTCTTCTCTCCTACTCACGGCAAAGTGATTACCTGGAAGACTTCAGAGAACTCGAGGGACCACACCTTGAAGTGGATACGTTCTCTACTACCGTCGGGGGAATACGCAAGACTGTCAGACTCCCTCAGTTAAGGCACCAATTCGCAAGGTTCATCACCGAAAACAGAGTCGATGCCGTCTACTGTCCAATGTGGCACCCATGGAACGCCGCGATGGTAGGAACCTTGAAGAAGAAGAAGAAGAAGAGGATCCCCTTCATCCTTACGGTGCACGATGCGATTCGCCATGAAGGAGACGCTGGCCCGTTTCAGAGGTGGGTCGAGAGCTACGAACAACGGCATGCAGACGCCTTTATCGCTCTCTCCGAACATGTGAAGAGGCAACTCGACAGTCGCCGTCATCGCCCACGGTTCGGAACGACGCTTATCCCGCTCCCCAACTTCTCCTACGCCACGCAAGACCGAGCATCGTCATCAATCTCTGAGACCCTGAAATGTCTCTTCATCGGACGGATCCGTCCCTACAAGGGGATTGGGGTTCTGCTTGATGCCTTTGGACAGATCACCAGGGAGTCCGAGCACGATGTCTCGCTGACAATTGCTGGTTCGGGGGATCTCCAGCCGTATGAATCCAAACTGTCAAAACTCGCTGGATTAGACGTCCGAAACAAGTGGCTTTCGGACATTGAATTCGGTCAACTAATTCACAGTCATGACGTGTTGATTCTCCCGTATCTTGAGGCGAGCCAATCTGGCGTCGTTGCTGCGGCGCACGGTGCCGGGAAGCCAGTTGTGGCATTTTCGGTGGGAGGCATTTCCGAGCAAATTGATCACGGGGTAAACGGCCTCGTGGCCGCCGACAGGACACCTGAGGGCCTCGCTCACGAGGTGCTGCGATTGGCCGACGACAAGCAGTTCTTGGCCAAACTCCAAGAGGGGGCGAGGGCTTCTTCGGGGGCCGGATCAACGTGGGCCTCATCTGCCGAATCTGTCCTTAGCCTCTGCACATCGATTCTCGCTGAGACAAGCAAGTCATCCAGCTAGTGCCCCGTTGGCGTCCAGCCACCACTCGAGTCAACAGACGATAAAACCACCAGATAGTCAGCCGCAATCCGATCAGAGGAGTAATGGAACAAAACCCAGTCTCTGGCTGCCGACGCCAGACGCGAACCAAGGAGTGGGTCTAACGCTCGGGCAATGCCATCAGCCATGGCTTCAGGATTGGAGGGGGGAACCAGCAACGCAGTCTCATCATCCACGAAAAACTCATTCACTCCTGGGACGTCGCTCACCACTATTGGGACGCCACTCTCGGCAGCTTCCAGCAACGCGATGCTGAATCCCTCACCGAGGGTGGCGTGAGCATAAACGTCCAAAGTATCGAGAAAGTCAGGCACTTCCCCGATTGGTATGTGGCCACGAAACTCGACGACATCGTTGACGCCCAACTCCTCGGCAAGCTGCTTCAACCCCTCCAGTGTGGGGCCCTCCCCAGCAATCAGCAGCCGAACTCCTGCGTAACCCGGTCTAGCGAGAAGGATGCGTATCGCCCGAATGAGCACGTCGTGCTGTTTTGTGGATACCAGTCTCGACGTCATCCCAACGGTCATCGATTGACGCCCACTTCGCGCTATCCGTTGCCCCTTTAGCGAACGACGCGGTTTTGCCTTCACCCCATTGGGAACCACGAAGCCTGGTCGCCTCAGCAGAGCCTGAAACTTCCTCAGTGGGTACTGCTGCTGATACTCCCGCGTCAAGAAAACTACCGCGCGGCCGACCGCGAGGGCGATACCTGACAGTAAATTGTCCTTTATCGAGCGCAAATGAGTGCTCTGATGTTCCACCACAATCAAGGCGGGTCGACAACCAGAAACAATCTGTCCCAAAACACCCGCTACTGCATGCCTGTGGCTATGACAAATGAGGACGCGGGGTTTGATCTTTCGGACGGCAGACGCCACCTTTACCATTGAGCCTAGGTCGCCTTGACGCGCGATAGGCACAGAGACGAGGTGGCTTGGATGTGACCACTCACCGGGATCTCTCTTCAGCACCCGCTGGGGACCCAGGGCAACGACAGCAGAGGAAAGCCCCAAGCGATCGAACTCCTCAACCAGAGTCCGTACAGCCGCAAGTTGGCCTCCTTCGCCGCCGTAACAGATGTGGGCGACCGCAGGGCTCTCACTGCTCAAGTCGTCACGGACCTTCCTGGAGTGAGTGCTTGACCCTGAAACTGTGGACCGGGTACGAGAAGTGGCAACTACTCATTACAAGATTATCCACACTCGTTATTCACGAGCGGTGTTGACATCTCTGACCTGGATCCGAACTTCACTATCGTCTTCCTATGCTGTCGGCACCTCCACGCGTTTCCGTGGGAATTCCCGTATACCGGGGAGAAAAATACATACTGGAGGCCATTGCCAGCGTTCGCGCAGATGAATTCACTGACTGGGAGATCTTGGTCTTCATTGACGGCTCTCCCGACTCATCGGCACAACTCGTATCCCAGGTGGAAGATCCTCGCATCCGCGTCATTTCAAGTGCTGCAAACGTCGGGTTGGTCACGGCTCGAAATCGAATTCTGCACGAGGCGCGCGGAGAATTCTTGGCTTGGCTCGACCAAGACGATCTGAACTACTCCAACCGTCTGGCGAAACAAGTTGAGTTTCTTGACGCTCACCCCGATGTGGCGATGGTCGCATCGTGGACGGATCTGAAAGTCGAGTCACACGATGGTTCGACCAGGACGTTCACCCACGTGCGACCTTCAACTCACGCTGAGATCCGCGCAACAATGCTCTTTACCAATCCGATTGCCTGCAATACCGTCATGATGCGTCTCAAGAGTTTTCGAGATCTAGGTTTAACTTTCCGTGAAGAATTCGGTAATAGCCTGGACTATGACTTGTGGAGTCGCGCATCCGACAGCCTGATTTTTCACGCTCTGAAGCAACCGCTCAGCGCCTACCGAGTTCACTCTGAGCAGACATCTCGGGGTGCGGAGCTCCGACGCATGAGTGCGCAGGCACTGCAGGTGCAGGCCGAATTTCTGCACCGAAACCTAGACATTCTGATGTCGCCAGACGAACGTGAACTTCATGAGAGTCTCACTCAAATCCCCATGCCGGCGAGAGATGGGGACGTTCTTGAGCCAGCAAAGGAATGGTTCAGAAGACTACGCACAGCCAACGACGTGACACATCAAGTTGATTCAAATGCGTTAGATCTAGTGATCACAGCACAGTGGTTTCGGATCGTCACTTCCTGCGCAGACTTATCTCGGTGGGATCAAGTCCGACATTCCTTGACAGGGGCTCATGACATAGGCCCATCATGGCGCCACATAGTCAATGCGCTGCGGTCAGCGCTCGTTCGCCGTCGGGTGCGCCGCTAGCCCGTCCGCGAAGCAACCCAGGCCTCGCGCCAATGTGGCAACTTGAGGAGCCCGGTTGCATCAAATTTTGAGCAATCTAGATCTACATGCTTGGGGCGCTTCGCAATGGTCTCGTACTCGTCCGAAGTCACTTTCACAATGCGGGTTGGATCGTGGCTATGAGAAGCTGCAATTTCAATGGCCCAATCAAACTTGGACGCGGAACCCCCCGCACACACGTGATAAACACCAGGGGCAGGAGGGTTCTCCAATATTGAGGCGGACGCGTCAATCAGTAACGTTGTGGGAGTTGGGTTCCCAACAATGTCGGTAACCACCGACACCTTCTTCGTTGGCTCCGACAATTGATCCAAGATGCGAGTAGGGAAATTGCTACCCGGCTGTTTGGAATACAACCATGACGTCCGAAGGACAAATGAGTCTGGACTATAAGTCAAGGTCAGCAAATCTCCAGTTAGTTTGGAAGCCCCATAAACGGAAACAGGCTGACACGCCTCATCTTCCACGTACGGCTCCATCTTTGATCCGTGATAGACCGCTTCACTCGAGATGTGAATGACCCGAGCACCAACATCGTGGGCGGAACTTGCCAAGACACCTGGTGCTAGCCCATTCACAATAAGTGCTTGATCGGGATGCAAATGTGCTGCATCAACATCGGTCATAGCCGCAGCATTGAAGATCCACTGGGGCTCGTGTTTGCGCACAAATGCTGCAACTGCCTCGTTGTTTTCAAGGCGCAACTCCCGTGGGGCACAGACAATGTCCCACTGTTCAGTAACGCTGTGATCCAGAAAATCACTGCCCAACTGGCCATGTGCTCCGAACAAGATAATTCGTGACAACCCGTGATCCTTCGTCTAGGAGTAGCGCAAGACTAGGTGATCGGCTCGCTAGTCTGTGGTGGTGCTGCCAGAAGAAACGCCTCGTAAGGCCCTCATCACTGGGGCGAGTTCAGCGATCGGGCTTGAACTGTGCCGCAGGTACCTTTCGGCTGGCCACTCAGTTGTTGCCCAATACTTCGAAAATCAGTCCGCGCTAGCCAGCGAGTTCGCCTCAGAGTCTTGCTTGGTCCCTGTGCAATGTGATCTCGCTGACTTACCGTCTGTTTCTCGACTGGGCAAAGCCCATACTGACTGCGATATCGCTGTTTTTCTTGCCTCCATCGCGACGCCCTCAACCCTCGAAAATATTGATCTTCCGCAGTTTGAACGCGCCCTAGCTGTCGGGGCGCTCTCCAACTACGTTCTCCTGGGCGAAATCGGTTCGGCCATGGCTCGGCGTCAGTGGGGTCGAATCGTGATTGGGTCCAGCATCGGAGTCAAGTTCGGTGGGGGTAAGGACTCTTTCGCCTACGCCTTCACGAAATATGCCAGTGAGTTTCTTCCCGCTACCGTTCGCGAGTGGACGGAGAACAGCGTGCTCACGAACGTTATTCGAATCGGAGTCACAGATACACCTTTGCATGATGCTTTTCCGGACCGAGACTTTGAGCGGCGGGTAGGAATGATTCCCATGAAGAGGGCGGCAACACCCACAGAGATCGCCGATTTCATCAGGTGGTTTGGGTCGGAACAAAACTCCTACGTCTCTGGGCAGACAGTCGCAATCTCGGGCGGCGAGTAGCATTTTTCGTTCTCCCGAAGCAATATTCCTGGAC
>WLWE01001266.1_pt1 | contig 19219 bp, 41 predicted proteins | sample 6718301 | NCBI WGS metagenome assembly WLWE01 (sample SAMN12718691, study PRJNA515312) | sponge metagenome | isolation source: marine sponge | host: Mycale hentscheli | place: New Zealand: South Island, Marlborough, Capsize Point | collected 2003-05-01 | reverse complement strand
CAATTGGTATAGAGTGGGCAGAATTTAGGTATACTAACATTGATTTTTTTCTAATATACAAAATTTAAAACTTTATTCCAAGCTCCTCAGTTTTTTTTGATATTTGTATGGCTTCTGCTCTGGTATGCTCTATGTAGTTGTGGGTAGTTTTCATCATCAGACCGAACTCATCCCAGGCATTTGATATTGGGTATTCCTTTCCTGTGTTGAAGATGTCTCCTACTTTGTACCTACCGTTTCTACCGTAGTTGGTTTTCTCTGCTGCCATTGCTAAAGTGTAGGATACAGGTACTGACCATTTCTTAAGGGTATAAACTGCCATGTGATAATTGTTACTGTAGAACTGTTGTTTAAATTTTGGTAGATGATTGAATGATGGGATAGTATCAGGCAATTGTGCCTGCAGAGTGATTGTTGTTATTAGGATTATTATTATTGTTCTCATTGTTTCTCTTGTTTTTTGATTTGATAAATAGCTATGAACATCAAAACCAGTTTAAAACTGATAATGATGCTCAGAGCATATATTTCAATGGTCTCCAGGTCCGAAAGGAGTGCGGTAAGGATCATTCTTATCGTTTTTGTATGGACTCTTTACATAAGTGATCGTATCCAGGGTAGTCATACTTGTGAACTTTTCTGCATTTTGCAGGGCTTTGACTGTCTCCCGGATAATCTGCCTGAGCACTTTATTTTCAGACTCTAATCTCTGGATTTTCTCTAATTGTTTTTCACTTGACATGCTCTTATGGTTTTTAGTTCCTGATTGACGTTATGTGCTTCTACTGCACTGCCAATAGTAAACAGGTCAATCAATGTACCAAACCCAAAAATACCCATAGTAAAAAACCATAGTAAGAATTTAGCAATTTTCCCTAAGTAAAGATACTGAAATCCTGCAATGCCCAGTATACCGGGCAAAGTCAGGAGGAGAGCAGTTGTTTTATTTTTCATAGTTTATTAGATTTTTCCGATTAAAAAGGTAATCCATCAGAATCTGATGTAGTTTCTGTTGTTGTTTCGGGGAGTGGTTGTTTCATATCCTGCCCATGCTCCTCATGTCTCCAGACATCTAAGGAGACAAAGTACATAACTTTGTTTTCTTTGTTGGTCCACTCCCGGCCTCTGACATTAAAGAACCAATCTGCTATCAATCCCTCTGTAAGGTTTTCAAATTTTTGGATGTTGTCCTGAGTAGCTTGGAATTTAATTGTCTGAGTATATTTTTCCTCTGTAGTTTCTACAATGAATTCCATTTTTCTGAATGACTCTCCGAATGTTTGTGGCTCAAATTTTTTGATGAGCTTTCCTTTAATCTTTAATTCTGACATAATATTGAATGTTTAAAAAAGTTAATATAATAAAATTTATTGATAATTGCTTAAAAAGGTAATAGATCTCCATCAAAGTCAGTGATTTTATCTTTGATTGACTCCAGGTTAGTATCCTGCATCTCTGTTAATCTCCTGTCATACTTTTCTACAGGTACGGCACATTGCCCATCTTCATCATACATCTCAAAAGAGGAGGTACTTTTATTCATAAAGAGCAAATCTGTTCCAGTCTCTCCATGTCTGTTCTTTTTAGTTATCAGCTCAGTGATCCCCTCCAAACTCCTGCCCTCATCATCTTGAGTATTCCCATAGTACTCAGGTCTATAAAGAAATGATACTACATCTGCATCCTGCTCAATATCTCCTGATTCTTTTAAGTCTGATAGTTGTGGTCTTTTGTTAGGTCTGTTTTCTACTGCTCTGGATAGCTGAGCTAAGGCAATAACTGGAATGTTAAGATTCCTTGCAAGTGCTTTGAGCTCTCTTGATATCTTACCTACCTCCAAATGTCTTGATGCATGACCAGATGCTTTAACAAGTTGCAAATAATCTACTATAACAAAATCTATATCATGCTGCATCTTTGCTTTTGTTGCCTCTGCTAAGATATGTGATAGTGCAGGATTTGGTGTGTCATCAATCAAAAATACTCCTTTCTGCTGCTTTCTGAATGTATCAAACATGCACTCTAATTGCAACTTAGATACTTTATTTTTCTTTATTTCAGTAGCAGGAATACCGGACTCAGTAGCCATTATCAAGTGGCTTATCTGTTTAGATGACATTTCCCCACTAAAGAATATCCCTGACTTATCAAAAAGTTTGTAGGCATTCCATGCTACATTCAGAATAAATGTAGTTTTACCCATTGATGGCCTGCCTCCTATGATCATAAGCCATCCTGCTCCTGCTCCACCTGTTCTCTTATCAAAGTGCTCATATCCTGTAGGCAGTCCTGGCACCTCTTGATATTTCCCTATATTGTCTTTTATGTGATTAAGATTATTGTTAATTATGTTATGTGCAGTATTAACTCTGCTCACATCAGGGGAAAGTACATTAAAAAGAGATTCTTTTGTATTTGTTAGGACATCAAAAATGTCATTACCTTGATTGTATGCTTTTTGTATTAGCTTTTGACTCTCTTCTATTGCTTTCCTGCGCATATACTTTTGGTATAGGATCTTAGCATATCCAGAGACATCTGCAGTATGGTGCTCAGTAGTTAGATTCATAAGAGCATCAATCCCTCCTGCCTCTTCTATCTGATTATTAGATTTTAAATAATTAAAGACATTTACCATGTCAATTACACCACTATTTGAGTGAATTGTTATTATGGCATTCCATATCAATTGATTCTTTTTAGTGTAGAAACAATCATAGTTAAGCAGCTGGATGCAGTTGTATAATGAATCAGGAGTTAGTAATATTGCGCTCAATAATGCAGCCTCAACCTCATAAGCATTAGGTAGTTGTTTTGTCATGTTCATGTGCCGGGAGGGATTGGTCCTTTAGATGGAAACTTATAGCCTGATGTTTTTAGCTTTTCTGTAGGATGGATTGATAAATGTTTGTTTAGTATTGCATGGTCCACTGCCAGTATTATGCTCTCTGTAGTGTATCTGTCTTTTATGAGTTTAATAAAACTTTTTAAATGTGCCTCTACCTCAAATATGGAGTTAGCTTTTCTATATATTAGCCAGGTAAGAAATGATTTATTAAGATCCTTGCTTTTCCTGAGCTTAGGAAAGGAATCTATCTGAAAATCTCTTTTTATTTGATTGTGTTTATCTGTAAGATTTTCAAAAGAAAAAATATTTTTATCTTTTAAAACATTCTTATTTTCATTTTCATTTACATTTACATTTACATTAGGTTTTGAGTTTGGTAACCTGTGGTTTTTACTTTCATAACCAGTGGTTTTTTTATCAATAACCAGTGGTTTTGTAGTTTCATAACCAGTGGTTATTTTATCTGTAACCACTGGTTTTGTACCTTTGGAACCAGTGGTTTTTTTAGGTCTACCTCCTTTTTTACCATCTACAAATCTTTTTGTATTGGCATCTATTTGTGGCTTTATAGATGTAAACATCAAATCAATAATAGGAGGTAATTCTTTAAGCTCCCCATCTAAAGCATAACATGCAATAGTTTTTACTAATTGCATTGCAGTCTCAGAGTCAAATTGCTCCTCTAATTTGACGATGCAATCTAAAAATGACCTATAAAACACCATTGAATCTCTTTCCATAATATTAAAATTTTAGACAAAAAAAGGTCTGGACAAGTGGAATAAGTTTGGCATGAGTCTAATCGGTAAGACTCCCTATAACCACCTGTACAGACCTAATATATCTATACAAATAATTTATTTCTTATGGACCGATTAAATTCTGTTTAGCAGTATTCAGGATAGTGCCACTTATCCATCTGCTGAAACAAATATATACTAAATAATTTAATTATCAAACTTTTTGATTATCAATATAATCAAAAACCTCTTTAACATCTTCTGATAGTGGCTGATCATAATGCTCTGACATTTCCCTCCAGAACTCTACCTCCTCTTTTTTGGATTTAAATAAATCAGGGTACCACTGCATCTGTAATATTTTTTCTTCTGTAGTCATTTGAATGTTTTTATCTCTTTATTTTGTTTATTAAAATAGGTAATTAATTTAGTTGGATGAGTATTTTCAAAATGACTATTACCTTTATACCTTACATTAAGATTCCCTTTTTCATTTGCACTGACAATGTGCCCTATCTCAAACGGTTCAATATTTAGTCTGACTTTCATTCCCACCTTTAAAAAAGGTAAGTTATAGGTTTTTTTGATGTGTTCTAATGTTCCTTTTTTCATGTAGTTGTTTTTAATGATTTATTAATCTTTTTTATCTGCTCTCCTGGAGATAGCTTGTAGAACTCCTTATCTAATATAAACTTATTGGTTTTTACTTTCCTATCTATTACCCTCCGGACTATGAGCTTATTGTCTTTAAGCTCACATCCATAACCCTCTTTTCCCAGTCTGCTCAATAAACCTTTCAGCTTCTGATAGTTTGAGTAGTGCTCCCTATCAAAAGAACATCTTTGCTCATTAGCAGGATATTTGTGATGGAGAGTGCACCATGCTTTACAGTGCCAAGATCCCTCTTTTCTCATAGTTCAAAGAATTTAGGCACATTCTCTACCTTAAAAGAATTGGTAGTACCATCTTTGAACTCAGCTACAAAGTTTCCATGTAGATTAACATATACATTTACCTTATCCATCTTATTCATGGCCTCCTCTGGTTGCCATCCTTTAGAGAGCAGGAACTCAAAGAGCAGCTCTAACTTTTGATTTTTAAATTTTTTCATTTGTCGTAGTTTTCAAGTTCAAAAAATAGTTTCAGTTTAGTTCTCTGTCTCTGTGAGAGCTCATGTTTCTCCAGATAAAACCTGTAGATATTTGTTCCCCCGATTGGAAAAGGATTATCTACCATCTGCTGAGAGATCTTACTCAAGCTGATATTTTTCTCTATGCAGTAAAGCATCAGAGTTTTTCTAAGTGGATCCATAACTTTAATAGATTTGATCGGTTCTTTAATTCTGTATTTTGCTCTAAATATAGCAGCAGCAATTATTATAGTCATTGCTGCTACTATTTTAGAGTGGTTATCTGTTTTGATTTGATAGATAGGCATTAGAATATTTCTAATTGATTTTTTTTGTTTTTAAATCTGCTTTTAGCATGGTCTAAATTAATAATAGCTTGCTTGTAGTAACTATCTTTTAATTCTATTCCTATTGCTTTCCTGCCTAAAGATAAAGGAGAGTAAACCTCAGAACCTACACCCATAAAAGGAGTTAATACCACCTCTCCAGGATTAGACCATAATGACACACATCTATCAATAACATCTAATTGCAAAGGATGTACATGTTTCTCATCATCATCCTCTCTTGAATCTCTGAAAGGTAAAACATTATCTATCCGTATGTCATCCCATACACTCGATGCGTATCTCTGCCATATGTAATGATTAAGCTTAGTTATTTTATCATCTTCATTAATATTATTAAGATGGTCCCAAAGTTGATTAGAGTCTAAATTTGTATTATTTGCATTATTCCATGCTCTCAATATGTTAGGCAGTATTGGAGTATCTCCAAAATAATCCTCCATCCCAAACTGATGAGTAACCGGAGTTTCTATATCTCCTTTCTTCTTAAAAAGCAATAAGTAATCAGGTTGAGCAGGAAAGCACTGGGTAGCATCTTCTACAATTAGTTTGTGCATTAAGCTTTTTACCATAGTTCTCATTCTAACCTTTAGTGGCTCTTTCCAGATTGTAATCCTGCCTTTATACATGAATCCATTTCTTTCATGTGATCTTATTACCTCATTAGGAAAGTCCCAGGAGGAACCATTATTTTGAACTACCTCCGTAACATGTACGCAACTAATTCTACCTTTTTTGGTTACTCTTGATATCTCTTTTATCAAAAAATCATATTGCTCCATAAATTGCTCTTCACTATCGCAATTAGAAAAGTCTCTATGAGAGCTCGAATAATTATACAAACCAGCGAAAGGAGGAGAGTAAACAGATAAGTCTATACTTTCATCTTTTAAGGTTGGTAATATCTCCATGCAATCACTATTATAGATTGCATATTCATCTGTAATTAATTGTTGTTTTGTCATTTTTATAAAAATTTTGGTTTAATAATCTCTTGATTAAATTCTCTTACTTTGTTCTCAAATACTCCATTAACAGAGTCTGATAGTTTTTGATATAGCTCTATAGCTTTCTTTGTTTTCTGATCCAGAGCATCTATTACTCTTTTTTGACCATCCGATATAACTAAATCAATAGTAACATCTCTTTTCTGTCCAAACCTCCAAAAACGTCTGATAGCTTGATAATACTGCTCATAGCTCCATGTAGGAAAAAAAACAGAATGATTACAGTGCTGCCAGTTTAATCCCATCCCTGTCATCTTTGCTTTAGTTATTATCCTGCCTATATTACCTTTAGCAAAATTAACAAGTATATCCTCTTTTTTGTCTATAGACATACTACCTAATATCTCAACCGAATCACGATCTAATTTATTGATAATATTACTTTCTAAATTAGTATTACACCAGTATACAGATACTTTATCTTTTGCTAATATTACTGCTTTCTCACATCTTTGGTTAGTAGTTTGTTTTTGTTCATGTCTAACCTCTGTCATGGTCTTAGCAATAGGAGTAAACATTAATATCTGACCATCATGAGCTATTAAAGACTGGTTTTTTACCTCATGTTTATTTATTATCAATTTAGGTAGGTTATATCTATCATCTGAATATCCTAAGTCAGATGGCTTTTTAATCATTATGGCCCACTGGTTAACCCATGAAAAAAAGTCTTCCTCTGCATGAGGCTTCAGGTAGAATTTCTCTCCTATGTTTTTGTTCCTGGAGTCTGTAGAGTTTTGATTATTTTTAAAAAACTTAGTTAACATATCCATGTATCCCATATATCCAAGAGCTTCAGATGATGTGCCTAACTCTATAAAATCATTAGGACTCGGAGTAGCAGTACTCAAGTATCTATATTTTATCTTTTTGATAAACGATGTAACTTGGCTCTTTATTTTACCTTTAAAGTTTTTTAATATACTTGATTCATCTAATATCATCCCATCAAAATCATTACAATCTAATAAATGTAATCTCTCATAATTACATACTACTATTTTTTTGGTATGCTTACCATCTTTTGAGTATTCAATGTCATCCACTCCTATTTTTTCAGCTTCTAATATAAACTGAAAAGCTACTGCCAGAGGAGTAAGTATTAATACTTTTTTATTGGTATGATTAACAATATTTTGAGCTATTGCTAATTGAATTAAGGTCTTACCGAGTCCAGTATCTGCAAATATTGCTATCCTGCCTTTTTTTACTGCTCTTGTAATAATCTCTCTTTGAAAATCAAAAGCAATATCAGGAATAAAGTTTGGTTCAAAACCAAAGCTCCCTAAGTTGTGCTTTTTTGTTTTTAAGAATTCTGAGTACTGCATTATTTTTGTTTTTGTTCCTGAAGAAATGTTAATAATTTACTTTCTATCTTATCGCTTACTGGCTTTCCTGCTTGTATATTTAGCAGATTCATTGTGCCAATAGGGAAAGGATTAGGATTAGTTTCCCTCCTGTGAGGGTACTTTCTCATTGAGTCTATAGAGTGTCCAAGTCTATAACAATAATTCCTTAATTCTCTTTGTAATCTTGTCATTTTTTGAATGTTTAAAAAGTTTAAAATTTATGGTCTATGATTAATAATTCCCACTTTAAGCCAAAGTACTCAATGAGTTTTATCTGGCCTCTAAGTGATAGCTTTTGATTTTTGAGGAGGTAGAATATCGCCCGGACCCCTATAGGCATTTTATTTAATTCAGGGTTTTTCCTGATGTCCTCTAAGGAGAGGCCTTTCTCAGCCATCTCATTTCCTGCCAGGATAGCAAGTTTGAAGATAGTGTCATTTATTGTGTTGTCTCTCATTTCAGTGGATAATACTGCCCATTAAAAATATAGGCAAGGTGAGGTAATTTAGCATACTCAGAACATAAGTTCACATGCTTTTTAAATGTGTTTTCATTGTCAAATGTAACTACATAGATATCAATCTCCTGGTCACATATCAGGTAGTAATCATTTGTCTTTTTTGATAATTGCCGTATCTCCTGAATTTTGCTGAAAATTGGTTGCGTGATTTCCATCATCTTTTTTGTTGTTTTGAATGTTAAATAAATTTAGTTGCTTTCCGGGTTTTGGCTTCATTGCTATGTAGCAGATGTAACACCACTTTTTGCATCCGGGACATTTATCGTATGGTTTCATTTTTAGGTATTATTCCATGATCAAGGCATACTGCATTTATCTCATGGATGTTAGACACTGGGAAAGTTGCATTAAGTACACTTGTCCCTGAAACATTGTAATATATCTCTATAGACCAATACTTGCCGGGAATAACCCAGACATCTACCCTCTCATCTTTAGACTGAATCAGGAACTCTCCGTTATCATATGGAGTGAATCCCTGTTTAATTAATTGCTCTCTCATTGTTATTGTTTTAAATTGTTATAAAAAGCCTCTATGCTCCTACATCAGCAATCATCGAGGCATTAGGTTAAATAAAATTAAGATGCCATAAATCATTTTTATCTATTTGCTCTAATCCTTTATCAAGATTCCCGATAGGTCCATGCTTGTCATAAGCCTCCCAGCTTGCTATCTCTTTAGATGTAGAAAATTTTGCAATCTCTCTGAAAAGGTCCTCTTTGCTTTCAAAGGTCTGCTTATAAGTCTTTTTGCTGGATGTTGTGGTATAATGTAAGTCGAACATAATATAAAGTTTAAGCGGTTAAATAATTAGTACGATGTAAATATACAACGGCTTTCCTTTACTTGCAAGTTTATGCAAACAAAAAGACAAAAAAAGATAAAAAAAGATACATTTTAGTGGTTTTTGTCACTAATTGACAGTAAAAACTGCAAAAAAGTGCAAAAAAAAAGGATAACAATTAAGTTATCCCTGATTTTCTAAGCCCCACGATTAAAAAAATAATTAAGATGCCAGTCTTAAAATATATCTAAAAAAGAGCAGGATTCTGATTAGTCACACCCAAACAATTTAACCTGTTAAGTTTATAATAGTTTAAATTATAATTACCTGCTCTTTGTCTTTATCAAATTAAGAGAGATTTATATCAACCCTTGATCAGCCTCTATAACCTCTCTTATACAAAGTGAAAACGTTTCGTAACAAATATACTAAAAATACCAATACTTTAGCAATAAACTCACATCTTTTAATACATCTAAAGTAGAATTGTAGCAGGCTCCCTCAGGCATCCGGGCACTGAGCTGCTCATCTGTTTCCAGGATCAAGTCATTATACCACTTGTATCCTACCATCTCAGCCTCTAAGCCTGACATCTGGACACAGATATAAATATCCTTTGGGCTCTGGTCCTTTGGCACTAATAGATATCTATGATTGCTCTTTATGGTTTTGATGTCAATTTTATATCTCCCATTAGGCATAAGAAAATCAAAACTATCTGCATGGTTCCTGATGGTAAGTATCTTTTTGTAATCATACTTTATGCCTACCTCAGTAAGCAGGTTATAAAATGCTACCTCTCCCATCTTACCAAGTGCAGTCCTTTTCACTTGTGTGTACTCAGGTTGATCATATCTGTTAAACTGCTTCCCGGACCTTATTAAGTCCTGAGCATATTGGATACACTGCTCTCTCTGCTTTTCTGTTATTTTTATCATAGGTACATTAAAAATGTGCTATCCTTAAAACGCAAAGGATAGCACCATTAAAACAATTGAAACAAATGAGTGCATTAATATAGTCATTTTTTTTGATTGTAGACTGATATTACTGCACCTATTATCATTAAAAATAATGAAACAATAAGCATTATACGTCAAACCTCCTTAGGTTATAGTGGTTAATAATCTTTTTTAGCTTCTGAGAGTAGCATACATTTGTCATGCAGGATGTAGCATAGACACTATTGCCTTTCTTTACATATTCTTTGCTCCTGGCAGTAGTCATACCACCACAGAGAGCAGTTAGCCACTCATCCAGAGTAGGCTTTTTACTCTTTATCCTTTTTCTATACTTTCTCATCAATAAATATGAATGACTCCTGAGGCTAAACCACTCAGATTTAAAGCGAGTAAATTTATCTGTAGGAGAATCATCTGCAGCAACTATGAATCCCTCTTTTTGACCTCTGAACTTGTGGCCAAAAAGGTTGTGTCCTTGTATAGCTAATCTTGATATTCCAAAATTAGACTCAATCAGACTCTGTGCAACTATCAGAGATGGCTTGAGCTCCGGAAAGGTTTTGCACTCCTGCTGAGCAGCTTTACCCATGTGCTCAATGAATTCTGTTATATGTGTAGCTTTCCATGTTTTAAATCTGCCCATGATCAGCCTCTTCTCCTGAGTAGATGCCTGCATGCTTTTTAAGTGGCTACCTCTCCACTCTCTGGATGTTAACCAGTATCTTTCCTTTGGCAGGCCTAAACTATTATACTCACAATCTTCTGCAGTTTCGCTCCTGCCAGCATAGACATCCTCTCCCTCCATGAAAGGAATAGTATCACACATGCCCGGCAGCTCCTCTGATGTTCTCTGCTCAATCTCCTTGACATCAATGTCAGGAACATGAGCAGGAAAAAAGGAGGATAAAGTTTCAACTAAAAAGATAGTTGATGCAAAAATAAATACACTTTTAATCAAAATCAAATTTAGATTTCTCATTATTTATAGATTTTTTTAAAGAATAATTTACAGAATAAGCCTGCACAAAATACTGCTTATCAGCATGCTCCACAGGTATCCTTAACTGCAAATTTTTCTTATATTTACGTAGGCTTGATGCTTTTTGTGGCACCAAATTTAATTTTTTACAGAATTTTAGATAATTATCCATAGATATCAGTATTAAAATCAGGGAATATTGCAGAGTATAACTCTCCATAGCTCTGCATTTTTCTGTATTGCCTCCGGGCATCCATAAAGTTATCATAAGAGGCTACTTTGTTCTGCCCCTTATAGATGTAGTGGATGTTGTACTTTTTATCCTTAAAAAGCACTTTTGTAGCATCATCATTGTAAAGGTCCTGCAATACCTCTAATATCAAACCCTGCAGCTCTACATCATTGATTATAGCCTGCTCATCATTCCATTGGAAAGGAATAAAGTTTTTAAAATCTGATACTTTGATATTAAGTACTTTTCTGTCTTTGGTAGTGCAGGCTATCTGTCCATTGTCTGCATCTAAAATGAATGTTTCAAACATGTCTTTAAGTTTAGTAGTGATTAAATAGTTATTTCATTTAATAAAGGCTTAGTCATATCATAATTTAAGTCTTTTAAAACTGCTATGAACTTTCCTCCTGTATTCCGTAATTGTTTCCTTATCTCTTCTTTGGTGTAATGCTCCTGATCATTGTCTCCTGTTTGCTCTTCATTCTGGAGTAAGTTCTTATCAATATCTGAAAGTAGAAAAGCTATGAGGTACTCTAAATTTAATTTGTCATCCATCTTAATTATTATTTTTTTTGTTATAAATCTCATGTAGTTGGTCCAGCTCCTCACTTACCTCCTCCTGAATATCGTTGAAAGGAATCTGAGTGCTAAACTCTTTTTCTGCTGATAGGAATAAATGCTCATTAAGATTCTTAGCTACTTTGAGCTCTATCTTTTCCCGGATGCTCTCCAGGTACAAACTCAGGACCACTGCCTGCATGTTAGTTAATTCTATTTTTATCATTTTCTATGTGATTATTTAAAAGGTCAATTAAATTGGATTCTGAAATATTGGCTAATAGCATTGGGTTGTACTCCTCATCACACATGTAGTGTAAATTTGAGTAGTGTATCCAGTGCCAGGTTAGTAGGTCTGTTTCCGGGCACTGTACTTGGTATTTTACTCCCTCTCCATCTCTATCCTTTATTATTTCTACTACGCTCATTGTATTGGTTTTAAAAAGTAAAAAAAAAGATACTCTCTACATCAGAGAGTATCTGTATTGTTTAGCAGTCAGGAAAAACATAAGCATATTTCATTTGCTCTTTCAAGGCAGGAGTAGTATTGTTACTCCAGCAGTTCATATCTGTTAAGTCAATATCCTCATTAAGTAGCTCCTCATTAAAGTATTTTTCAATCTTTTTATGAGATACTTTTGCCTCTCCCTCAAAGAAATCTAATTGCTGCTCAAACTTAAACTCATGCCCCTCCATCTCTGCAATAATAGTAATAGTGTAAAAATAAAGACCAAACTCATCTGTAGACTCCTTGATAGAAACAAGTTTTGTGTAGTACGGATTTTCTGCGATTTCTAAATTATTCATGTTGTTTAATTTTAAAAAGTAAAAAAAAGATACTCTCTGATATAGAGAGCATCTGTATTGTTTAGCATATGTGCATTTTATGCCACTCTTCTTTTGAGTATCTGCTCCAATCGTAACTACTACCCTGTAAATCTGTTTTGTAGTATGTAGCTACACAGATAATACCATCTACATCAATCTCCTCAGTCACTTTAAATTCCCCATAATACTCATGCGATACAAGGAAAGTAACCAAACCATAACCATTATTCTCATTCTCTACTTTTACAAGATTGTAATAAATTATCTCGCAATCTAATTCTAAAGGATTCATGTTGTTAAAATTTAAAAAGTTATTTAATTAATTAGTGTAACACAAATATATAACAAATATCCGTATTTTGCAAACTTATGCAAGAATAATGCAAATAAAGTGCAAAATATATGCAAAAACACGAAAAAAGTTAGTAATCCTCTATAATTATGATAACTTTTTGCTCAATTCGTTTGCATTTTATCTGCTCAGGCAAAAACTCAACTACTACTGCAGGCTTATCATCTTTGATAACCTTGTTAGATACTAAAGCATCTCCGATATGTTTAAAGCTGGCAGCAAAGTTATCCCAGTCCATAAGGATAGACTTATACCCTATATACTTAATACTAACTTTGCCTTTATGCTTGTTTTTTGTCTGGCTCCTGATTAGGACCTTGTATAGATCCCTCCTTTTCTTTGCAGCTCTGAAATGCTCCCGGATTAATCCTTGCTTACCATTAAGGCCCGGAATGATCCCTTTAATTATTATCTCTGTAATCATGTTGCAGGGATTTCGATAATGTCAAAATCTGCACCATCTAATCTGTAGGCTAATTTGAAAAAATCAAGTAACTGTCTTTGTGTCCGCCTGCTAAAAATCTTATCATCATTAAGTAGTGCAGATTTTTTAATATTGCTAATTGTTCTCCAGGAGACTGGGAAAGGATTTTTTTCTTGTAGATGTTTTACATCATACTTATCCATGTATTTTAAGATGCACTCATGTAACACTTTTTTAGTTTTCGCTTTCATTTTCTGTCTTTTTTAGTAAAAAAATATAGTTTATACCTACAAATATAGGCTATTTTGTTAAAATATCAACTATTTTGCAAATATATTGCATAAAGTTTGCATAAAACTTGCAAAATTGTGCAAACTACCTTATATTTGTGGTACACTAATTAATTAAATAACAATCAAAATTAAACAACATGAATAAGTCAAAAGTAATGAAACTCGCTCACTCTGTAAGAACAGAATTTACATCTTTTTCTGAGGCCCTTAAATTTGCTTGGGCAAAAATGAAACTCAAAACTAAGCTCCAAAAAGGTCTGTGCTACTTTACCTTTACTAAGAAGAGCACAGGAGAGGAGAGAGATGCTTTAGCCACTAATAACATGGAATACATCGACTACAAGCACAAAGGTTGCTACATCCGTAAAAAGTGGTATCTGCAGACCTTTTGGGATACTAATAAAAATGCATGGAGATGCTTGGACGTTAGGACACTTGATAAAATCCACTGGTAAAATTAAAGGAGAGGGTAAAACCTCTCCACTTTATAACTTTTTAATATATGCGAATTATGAGTAATGGAATGTCAGTTAAAGGAATAGTAATCCTTACAATAGAAGAAAATTACAATCTTGTAGAACAAACAAAGGTATTTGTAACTGTATGCAAGTACATGGGATTAATGGATAATAACTCCCCTAAAGAGGAGATACACCACCGGGAAGATGCATCATGGTATTATGATCAGGCAGAAATCCCCTGGATTAAGTTTCATGATATGCTGGATGCTATGGAGATGCTTGGGATTAAAATAACCCGTAAACTTGAAAAAGAATGAGCAAAAAACTAAAAGAAATTCGTATCTTGGATGAGGTAATAATAGTAACTGAATCTCAGTTACTATCCCTCTACCATGAGGATGAGCAGGCCAGACTGATGGCCCTACACCATGAGCAGGAACAACAAAATGCAATTAACAATTATTTAGAACACATTCAAAATTTAGAACAATGGAAATAATCCGATTAACGCCACAACTATGGCAGACAGTAGAAATCTCAGAACTATCAAAATCAATGATATCTTTTGCTGCAGATTTTCAGAAAGCATCATTAAAGGCTGATAGCCAAAATAAACATCTACGCAATAAGTATGTTTCTTTAGATGGATTGCTTAACACTATCAGACCTATTCTCACAAAGAACAAATTAAGCATATCTCAGGACCTTGCAGGAGAGTATCTGATAACTACTCTGATGCATGAATCTGGACAGTTCAAAGGTAGTGCAATGATATTTAACCCGATGAGTGATAACAGAGGCACAAACAATCTGCAGCAGATAGGAGGAGGTATAACCTATGCTAAAAGATATGCTCTTGCTGCACTCTTAGCAATCAGCACAGATGTAGATGATGATGCTCAATCTATGCAAGGAAAAAAGATAGCTCCTAAAAAGTCTGCACTACCGGTAGGGATGTATGAGCATGCAGGCAAGGCATATGAGAGAGATGGAAACTTTGAGGCAGTAGAGAAAAAATACATACTTGATGCCAAAACTAAAAAAGTCATTCTCTCAAACATCAAAAAATGAGCTGGCTTAATATAGAGCAGAATACTCCTGAGTGGCTGGAATGCCGCTTAGGTTTATTTACCTCCTCAAATATATATAACCTTTTTGTCAAGGGGAAAGGAGGAAAGCTAAGCAAATCAGCAGAGACTTATATCACTCAGAAAGCAATAGAGCATATCTACCCTATACAGGTTGAGAGCTTTGGCTCTAAGGCTATGCAATGGGGTAACGATCATGAGGATGATGCCCGGAATGTCTATGAGGTAGTGACAGGTAAGGAGGTTACTAATGGAGGATTTTACCGCTTTGACTTTTACACTGGCAGCTCTCCTGATGGATTGGTAGGCACAGATGGAATGATAGAGATAAAATGCCCTTTTACCCGTATTAACCATCTTAACAATGTTCTGAACTTAAAAGATGATACAGACCTATACAAACAGTCTAAAATGTACTATTATCAGGTGCATCATCAGATGTTTTGTAGTGGCCGTAAATGGGTAGATTTTTGCTCCTTTGACCCTCGTCTGTTGAGCTCCAAAAACTTTCTCCATACTATCAGAGTAGAAAGAAATGAGGAGTTAATGGACCAGATGGCAGAGGTCATCTATGAGGCAGGAAAGGAGAGAGATAGGATTATAGAAGAGTTTGAAAATATTAAACAATGACTATTAATGAAATAATAAAAGAGGCAAAAAAAGAATTAAAAAGAATTGAATACAGTAAAAGAACATGGAAAAGTAAATTTATAAGAGAGCAGGAGATATGGGATGAAATAGCATTAAATTTGTGTAGCCACTCAGATGGATGGGAAAAAGATTACTGGGAACATGTTATGGAATTGTACAACAAAAAATATATCAAACAATAATTAGTGAGAGAGAGCTTTTTTCATGTTGTTTAAACTTTCTCGGAGGTAGGCTATTTAATAGCTTACCTTTTTTTTTGCTTATAAGTCAAAGTTTTTGTACTTTACATTCATTAATTAATAAAACATTCAAAAACTTAAATAATGGAACAATCAAAGAAAGGAATTAACACACTAAAGGAACTACTTACCTGGCATACTGACTTGATAGATGAGATTTACCAAATAGTAGAAAAAAAGAAAGGTAAAAAGGTGACCGGATGGGTAGCATTCAAGTTCTTAGATAACCTTTTTCAGCTCTTCCCAATACTCACAAAGCATAAGGAGATAGCAGCAGAGTGGCAGGATCTTGACTTTGATGAGAAAGCTCAGATACAGGAGATGGTAAGAACTCAGCTGAACATAGAGCACAAACATACCGAAGAGCTTGCAGAGAGACTCTTTTACATCATTATAGAGCTTGGAGATTTCCTTGCCTTTGTGCTTGAGAAAAAACCTGCATAACTTTTACAAAGTATCCATATATGTAAACTATGTCCAGCTTTCCGGGCATTAGACCACCTATCAGACCACCTATCAGACCACTATGAATACACTATTAACAATGGGCAGCACAGGCCATCAGGTCAAAGAGCTGCAGGAGAAACTGAATAAGATATTAGGTACTGCCATTACTGTAGATGGAGATTTTGGAATGAATACTGATAAGCTTGTCAGGCAGTTTCAGAAAAAGTACAATCTGAAAATAGATGGTATTGTAGGTAATTATACTTGGAAAAATATAGAGATTCAATATAACTCTAAAAATTCAAACTTGATGACACTTGGGCCATCAAGATTTGTGGTGTTTGTAGATGCCGGGCATGGAGGCTGCACCACCACCGGCATCTATACCACAAAAGGAGGAAAGCAGGCTTTTCATCCAGATAAAAAACTGCATCAAGGAGGTAGGTATTATGAGGGATATGAAAATAGGATAGTAGCTGAGATGTTTATAGAGGAGTGCACTAAAAAAGGTATTCAGACTATAAGAACTTACCACCCGTACAAAGATACTCCACTATCAGAAAGATGTGAGATAGTTAAGAGCTGGTTAGATCGGGGATACTTTGGCTATCTGCATTCATTCCACTCCAATGCTATAGCCTCAAGTAATTCCCCTGAAAAGATGTTAGGTACCAGGGGATTTAGTGTCTACACTACTACAGGACAAAACCTATCCGATAAGATAGCTGAACAACATATGCAGAATGTGCAGCTAAAGGTAGGAGACTGGAAATACAGGTACCAGAAATCTGATGGAGACTCTGACTATGAGGCTAACTTTTACATTCTACGCAATACGGATCTAATCTACTATGCAAAGTTTGGAGCTATCCTGGAGGAGTTTGGATTTCATACCTCAGCAGTAGATTGTGAGTTTATTGTTAACCACCGGAAACAGAGAACCGCTGCAGCTTTAATGACTGCACTCTGGGCAAAAGAGGAAATGACTAAAATTTAAGCAGATTTCTTGAGCTTCTCTTTTTTGATTTTCTCAGCTTTCTCCTTAATCTTTTGTCTTACTCCTTTGAGCTCTGTTTGAATGTCTTTGATATTCTTTTTCATAACATCTTATTTAGTTTATCCATCTTCTCATCAATTGATGACATGATAGTGGATAAGTTGTTTAATGTTTCAATATGTTCAATCTCTCTATCCCTGACATATGTATTTAATTCTTTTATCCCTGCAGCATGCTCCTGCCTCTCTGTCCTGACCAGAGCTTTCTCCTCCTTGTACATTTTAAGTAGATTCCAGATAATTAATCCACAAAGTACAATCAGTGGAGATTGCTCAGCAAATCTCTGAAATAAAATAGTAAAATCCATGTTTTTTTGTTTAATATATTCCGTTTTCTACTATTTCTGTATAGCAGTTTTCTAATTCCTCAGTATAATAGCTTTTAGCTTTAAAGCCATCATCTGCATGCATCCATACATTTATAGCCTCATCATTAACATTGATGTAACTTTCTAACATTGCAGATACTGTAGTAAATAAATCTATCCTATCAGCAACATTCATCAAATATCCCATGTGTATCTTTGCAGCATCTATCCTGCTCTGTCTGCATTGTATAGAATTGTCTGCATGGATGCTGAAATTATAGCTATCCTGCTCATCAGTAAAAACTTGCAATCTAAGAGCTTTATCATTTATTATCATTCTCCTTGATAGTGCTCTTTTTTCATCCAGACTGCAGTGCTCCCATTTCTGCTCTTCCATTTCCCCAGGTAGTGCCTCAAATAATATTGCCATCTCTTTTGTAGCTCTGACATAATCGGCAGCATAACTACCAAAATCATTATTATTTAGGATGCTGGTAATATCAAACCAATCTATTAAGGGGATGTCTGAATATTGATAAGGATATACTCCACTTACCTCCTCATTAATGAATGGTACTCCTATATCTTTTCTGTATAAGTTCATTGTTTATGGTTTTTCTGAATCTATTGTATACCATTTCTGGTCTCCTCCATGATATATAATTTCTACAATTGAGTATTTTTTTAGTCTGAAATCTCCTGCATTAGTTCTAAACTCAGACACATAAACTCTGTTCTCTTCTAAACTTGCAGAATCATTTGACTTGATTTTAAACTCATAAGCAGAATCATTTCTTATCATTTTTCTGTCTCCATGAAAGGTCTTTTTGAATCCTGTGCAGTTTTTAATACCTTGTAAGTCTAAGCATACAATTTTAGCATTTTCCCATCCTAAAGGATAATAATCGTCTACAGTTGCAGTAATCAGTGGAGGAGCTATCTCAGTATACATATGCCCGAACAAGGGCACTACAGTCCTAAACAATCCACCATACTGGTCTATGGCAGTAATGTCTCCACTCTGCAGATGTGCTTCTAATTCTGAATTATTAATAACATCCTCTACACCAAAACCACCATTAGCATTGTCAAATACATCAACATCCACTGCATTCCCGGCTAAGGATAAATTATCTAAAGTGGCAAGTACTATTGTTGATCCACTTGCATTAGTTAGTTTAAATTCTGTATAACTCATAATTATATTTTTGTTAGTTGCACATTTGCTTCAAATATTCTACCTGTACCACTACCATCATTAGACAGTTGCACCTGAATAGTATTATTCCCTGCAGAAAGTGCTACTCTCTTACTTATAGATTCATAGAATATCTCATCTGTATCCTTAGGCTCTCGTCTGTACTCTTGGCTAAAAATGTCTACAGAGTTTATTTGAGCATTAACCACTACCCTACCAGACCTCGATGTATTCAGGCAGATAAAAGATAGCTCATACCAATATGTTCCCCCTGTAGCACTAACTACATTGCTTATCTCTGTTCCCCCCTGCACCTCTGTAAAGTACTCAATATCCACTGCAGTACTATTGTCAATAGTTTCTGTCCTCTCCAGATAGAACTGCTCTGCAGTAGCTCCACCACTTGCATCTATGGTAA
>WLWE01001257.1_pt1 | contig 19317 bp, 8 predicted proteins | sample 6718301 | NCBI WGS metagenome assembly WLWE01 (sample SAMN12718691, study PRJNA515312) | sponge metagenome | isolation source: marine sponge | host: Mycale hentscheli | place: New Zealand: South Island, Marlborough, Capsize Point | collected 2003-05-01 | reverse complement strand
CAACAGCTACTTCTAGTATAAACTTATTACAACCAGGATTAGAAGGTAATATAACAAATGCGTCTATACAATACGGTATATGGAGCGGTCACTATGGTTATTTCTCTAGAAACAAAGCTGGTATAAATTTAGAAGCTGTAAACTCTGGCGCTCCTATGTGGCAGAATTCTAGCTCGTATGCACCTATGCCGTCAATGATTCGTCAAATTGACACGCTGCAAACATTAACTTGTGGTGTGAGTGATGGAACTAGTAAGGTAAGAGCGCCATTAGGTTCTTGGCCTAAGCAAGTTTGGGACGAAACATTTGGAACAAACGGTGATGATGTTTTTGGTTTAGTTTTAGATTACGCGGCAACTTGGGCTGGTAGGCAACGAGGAGAAGACGCTTCTTATGTTATGCCAAGTTATGCTTGGCCTGAATATTCTAGTGCTAACTTAAGTTCTTGGTGGCCAAATGATCATCCAGAGTGCAATGGATTTGAGTATGGAGCTGGTAGTAGTTCTTTAACTGAAACTAGTAATAGAACAGGAGGATTAGTAAGACCTTGGAATAGGTATATAATTTTAGGTAGTCAAACTTCTTCAATAAGTTGGTGGAATAGACAAATAATGCCTAATGATACTGGAAAGCCTCTATCTGATGGAAATTTAACATGGGGTACTAGCTTTTGGACACAAGATGCTGCTGACACAGGCTTTGGTTATAGATATGTTTTAGCATCAGCGGTTAATGGTGCTGTGATGGGATGGGGATATAAAGCGGATGAAAGCAATGATAATTGGGAAGATGGAAGCAGTGAAGATGATGACAACGGTAATTGTTGGAGGTTAGCTAGAGGCGCAAGACCTGGATCATTTAAGAATGGTAGTACCAACAGAAGAAATAAAAAGTGGAACGAAATAGTAGGAAATGATCGAGATGCCAAGGTTACTGGTTTAGCTGTAGCTTGGAATAATGCTTGGGGAGTTAACAACTGGGGTTTTGCTACGTTGAACAATTGGAAAAGCCATGGTAACATGTCTAAAATATCTTTTAGAAATAGAATAAATGTCCAATGTGGCAACCAAGATGGTCTTGAAGAAGGTACGGCTTTAATAAGAATAGTAATAGATCATTTTAATTTTGATTCAAATTCTGATTTTGCAACAGGAAATGGAAGAACTATAAATGCAACAGGAGGTACTACATGCGTACAAGAAGGTGTTATGTTTGGAAATTTCTTAATACAATATAGACCAAATTCTACATCAGCATGGGAAACAGCTACAGACATTAACAATCAACCATTACAAACAGGTATATGGGACACGTTGTCAGATGAAGCTAACTTCTATGGTTATGGATCTTGTCTATTTTATAGAGGAGCTTTTAATAATAGTCAAGTTAGAAATGGTACTACAACTATACCTTATAACAAGAAAGATAATGGTAGTGAACCAGTGGCAGGTGATAATCAAGGCATGTGCATTCCAAGTATATATTTTCAAAATAACGGTAATGGAACTGTTAAAGATAAGGGCAATGGAAAAAGCATAATAATGCAAGATCAAAACTTTTACTTAAAACAAGACGCTGGTGGAAACTTTCCTCAAGGGTTAGCATTAAGAAATTATAACAATGCTAGTCCAGGAAATAATCAAGCTTATGCAGAAGTTTGTTTCGCAGTAAATAAAGCTGGGGATTATAGATTTGTATTTGACAATTTAAGACAAGGTTTGAAACCAGATCCAGGTGCTAATTCTAATTTTGGACCAAGTTATAACGGAGCTAGACCATATATGACTACTACTATAAGATCTGGTGGTGGAGGAGCAGCTGGAACGTTTGCAAGATCAATAGGCCCAGGTGTTTGTGTACAAGTGCATGACTTATATAATAAAAGACCAGATAATAGAATTTGGGGTAAGCAATCTCCTTCTCCAAAGTTTGATCAAAAACCAGCTTACAATGGTATTGCTCAGCAACAGAACTTTAGATTTCCTAAAAATAGCCAAGATTCTAGTTATGTTTGGTACGCTTATACAGTTGCTATAAATGAACAATCTAATAGATTAACAGCTGTAGATATTGTAAATGGTGTTTGGGATCCAGCTAATAATAACTACCAATATTTATTCGCTAAAGAACCTGTATTTAGATATGTTAGTAATTTTTACACTAGAGTTAAAGCCGGTAATGACTACATATATTCTAAGTTTACTGGAGGTAGCCAAAATGGATGGTTTGCTTTTACTAAAAGATATGTATCGTATAATGATAATACTATACCAGCTGCTAATCAAGTATTTCCTATAGGTGATTGGTTGTTTCCAGAAGCAGCAGGCGTTCCTTATGGAGACGAAAGAGCAATGGGTCCTAGACGAGGTAGTAGTGATAGTGTAGGTGGTGTTTACCATACTTGGGCTGTAGAAATAGAAGCTAATACTGGAAACTTTTTAACAAGACCAATTCCAACGTCATATTTAGATGTATACACTACACAGCCAAGTTGGTATGACGAGCTATCAGATTGGACAACTGGTCCTAATGTTCAGTAATATTTATTTAAAACAAGTAATTATATATTTATGCCAGCAGTTATAGAAGTAGAATATTTTAACACATTTTGGTTAAAGAAAATAGTAGACAATGGAAAAGAATGGGGTAGCCAAGGAGCGGCACAGCCAAATGGGTTAACACCTCAAGACGAAACTTCTTTTCAACCTATATGGCCAGGTAGTGATCCGGCTGGAGCCAATGTATGTGGTACTAACACCTCTATAGCAGGTGGTTTTGGTTTAGGTTTTTATCCTATACCTACTGTAATAGAACCTGGTGTAACTCAAGAAGATATTGATTATGGCAAACAACAAGAAGGTAGATGTTGGTTTATTGAAGAGTCTAGAATAAGAGGTGGTTTTAATAACGCTATAGTAGACTTAGGTGTTAAAGCATATATAACAGAAGAAATGCCTGTGACTTTTCATAGACCTAGTTCTATGATATATTCAGGTATATTTAATGGCAAGACAAATGTTAATGAAACCAATCAATTTCCAACAGGTTCTGAGATAACAAAAACAGCAGATCCTCATTATGGATCATTACAAAAACTATATGCAGAAGATAGTAATTTACTATTATTTCAAGAGAATAAAGTAAGTAGAGCGCTTATAGATAAAGACGCTATTTATTCAGCAGAAGGAGCTGGTACTGTTACTACATCTCCTCTCGTTATAGGTCAAATAACTCCTTACGTTGGTGAATATGGTATTAGTAGAAATCCAGAGTCGTTTGCTCTGTATGGTTTTAGAAAGTACTTTATAGACAAGGACAGAGGATGTGTTTTAAGGTTATCTAGAGATGGTATGACTGAAATATCGTCTTATGGTATGTCTGATTACTTTAGAGATGAATTAGCAAGAATATCTGATGGAGCAGTTAATTTTACAACTACAGCTTCAGCTGTAAATATAACAGGCATCGTTAAAGAGTTTGAAATCTCAGCAACAAACAACTCAACAGTACCTATTTTAGGTTCTTTAGTTTCTGTACAGGATTCTTCAGGTGGAATAACAACTGTTAGTGGCTGTTACGTTATAGGTGTTTCACCTAACTCTAGTGTAGTTAATGGTTGGAATATAGAGACTTCTAAAAGCATAAATATAAACAGCGTAGGTGATACTATTATATTTGTAAACGATTGTTTACCTAGACTAGTTGGTGGTTGGGATATACATAACAAATGTTATACAGTTTCTCTACAATCTACTCCTAATTACTTTCCTTTACCTAACCAAAACTATGAAGAGTCTGGTGTTTTAATACCTCCTAGTATTGGTTATAGTACATTATCATTCGACGATGCAATAAATGGGTGGGTAAGTTTTTACACTTATAATCCTACGTTTATGGGAAGTTTGAAAGATGGTTTTTATTCTTTTAACAAAGGCAATACTTATCTTCATTATTCTAACATAGAAAATCAAAACAATTATCAAACTTATTATGGTGTTCAATCAGAAGCTTCTATAACTTTTATATTTAACCCAAGCCCTAGTATTAGCAAAAACTTTTTAACTATAAACTATGAAGGTAGTAATGGTTGGGAAATGGATACAGCTGTAAGTGGTTATCAAGGTTATCAAGTTATACCACAGAGTAATGCTGGTCAGAACTGGAACGCAAACACTGTTGGTAGTTGGGTTCAACTTAGAGATTCAACTACAAAAGTTAGATCAAACACAATGGGAGCTTATACAGATGCTGATGGAGATTTTGGCAACTCTGGTTTCGCACTAAAAGAAAATAAATACGTAGCAAACTTAGTTAATAATTCTGAACAAAGACCTGGGGAAGTTATATTTGAAACAGGTTACGATGGTAGAAATAACAGAACAAGTGGTATAAAAGGTTACTTTGCAACTGTTAAAATGTCTACTGATAGCGATACGAATCCATTTGGACCTAAAGAGTTATTTGCAGTAGGTAGCGTTTATCAATTATCATCACAATAAAAAATAAATATTATGGCAGACGGACAAGCATTTGGAGCAGCATTAGTAGGTTTTGGCGGATTAGCTACAGCTTATTTAGCTCAAAACGAATATGAAAAAAGTAGAGGTAAAGTAAAGCAATTTGAAACAGATATAGCTAAACTAGAGTCTCAACGTGTTGCAATATCAAACCCATATGCTAACGTAACTAATTTAAGTGGTAGCTTAACTAATCCGTATGATGGATTAAGTGTGGCTACTCAAGCGGCTAAAATGCAAACAGAAGAGGCAGATATAGCCTTAGCTAATACTTTAGATACTATGAGAGCACTTGGACAAGGTGCAGGTGGTGCTACAGCATTAGCTCAAGCAGCTTTAAGAAGTAAGAAAGGTGTATCAGCTACTATAGAACAACAAGAAGTTAATAATGAAAAACTGAGAGCGCAAGGTGAAGCTACGTTACAACAAGCTAAAATGGCTGAAGCTCAAAGAATACAACAAGCAGATGTTGCTGGTAGACAATTTATGTATGCTGAACAAGACAAAAGAGATTTACAAAAGTTAGATAGAACACAAGCACTTATGGATCAAGAAAGAGCTAATGCAGCCGCGCAACAAGCAGCTATGTTTGGCGCGTTAGGTGATACAGTTGGTAATCTTGCTGGTATGTTAGGTTAATAAAATATAGAAAATGGGTACATATACTAAACCAGAGATAATAAAGAATGATCCTTTTAGCGCTGCTAGAGAAGGTTTAAACAGAGGTGCAAAACAATTGGCTACAAATGTAGCTAATACTAAAAAAGCTAATGCAACCGCTGCTGCTGCCGCTGCTAAAGCCGCTGCTGAAAAAGCAAAAAGAGAACAACGACAAAACAAAGACGCGGAAAAATTAAGATCTGGATTAAACTCTTTAGATCAACCAAAGATAAAAGCATTTCCTGATAAGTTTAAAGGTTTTACTAATGATCTTATAGACGAATTAATGACCTTACCTTATGAAAGTAACGATTGGAACGAAATGGTAGGTAGAATAGAGTCTTATACAGACCTATCTAATAATGCTATGCAATTACTTGAAAGAGAAGTAGCATCGTTTAAAAACTCTTACAACATGCCACAAGGATCAGGTGGTGGTCTAGTAACTTCTTCTCCGCTTAAGTCAGGTGTTTCTGGTGCTAGGATAAAATCAAATGATTCAGCTGAAAATGATTGGTGGATATTAATGGATACTTTTGTTAACAAAAAAGGTGCTGGTATAGAATTTTCAACAGGTGATAAAGGTGGTGCAGTCGGTTTAACAATGCCACATCCGGACAATGAACAAGTAGATAATTCAGATCCTAACAATCCAGTAACTTACTATCTGCAACCAGGTGACCCAGGCTATAAAGAAAATATAACATTAAACTTTGCTCAGTATCAAGATAAAACTTCTCAAGGTTATGACTTAATAAACGTAACTAGTAGAGAAGATTTTAATAAAGGTGCTAAAGATGCTTTTGCTTTAACAGGTGGTAAAGCTGCTTATCAAGATCTTAGAGATAAAGCAGAAAGAATATTTACACAAAACGGTAAAATAAATACTGAGACTATAATAAGCTATGAGCAAAGCAACGAAAGGATTAGGGATAAGATAGTTAATGACTTAGATACTTTTTTACCAGACAATCGTAATTCTAGACAGAACATGTGGCAAATGTTACAAGGCGAATCAAGAAACACTTCACTTAGTCTTCCTGTTGCTCAACAAGAAGATTGGAGTATTTTTGATGAGAATAACCAAGGTATGAGAGACGCTTATGCAGAGTTGCTAGCAGATAAGGTTATATCAGACAACGCTAAAGATGATAAGATTATTAATAAAATTAAGAACGTAAAAGCTGGAGATAAGCAAAAAAGATTAGACAACTATAGAAACAATGGTCTAAACATGAGCTTTAATGATCTTGGTGTAAAAGGTAACGAACTAACTAAAAGTATTATGACTGATATTAACGGTGTTAAAACATCGCTGTTTGAAGTTATCAAAGGAGGTAAAATGAAGCCTAATCAAATACACGAGTTAGTAGAAGGTATAATTAATAATCGAGATAAAAATGGGGATGCTTATATAGCAGCAGATGTATTAATGCCTATACTGCAAGCTTCGTCTACAGCTAGTGGATCGGGTAAAACTTATCAAATTGGTAGAGATTTAAGAACTGAGGTTATAAACGACTACAAAGCTTTAGCTCAAATAGCAACTGACCAAATGACTCCTGGTCAAATGAGCGATGACGATATAATAGCTTTTGCTGCAGGTAAATTAACTCAAAAACCAGGTGATAGAGCTACTTGGACAGCTAATGGACAAGCTAGCAGTCAAACTATTATGCCACAGAAGACAGGTATGGATCAAATCAGTGGCGATGATTTATGGGAAACTAGTGGTGCTAGAGCTAAAAGAGTTGTTAACTCCAATAATTATGATTCTCAAGCATTAGAAAAATTAATATATAAAAACTTAGATTTCTTATCTAATAAAGAAAGAGACGATTTAATGACAGGTGCTAACATGGGCGGAAGTGGTAGCGCTACTACTAGTGGTGGTTCTAAGCAAACGAATTTAGGTAAAGCTTATAGTAATAAAGCTGATGCACAAGCCGCTGCAACCGGTAGTCAGAAAGTTGTTAAAATAGGAAATAGTTTTTATATAAAGTAACAAATAATATTATATAATGAGTAAAGAAAAATATAGTATAGCTGGAGAAGAATTCAGTACAGAACAAGTAAAAGAATTTGCTAGTGATTCAGACATGGATTTAAAAGAATATGTATCCTTAACAGGAGCAGAACTTTTAGAAGGTGAACCTGAAAACGAAGGTGATGACAAAAAAGGAGATGACAAAAAAGAAAAGTCGGGAAAGTCGAACGGTGCTCAGGAAAAGCCTGCAGCTGTAGCACCAGAATCTTCGGTATCCAAGCAGGAAAATGGTTCTTCGGAATCTCAAGATGATAGACCTTTTATAATGGTTGCCGGTGCTACCGGTATGGAGAAGCAGTATATAGACAATCAAGGTAGTTTACCACCAGCGCCAACGTCTATAGATATAGGATCAGATAATACCAAGCAACCTACGGTAGTACAAGATGCTCAGTTAAAAATAGATGAGGAAGAAAAGAAAGCAGAACAAGCTTTTGAATTTGAAAACAGTGAAGCGTTTCAACAAATAAAAGCAGATAGCGCTGCTAGAGAAAAAGCTAAAGCAGCTAAGTTGTCTAAAGAAGCTGCTTTAAAATACGAGCAAGACAAAATAAACTTTGATACATACACTGATGCTATTGGTGGTGTTGATGTTCTTTTCTCAGCTAAAGGTGAAGAAATTATTATTGATCTAGTTTTAGGTGAAGATGGTCAAGATTCAGAACTAAACAACAAAGGCGTTGTATTTGGAATAGAGTTTAATACAGAATTGTCACCTATAAATTCTCAAATAAATGACTTAAACAATACTATATCAGACTCACAAAAGTTAGTTGATAAATTAACTGAACAAGATCCAAATATTTACGATGATGAATACGAAGAGCTTGAAGAAGCAAATAAAGTATTAGCTAAAGCTAAAAGCAAAGTAAAAGAATTAGAAGAGCAAAGAATAGAAAAAGTAAAAAGATTATATAACCAGTCTTTAACTACTGGAGATAACTATACTTTTGTTAGTCAACAAATATCTGACAGAGGTTTAGACTTGAGAACAGAAGATTTAAAAAGAGTAGCTTTAACAGAGGAAGGCTCTATACCAGGTCAAGAGGTTAAAGTTCAATATGATAATACGTTAGGCATAATGGAACAAGCCATTGAGCCAATGTTTGAAACATATGTTAAAGCAGATTTTTGGGGATATCCTGACGGTGATCCAAGCGATAAACAAGTTAGAAAAGGTTTTATATCTCAAACAAACGAATTACTAGGATTAATAGATGCTACTGATCAAGAGATAGACGATTACAATAGTAAATATAATTCTAATATAAACACATATAGTAGCCCTTATTCTATTAAGCAGCAAATATTAAAAGAGCATAAATCTAATTTAGAAAAAGTTGGTTATGACTTTAAAAGAGACTTTGAACTATTTATTGATCCTAAAACAAAAGAAATATTAAAATATCCTACAGATAGTGATGAGTTAGAAGAGTTTAAAGAAAGCAATATATATGCTGAGAACTCTGATCAAGGAGGTTTTATAAGCGTTTCGGATAATCAAGACGTATTAGAAACAGCTGGTTTAATACCAGGTAATCAAAACCAGATATTAGAAGAATTAACTAATAAGCAATTTGAAATAGTATACCTAGCACAAGAACTTGCTAAAAACCTAGACGACTACAGAAAAGATATTTCTTTTGGATCAACTTTGTCTAATGTTTTTGAAGATGTATTTAGAAGCTTTGGTACTGAAAACATAGAGAAAGACAAAGCATTAAGAGATAGAGAAATAGCTAGTGGAGTCAACAGAGGAAATATAAGCAGAGATGACTTTGACTTAATGGAATTAATGCAAGCTGCTAGAGAAGGCAGGCTAACTAATTTACCTAAAGAAATAGAAGCATCTCCTAGATTACAACTTTTAGTAGACTTGTTAAATAAAAAGTCTAATGAATTTGAAGTCTTATCAGAGGCTTATGTAATGAATTTTAATCCACTCAAACTAGAAGATGATGGATTTTTTGATGGCGTTGATGAAGGAGCTGGTGAACAATTTGCTAATCCTGTAATGAATACATCGGAAAAAAGAAGTATATTTTACAATTGGGTTTCAGAAACTTTTCCTGACACTGAATTTTCAGAAGAAGAAGTTGATGCTATATATAATAAAACTTTTTTAAATAGAGTTGGATATGGAACACCAGGGTTTTTAGCTATCATGGGTGAATTTGCCTTAACTAGAAGTGTTTTAGGAGCAACTGGTTGGTTAAAAAGAATTAAAGGTGCTGCTAGTATATTTAACAGTGCTTTGTTTGGAACAGGTAGAGTAGGTAGATATACTGAAAAATACCTTGTTGCTTTTATAGAAGAACTAGCTGTATTAAAAGCTAGAAACGTAGCTACAGGAAGTACTTATGATGCAGATCCTATGTCTTTACTATTTGCAGTTGCTGCACCAGCTGGAGTTGCTTTAGACACTGGAATGTTAAAACTAATTAACAGTGGTAAAATAGATAATCTAATGGCGGGATTATCTTATATACCAACATCTGTTCAAAGAGTAGGTAGAGAGGTTATAGCTAAGCCAGTAACTGGCGCTACAGTTATGACTATTGGTGAAGTTCCCGTTGGTCTATATGATGTTATAACAGGTGCTCCTGATCCAGAAAACCCTGATAAAGACTATACTTTCTCAACATTTGTAGGACACATTTTTGATCCAGAGGCTTTTGCTGAAAAAGCCGCTTTATGTTTTGTAACTAAGAATGCGGTTCCAATTAAAATAGCTAGAGACACTTATAAAGATTTAGTTAGAGATGTTAGAGCTGTAACTGGTAGTAAAAGATACAAGCAGAACGTTAATAGGTCTTTAAAAGACTTAGGAATAACAAGTGAAGAGATTAAAGGTAGTTATAGAGAAAATATTAAAAAAGCTGCAAACGAAAAGTATAATGACTTAGGTATAGGTTCTAACTTTTTAAATAACTTAAAAACATTAGAAATAAATTCTAAAGAACTTGAAAGTGCTAGTAGTGTTTTAGATTTAATAGTAATTGCTAAGAATAAATCTAAAGGATCTAAGGCTGAAAGAGAAGCTATACAAAACTTAGAGAATTTTAGTAGAAACAGAACAATAGAAGAGCTTAAGCAACTAAGAAAAATAAATGATGCTGAGCAATCTTTATTATTAGATTTTGAATATGAAAACTTTAAGTTATTAAATGATCAAGATACTAGCGGCGACATACAAGATAAGCAAATAAGAGTTCTTATTGGTAAAGCAAAAGGTAGAGGTGGTTTAAACCCTGAAACTATTAAAACACTTCATGAATTAAATTCACCTAGTTTAGTTAGAAAAATACTAGAAGATGCAGGTGTTGACCCAGCGGTTGTCAACGAGTATGCTCAAATGACTGATGTATCTAACTATTTGATGAACAAAGGTAAAGAGCAGGCTATAGAATTTGATACTCCAGATGGTAGAAAATATTTAGATAACGTTGCTAAAGTTTTAGATCTTGAAAGATCTATAAACAGGATGCAGAAAGAGAAAAACGAAACGTTAAAGTCTCAATACAAGAAAGATATATTTTTAGCTAAAGAAAGAATAGAACAACTAGAAGCTGAGCAAGCTGTTATAATAGAGCAAGCTAGAATAAAAGCAGAGAATAAAGCCCAAGAAAACCTCGAAAGAACTATAGCTAATAGAAAAGAAAAAGGTGTTGGTGAAATATTTAAAGTAGAAGGTCAGCAAGAGTTTAGAGATAAGTTAACTGAATTAAAAGATAACAATCAGATTAGTGACAAAGAATATGATAGACTTATCGATAGTATGGATAATGGTACTATATATGATGCTGTAAATATAACTGTAGACAGAGGAAACGGTAAAGAGCTTATACTTTTAGCAGACGCTAAGTTGATTAAAGAATCTTTAGAAACTGGTAAAGGTCCTCACGAAGATGAGCACATCTTTACTAATCACATGTTTGAAGAGTTAGGTATAAAAGGTAATGAAGCTAAAGAAAAGAAGTTTATACAAGAGTTTATTAATACTCTTACCGAAGCTCAAAAACAAAAGATATTAGATGGTGGTTTAAGAAATCATCCTGACTATAAGAAAAACCCTTATACTAAAGAGTGGTTTAATTATTATACGGAAGCCTTAATAAAAGGTAATATCAAAATGGAAGGCACAGCTAACCAAACACAAATAGAACTTTTTGAAGAGTTGGCTGAAGAAACATTTGGTATTCCTGTAGAAATTGATGGAGCTGATTATAAACGTATTATAGAAAACAGAGCTAAAAGCTTTGTTGAAGGCGGTAGCTATGGAGAATTGCCAACAACAAGAGAAATTACAACAGCTTCTGAAGCAGGAGCAGATGTTTCTATGTATGTTGATGCTTCTGCAAAAAGAGATCTTATAGCAGAGAATAACAAGCTACAGCAAAGAATTAACGAATTAAAAAAAGAGAATACAGTACCTGAATACAAAGAGCAAATTAATAAAGAAATAAAGGAGCTTCAAGATCTTATAGATAACAATAATAACAACATAGAGTTTTCTAACAAAAACGATGAAGCAGCTAGAGTTATACAAGGAAAAGAAAGCGATATATTTAAAAACTCAAGTGAAGCAATAAACCACTTAAAAAGAAATAAATTTGTAACTGATTTAAAGCGAAAAATAAAGTATGAAATTGAAACAGCTGATTCTTCAATGATGCTTTCTGACGCGGATTTAACAGAGCTTATTAATGAAGCTATGGCTGAGACAGACTACGAATTACTTACGTGGGCTATGGCTTGGAAAGAGGGTGGTGCTCCATTTGGTGGATATGCTGAGGGTATGGGTATATCTAAAGGAGATATTAAAAAAGCTGCTGGGTTTAAACCTTATGAAATGCAGAAAATAGGTGGGTCAGAAGCTAGTGAAACTGCAGCTGCTAATGTAGCCAGCGAGAGTACAAACGTTGAGGTAAAAGAATTAGAACAAACAGAAATAGATAGACTAACTAAAGATGCTGAGTTTGATATTAAAAATAATACAATTAGATTAGTTAGACAAAAGAAAGATAAGGTAACAGAAAAAGAACTTAAAGATACTGTAGGTAATTCAGCTGATAAAATTACTAAAAAGCTACAAGAAGGAGATGGTACTGCAAAAGAAAACTATATAAAAAATCTTAAAGCTGTATACAAAGAAGTTGTTGATTTAGCTGAGGCTGAAAATGAATGGTTTAGATTAAGAAATTGGAGAGCATTTTACACTGAAACTTACAAAACGGCAAGTGGTGCTTCAGGAAGAAGTGGAACAAAGAACAAACAAGATATTCAATATGATGTTAGAATACCTACTGAGCAAGAATGGTTAGATCTTATGACTTTTGAAGGAGAGTATGCTATTAATCCTAAAACAAATGAACCTTACACTCAAACACAAAAGAATAACAAGACATCACAGCGTAGAATATTACTAGCTAAACTATTAGCTACTCAAAAAGCTAAGCGTATAATAAAAGAAGCTGTTGACAATCAAGGTGTAGTTAAAATTGACATGCCTGACGGCACTACCGCAGAGATAAGTATGTTGTCAGAAGACTTTGGCTTGAAACCATTGAGTCCTGAAGAAGCTGTAGATGTTATGAACAATTTAGAAAACAAGCAAGTTCTAATGGACGCAGCTAAAAACGTTAATGCTTTTGTAACAGAGTACACTGTTGATGCTTCAGCTTACGAAACCGTAACTAACGAAGTGGCAGAAGACATATTGAAAGAACTTGAAGACCAAGGATTAGAACCTAGGTTGTTTAATAATTTTGTAAGTGAAAGATATAAAGCTATAGAAGAAGATAGATACGAAGAGTTTTTAGATCAAGATAATAATAGAGTATACAATGATATACTTGAAGATGCCATGGCTATTCAAGTAGATAAAGTAGAGATATCAGCTGACGAAAGCTTTAAGAAAGGTATCCAAAGGATGGCTAATGACGATGTTATAACACAAGAGGAAGCTAATAGAATTATAAAAGCATCTACTCCAACTAATAAATATAAGAAAAAAGGAGCTAAAGGACCTGGAACTATGGACTTTGATAAGTTAAAGGAAGAGCAAAGACTAGCTATGGAGCTGCAAAAGTTTTTTCCAAAAGACGTGTCTATAATGAAACCAGGTGAAGTAGATAATTTTAGTGGTCAAGGAACTTATGGCGGCTATGGTGTTAAAGGTTTAGAAGGTATTAATGGAGAAAAACCTACTGGTAAAGGAGACGGCTTTGTAAAGAGGAAAGACGGAGAGTATGCACCTGGAACTACTCAACAAGTTTATGGGCGTGAACATATAGGAACTGGTGAAACATCACAATGGGAAGGTGTTACAAGTGTTAAAAACGCAGCTACAGAAGCTAAGGTAGCTGATCAAGTAATGTTTGGAACTAAGAAAATTAGAATTAAAGACGTAAATGGAAATCCTGTAGACGTTACTGTTGTAGATCCTGCATTAAGATCTTTCGAAGCTAGACAAAAAATAGCACAAGAAAAATTAAAATCAGAAGATCAAGCTAATAAAAAGAAGTATCAAGAAGCTTTAAGAGAAAGTGAAAGACTATATATAGAAGCAGGTAGAGATATTAGCGAAAAAGAATATAAAGCTAGAATAGATTTTATAGCAAGTAAAAAACAAGCTAATACAAGTTTAAGAGAAGCTGAAAGAAAATTAGTAGAAGTAGATGGTATAGCTATACCTAAAGTTCCGTATTCTAGAAAAACGTTTAAGTATACTGATAAGACTACAGGTACTACATATGAAATAGTAATTCCTGAAGGAAATAAACCTATACCTGATACTCAATACACTTACAAGTTTGGTCAAAATATAAATAAATCTGTAGAAAATACATCGGAAAAAACTAAAATTGAACACGCTATAACTCAGTTATCACACGGTATAAATGATGTAGAAAATTTAATAACAGGTAAAAATGAAGAACTACCTAGCTCCGGTATATATGCTAGAAAATCTGATTTAGATCTTGTAGATTATTCTACATCTCCCGGAGGTAAGTCGCTTAAATTAAATAGAGATCCTTCTGGAGCTATGGACGTAGCTAGAGTAATAGATGAAATTTATACAGCTGAAAGTAATTATACTAAAACCGTAAAAGATGAAATACTAGATAAAGCTTCTGAAGCTACAGGTATATCTAAAGATAAGATTATTAAAGATCTTAATGATCAAAGTGAAGGAATTATTCTAGACGTTTCATTAAATAAGAACACAAGCCAAGAAGATATAGATTTAGCGGCTGGTTTTATAGAAAATTATGTAGAAAATAAAAAAGAATATGATGGTGCTGAAGAAGCTAATACGGAAAACGCACCTGAACCTCTTGAAGAAGTAATACAAGCTAGTGCGGTTGATGGTACAGCTGGTCAAAAGCGTACAGCAGAATTACTAGATAACACTAGAGACAAATTAAATAGACCTGAAGATGAAGTAAGACCTTCTTATATGTATGACATGGATGGTGTTCTTGTTGGTAAGTCTGGTGAAAGAACTATAGCTAGATTACCTGATGGAACTGAACTACGTTTGAACAACGAGGAATATATGAAGCAATACAAAGATCTTCAAGCTAGAGGCGCTGAGTTTGATTACTCTGAATTTACCGAATTAAAAGACTGGTTGCCTGGTCCTAAGTATGAAGAGTTTAAGAAGCTAATTGAAGATGGTAAAGCAGATCAAGTGTTTATAGTTACTGCTAGATTTGGTGCTGAAGAGTCTATTTATAAAGCTTTTAAAGATGCTGGTTTAGAAATACCTATAGAAAACATTAAGTGTTGTGGTGGTGACGAAGGTAAGATGTTAGTATACTGTGAAAGAATAGAAGCAGGAGATAACGAGCTTCATATGTCTGATGACAAGTGGGACAACATGGATGCTTTTAAGTACGTTGTTGATCAATGTCCATGGGTTGTTGGTAGAGGAACTTGGGTAAATGAAAAAGGAGATGTTGATCCTTGGGCTAAGCCACCTATTACTAGTACTGTAGATGCGAGTGGAACTAATACTTATGAACCACCGGCTTACGGATGGGAATTAGTTAGAGAACAAGAGAGATTATTAGATAAAACATTTGGTAAAGATAGACCTAAACAAATAACAGCTTCTGAAGCTAGAACTCTAGGTAAAGATAAGAATAATTTTAAAATTACTCCTTATAGTGCTAGACACGCGGTTAATTTAACGTCTAAGCTTTATGGTAAAGGACAAGATGGTAAAAACTCTATAGCGTTTTACGATAAATACTTTTACGATCCATATAGTAAAGCTATGTTAGAACTTTCATCTATGAGAGTTTCAATGAGTAATGACTACACAGCTTTAAGAAAACAAAATAAAGACTTAAAATTAGGTGATGAAGCTTTATCTGGTTATAGCAGAGAAGATATAGTAAGAATGTCTATATGGAATGAGCAAGGAGATACTGTACCAGGTGTCGGCGATGGCTTAATGAAAGATGTAGAAAATTATATAAATAATGATGCTGATCTAAAACTATTTAAATATAAAGTACAAAACCTAAACAAGGCTGATAAGCTTAATGCGCCAGGTGAAACTTGGAGAAGTAAAGAAGGTGGAGGACTTGGTGGAGATTTAGATAGAACTATAGATAAAGAAGGAAGAGATAAACTATTAACACCTTGGAAAGAAAATAAAGATTTATTATTTAACGAAGATAGACTCAACGAAATGGAATCTAAGCTTGGTCCTAAATGGAGAAAGTCTATGGATAGTATGCTCAGACGTATGGAGTCTGGAAGAAGTGATGAAGCTATAACAGATCCTATAACTAAGAAAGCTATAACATGGTTGAATGGTGCTACAGCAGCAGCTTTGTTTTTTAATAGAAAATCTGGAACTTTACAGCTTCTTTCTTTCTTTAACTTTTTTAACGCTAGTGATAATAACCCTCTTGCCGCGGCAGCAGCTATGCTAAATATTCCTAAATACTTAAAGACTGTTAAAGATACTCTTAACAGTGACTATGTTAAAAATAGAATCAAGAACAGGGAAATGGGAGTTGCTGAAGGTGAATTTGCTAAAGATCCTACTAAATTTGATAAATCTTGGAAAAGCTTAAATGAGATAATGCAAAACATGGATCTTATAAAAGCACCTAAGAAGTTTATTAAAGCTGTTATTAATGCAGGTTTTAGTATAACATCAGCAATGGATGCTTTTGCTATAGCAACTGGTGGATCTACATTTATAATTAATAGAACTAAAACGTATAAAAAACAAGGTCTTACTGAAGAAGAAGCTTACAAAAAAGCTTTTGAAGATTTTAGAAAGAAAGCAGAGTCTAATCAGCAGTCTTATTCTCAAGACAACTTAGCTGAGCAACAAGTTGCAGGTTACTCAAGAGTTGTATTAAACTTTCTTAACACTTCTATGCTGTATAACAACAGAATAGTAGAATCAGCAGAGAATATTAAGAACGGTAGAGGATCAAAAGAAGATGTGTTTAAAATAGCTAATTATGCTGTTATTCAACCTATGTTATTTGCGTTAGCAAAAGATGCTTTGCTTTTCTTATTAATGGATGATGAGATACCTGCTGATGCTAAAGCTGCTGAAACTAAAAAGAAAACTATTGAAGCTCTTTACGCTACAATGTATAACTTAGCTAATGGTACTGGTGTTACGGGTAAAGTAATAACTACTATAGCCGGTATGGTTGAAAAAGGAATGGAAACACAAGAAAAGTGGAACCAAAACCTTGGAGATGTAGGTGCAGAAGCTTTAAGCTTTGCTACTTCTATAGACATGAAAATATCTAAAATGGAGTCAGCTGGTTATGCCGCCGAAAGAGCTATTAAAAAGAAAGAAGGATTTTTAGGTGATAATAGCTTAGAGGCAGGAGCTAAAACAGTTACAGCGGTAACTAACTTCGCTGCGCCTGAGTACATTCTTAAGACTATAGGTGAACTTGAATTAATGGTAGATGAAAGAACTAGTATAGTTCAAAAGCTTGCCTTAGGTTTAGGTTGGAGTAAGTATTCTTTAGAAATTCAAGGTGAAATAGGTAAAGCTCAAGGTATACCACAGAGCTATGAAAAAGCAATAAAGAAAACAAAACAAGTAAACAGTAAATTCAAAGGCGGTAGCTTTGGAGGTAGTAATTTTAAATCACCAACATTTTAAAAATGAAAATAGGAGAATCCACAGAGTTCAAAATAGATCTTAAAACAATAATAAGTTTAATAGTTATAACCGCTTCTTTTGTAGGTATGTATTATACTTTACAAGACGACATAGCTGATGCTAAAGCTATGCCTGAAGCTGTAATAGATCGTATTGAATACGACTTAAAACAAGATTGGCATACAGATCATATAAACAGACTTGAAAAAGATGTTGAAGAACTAAGAGATTGGTGTCGAGAAATAGACGCTCAAATGTATAACAAGAAAAAATAAATTATGGAATTTTCAAAAAGTAAAAATCCTTTAGAAAAAAGATGTTGGAAAGGATATAGAGCTGTTAAAGGTAAAAAAGCTTATTCAGATGGTAGTTGTGAAAAAATACCTAAAAGAAAAAAGAAAAGGAGGAAAAAATGAGTTTTAGTAAAAGATTTAGTTCTAAAAATCCTATTGCTCAATTAGCTTCTGTAAACCCAGCTATATTACTTAATGAAGAGACCAGTGATAGTCCTTTAGAAAAAAGATATAAGAAAAAGAAAAGTAAAAGATTACGTAAGACTACAAAAGGTAAGGGACGTAATTTTAGAACAACCAAGGAAGGTGCTGGAATGACCTCTAAGGGAGTTAAAGCTTATAGAAAGAAAAACCCAGGCAGTAAGCTTAAAACTGCTGTTACGGGTAAAGTTAAAAAAGGTAGTAAAGCTGCTAAAAGAAGAAAATCATTTTGTGCTAGATCAAAAGGCTGGAAAGGTAAAAGAGGCTTAGCTGCTAGACGTAGATGGAAATGTTAATATAAAAAATAAGTTATGAGTATATTTATGAAAACAATGGCAGCTAAAAATCCTATAGCTGCTTTAAGGAAAGAAGGTAGTCCACTTTATGTTACATGGCCTTGGAGTGATGAAGCAAAAGCTAATAGAAAGTTAAAAAAATCAATGAGTTGTCCAGGTGGAACATGTAGACCAGATAGAGCTACTAGAAAAGCTATAAAACAACGTAATAAAAGATAAGGAACGAAAAAAATGGGCACCATACCCAAAGTTCCTGTAACCAAAAAGGGAGGCCGCAAGACCTCCCTTTTATTATTTAGCAGCCTCCGCAGAGACCTTGACATAATTCACACATAGTTTAAGTTTTAAATTAATATTACGCTGATTGATAAATATCAGCCCTACATACTCCAGCTTGTACACTGCAGCTACTAAGTAATTTCGCAAGCACCACCAGCGCAAGCAAGCTCACCACTAAGATCAGTGTTGTCTTCAGTCTCGATAACATTTTCTAAATTTATATCAGTTAAGTGTTGTAACATATTAAGGTATTCACCTTCAGTTATGTCTTCAAACGGCGCTTGTGTATAAGTTCCACCGTCGTAAGGTAATACAGACAAACCATTATAATGTTTTCTGTTATCCCACATCCATTCTCCAGCTGTTTCCCACTCTTCAGTCTTTAAACTAACTGTAGCAGAGACATTGTGAGTGTTGCTACCTTTTCTATGACCAGGTGCAACCCATTCAGTTGCTACTTGTTTTATTCTTTCAAGTAATTGAAATGGAGATTCAGTTCTAAGTATAGAACCTTCAGGTGCTTTTTGTGGTATACTAATTACAGCTGTGTCATGAGGTCTAAAGTACTCATCTTCGATTAAAGCAGGATGATTTTCAACTAAGTATTTATATATACTTTCGTTTTTACCAACTCTGACTCTACGGACATAGTAATCGTTGTGCCAAGCATGAATACCAGATGATGTTCCTAATGCCAGAGATGTTGTCCCTGCGGGCTTTACGGTTGTACATCTAGCCGATGGATTAATTCCAATCACTTTCGCGACTCTTGCGTTTTCTCTTTTTACTATTTGAGCGGCTTTCTTCATGTCGTATCCTAACACCGTCCCCGAGCCTATCCCAGTCATCGACACGCCTATTAAAG
>WLWE01001252.1_pt1 | contig 19328 bp, 18 predicted proteins | sample 6718301 | NCBI WGS metagenome assembly WLWE01 (sample SAMN12718691, study PRJNA515312) | sponge metagenome | isolation source: marine sponge | host: Mycale hentscheli | place: New Zealand: South Island, Marlborough, Capsize Point | collected 2003-05-01 | reverse complement strand
CAAACTCTTTTAATGTTTCACAAAATGATATTTCGTCCCCCATTATATAGGTTAAGCCATATCTACTTTCTATACTACGCATCTTTTTTCTTCTTCTTTTTCTTTTTAGGTGTACGTTTGATTGGCTCTTTGAATAGCGGCATTGCAACACCGCCTATGGCGCCAGCAACTGTTTCATTGATACTATTATACCACTGATCTATATTTTTGTCAACCTCTTTAATACGCATAATTGTATTTATCTTTTATTCGCCTAACTCTTGTACAGGTATTACAAGTTCTCCAGTTCCAGCAACATAATCGTCTAATGTTGTCATTCTGATGCGTCTTATTAAATTATTTAAATATATATTATAATTCTGCACAGCAATTTGATTAACACCGTCTAGCCAATTTGCCCATGCATCTTTGTCACGTTTTAAATTTTGTAGACGTATTATTTCTTGTATAATTTCATTCATTCTTTGTAACTCATCTTCGTTTTTATCATAAGATTCTTTTATATATGGTTCATATGAAATATATCCCATTTCCTTAATCTTTGACCAACTATGAGGAGAACCTAAAATCATAAATGGTTGCTTGAATATGATTGCTTTTAAAAACTTCTCTGTAAGAAATATTGATCCTTCGAATTCGCTTTCGCCTACAATTTCAATATCGCAATTACGTCTAGCATTGTAGTACATGTAGTTGTCGCTACTGAAATTAGTATTAGGGTCAAAGTCTAAATGATTATGTTCCCTATCGATATATGTAGGTATCTTGCCTTTGATATTTAATAAGGTTGGATATAACTCTTCAAAACCTTCCGGCCAATTGCGTTCCCATGTTAGAGAATTAATATATTTGACTGCACTACTTTGCGTGCCTCTCCACTCTTCAGGTGTACTATATAAATTACCATCAAGCAAATGTTCTTTGTGTAGTAATGATAAAAATAAAGTTCTAAAACCTCGCTTTGCGTTCATATGTTTGTACATGAATAAGTGTGGTTTATTTATATCTGAATTAATATGTTCTAATTTTTTACTACAATCAACAGACAAACTCCAGTACTCGTCTGGGTTCACTGTGGGTTCATCTCTGAATTCGCACATGTCCTCGTCTTTTTCTATCTGATAATTATCGTCTAACATTTGCTGACATACTAATTCATTCCAGCCTCCGCAATTAAACATTTTAATTTTGTCTATGGTTGCATAAGGTTTGTTAAGTAAATATTTGTCATACATTTCTCTTAAATTCTGTGTACTATTAGTGTAATAAGTTTTTTCAAACGGTATACCTATTTGGCTAACTAATACATGCAATGCATCAAACAATTGATCACTAGCATGGCCTTCTGCCGCATTTTCAATTATTAGTCCGCAGTTATGAAACTTATTTAAATCATCTATTGCTTCTTGGGTAATATAAGGTCTTACTAAATTTTGGTTAACAAGTTCTCTACCGTAATAAATTAATTCAGCAATACTGTCATCATCACAACAATCGATACTGATTAAGTAAAAGAAACTTTTTGATTCGTCAATTTCATCTCTGGGTTTGATAAAACTTTTATCTCCAAAGAAGTGAGTAAAACTATTAATGGTATTGTCGACTGGACAATGTTCACTGGCATCTCTAAGATGTGTTGGGCCTCTGCGGGCCATGTCTTCTAAAAAATCTCTATACCAATTTGGATGGTGTACTATCTGCATAGTACATATTTATTGAATATTTAATGTACTGTTTTGTTTTGTTGAACTAGATGCCAAACTTGAATACCTTTGTCTAATCTGAGGTCATCTACTGTGAATTGCACAGGCATTTGTGATAAGAATTTTTGCATAACTTTTATGTCATTTGCTTTGACTAATTCAAATGCCATGTCGCCCATACCACTGGCATTCATTGCCAAGTCGTCGTCACTGTCCAGTTCCATATGTGCAACATAGTCACCGTATCTAGGACCGTACTCTTGTGCAAATAATTTTTCTAAACTGGTATGTGACATCCATGTTGGTAATTTTAAATTTTCAAATGCTGATTCATTGACTGGGTTGCTCAATGTATCATCTATTATGAATAGCAGTTCTTCTATTTGATCTTCGTCCTGAAAATTATCTGATACTTCATAAAAAATATCTTGTAGCATCTTTTTCAGTTCTGGTTTTTCATGTATTCTTTCTGCATTTTCTTTAGAAAATTTATATATGTGTCTAATCAATTGACCCTGTTGGCCTGCGTTGTATAATTCTTTTGCTTTTTTCACAAACTCATTATCAAATGTTGATACTAATAATGATTCATTTTTCTTTTTCTTACCACCCTTCATGTTAGCACACCATTGATACATTTTGCCTTTTTCACCACTATACTTTTTAGCCTTTGCTTTCAAATCAGTAACTGAGCCTTTACAACTAGCACCTGCTTTCTTTACTCTGCCAGGTCTGCTTTTGCCTTTCTTTTTACCGTCAGCGAAATTTTCTGTAATTTCAACTATTTTCATTAGTTACTACTGTCTACAATTGATGTATTTGCAAATGGGTTTTCATTTGTTGTTACAAGATAATTTGTTTTTGCATGTAGTCTTAAACCAGAACCTTCTAAGTCTTTAACATCTTGTATAAATGTAAAAGTTTGCTTTTTAAGATCTAAGAAAAGTATTCCTTTAAGATTACCACCACTTCTTTTTGCTGCAAGGTAGTTATTAACATTAGACTGTGCTATGGCTTGCATTGCACTAGTAATGTTGTTGTTTGCTAAGTGTTGTGCTATTTCGTTACCAGCATTAGGTATTTCTGTAAAGATATTTGAGATAATATCTGCTATTTCTTTTTCTGCTTCAGGTACTAAATTTAAGAAAGCTGCAACATGATTTTGTTGCATACCTGATTTAACTCTTAACACTGCACCTTGTGCTTCTAGTTCTTTAAACTTCTCATCATACTTTGTAAAGAATGCTGTTACCTTAGATTTGTATGAATCTGATATAGTAACTTGCCTGTCATTAAATCTAGCAGAATTCTTTCTTGTTGTTTTTAATTCAATAGGCTGACCATCAATCATTAAGTCACCCTTGCCATCGTCAGCACCTGATGATGCTCCCATGCCACCTATTCTCTGTGACAATACTGACAGTGCAAACTCACCTGGTCCAATACCATACTGTACAACTTCATTTAAGTCATTAACTAATTCTGTTATGTGCTCGTTTCCTTCCATGCCGTAGCCAACAAATATTTCAGCCATTGTATCAGTGGATGTAGACAACAATGTGTCAACTCTAACTAATTTATCTTGTTTCCAATCTATGAAAAGTTTTGCTCTTTCTGCTGGCGTCATTTCTATACTTGCAATAATCTTTGCAATTTGTTTAATTGCTTTCTTAACATCCTCATCAGGCACTTCACCTAACATGTTACTTAAACTTTGTATTTTTCCGCCGACACCCATATCGTTTAATAGTTGTTCAATGTAGTTAACTAGTTTATTAGTTTTTTCATCATCTGGCAGTTCTTCTAATTTTTTAATTAGTTCTGATTTGCTTTCAGTTATTCCTACTTTCTTTTTTAATACTGGGTGTGCTTTGTTTTGTATAAAGCCTCTGAATATACTACGAAGATCTGTGTTTGGACTACCTGCTGATGCGGCTTCTCTGAATGCTTTAATCATGCTTGGATCAGGTATAACAAAGTATGCTTCCATTTGTGCTTTCAAGTCACTTGCTAACATAGGTGTATTCAATAACTGCTTTATTTTTCTTTCTGCGGAGTTATCTGGTACAGCACCCTCTCCCATTGCTGTTCTATAAGAGTTTTTGTTTGTACTAAATCTATCGCCTATTACTTTATGCCCTTCACCACTTAACAGTAGGTCCCACATCATTTTGACTACTCCGTCTTTGGATTGTAGTCTTTCTAAAGCACCGTCAAACCATGCAACTTTTTTTGGATCCATTGGTCTAGTGCTTTCTTTATTGGAAATTAACTTCAAAGCATATTTTTTAATTTTGCCTAAATCATCCATACTTTGCAATTTATACAAGTCGTCTGTAGTAAAATTAAAATCTTTTTTACCTTCTACATACTTAACTTTATTACCAGACTTGTTAGGGTGTTCAAAACCTTTGCCTTTCTTTTTCTTTTTACCAGGCGTTCCGTAAGTAGTTAATAATGCAGCCATATCTTGTTCTGCTTCAATAGTTTCATTTAACTTTTTCTTAGATACTATTAGTGCTTCGTTTATCTTTGTAGCATCAACTTTACTAATTATTTCTAACTGTTTTTTAAATGGTAATTTGTTAAAATTCTCAAACATGTTATTACTCTCTTCTATATTACTAAACCTAATATTCATTTCTTGGCTCATGTATTGCCTTTCTGACGAATCAACTACTTGGTGTGTTCCGACTATAAATGGATTCTTTTGACCTGGTGCTGGTTCTGTATTAAAATCATCTCCTCTATAAGGTAGAAACCCATGCTTCTTACTAAAAGCATCTATTACTATCTTAGCCTCTATAGTTTGTTCTTGGTATCTTTCGGCTTTTTGTTTTCTGTGAACTATTAAATCTTTTATTCTTTCTATTTTTTCTGCTTTTGCAGTATCCTCTGCACTTTCATTAGTATTAACTCCGCCTGCTTTGTATGCGGATACCATGCCTGCTATTTCATCCCACTGTACAGGATTGCCACCGTTTTCTTTGTTGTATATTAGTGCATTTAGAACATCTTGTTTTGCATTATTACTTGTTTCTAAGTTGTTAATCCATCTTGCTAGTTTTACAGCATTAACTCTTGGATTGTCCATAAAGTGGCCAAAACCACCGTCCCACATTTTTTTATAGTTAGAAAACTGATCTTGCGCCATTTGAAGTGCTGCTTGATTACTGAAAGTAGATGGATCATTATCACTAGCATCTGAGCTACCTGTTGCACCTAGTTCTTTTAGTTCTTCTTCGTAGTCAGCAACCATTTTAAGTTCGCCCTGGGCATCAATCATTCCTTCATTATAATTATATAATGCTCTGTATACTTCACTATGCTCATCGTGACTAATAACTTTAAAATCTTCTGCTTTAAACTTTTTACCTGGAGGCGTCTTTACTGGGGCACCTGCTATAAGTTGGTTGTCCATTTCTGTTTGAAGCCAATTGTAGTATGGTACTGGTAAGTACATAGCCTGGTCACCCATGTTGTCATACTTAACAGTAAAGTCTGGTGTTGGTGCTTTTCCTACTTTAACTTTAAATGTACTATTAAATGCATCAGCAAACTTTTGCATCATGCCGTGGTAATCTGATCCACCTCTGTTCAATAAAGGCACATATTGTTTACTTGCTAAAAATTCTTTATAAAGAGATTCAGGTGTAAATCCAAAATCTTTCATTGCTTGTCTAAAGGCACCTATTTGTTGTACTTTAACAGGATTACGATTTTTGCCTGTTGCTATAGAACTTAATAGATAACCAAAAGCAGTAAGACTATAATCTCGGGCTCTGTCATTCCAGCTCTCTTCTTCTTTGATAATACTTTCTTCTGCATTCTCTCTTTTAGATCTCGCAAGAGCATTGTATGCTGTAGCAAGAGCGCCTATAGCATCAAAATAATGTTTTTTGCTTAATATTGACTTGAACGCATCTACTACTTTTTTATCAGTGTGTTCTGGATCAATTCTACTAGCTGCTCTTTCTTCGTCTTCTGGGTCAATAGCATCTAACTTATTAACAAAACGAAATAATGCTTTAATATAGTCTTCTCTAAAAGCATTTTCATCATGTCCTGCCAACATTGTGACTGCATATCGTATTGTTGTTTTAGCAACCATGTCAAAGTTTCTATGGTAACTATCACCACCTGCTATACGAAATTCAATTAATCCGTTGCCATCGTCGTTAGTTGCATCTTTAAAATTAATGCTACTAAACTTACCAGCACTAATGCCGTCTTTGAGCATATCTTCTAGTGCTGAAAGAGTTTTTTGATCTTTGTAATTAGCACTTAAATTTTGCATGTATTGTTGTATTTCTTTTACTTGTGACTTAGTATAACTGTTACCATCTCTGTTAAACTGTTGTAACAAATATTTGTCACCAAGTAATAATGCAATCTTTAATTTGTTTACTGGTCCTACATCGCCTGCCATACTCATTGTAACATGTAACCCAGTAGATCTATTTGTATCTACATTCCTAGGCTCCCAATGAGAAAATAAACTTTTCATTTCGGCAAGCATGTCTGTTGGTGTATCGTACACTGGTGAAATAATTTCAGCACCCATTCCGTCACCTTCGATACTGCTGTCGTCTTCTACTCGCCAATAATCGTTATCAACTTGTTGACCACTGTGGTAATCTCCTGCTTCAACATTGGAAGAGATACTTGAGTCAGTTGCCCAGTCACGAAGCTGATCTGCAACTTCTTCCATACTGCCTTCACTGTTGCTGTAAAGAAATATGTCAAAATCGCTAAGTAACGATGGCCAGTGGCCGTTGTATTCTTCGTTACACCAATCATCTTCATCAACATTACTTAATGCTCGATCCCATGCTTCGTCCCACTGCTCGCCATTGTCTCTGATATCGTCTGCTAACCATTCTAAGAAAGCATCTTCATGTTCGGCATCAACATATTCTCTGGCCCATGCATCTTCTTCCCAGTCGCTTCGTTCTTCTATTTCTTCTTGTGCTTGGCGATCATCTTGATCTTCTAAGCCTTGTAGTATCATTTCTTTGTAGTCAGTTACATCATCCATGTTAACTTCGTATGAAACATAATTATCTAAATAGTCAGGATCTTCTTTGCGTTCTTCTACTAGCTCTGCTATTACATCACTTTCATACTCATAAAACTTATCAGACTCTTGTAACCATTCTCTGAATGCATCTTCTATTTGGGAAACACTTCTGGAGCCTTCTTGATCATATATTAGATCTTGTACTCCGTTCCAGTTTTCACCATATAAGAAATCTTCATCATCACCTGCATCTGAAAAGCCTTCCCATATTGTCTCTGCTTCAAAACCACATCTAATGTTTGCGTTTAATGAATCTTTTGCAACCGCAGGACTATTGAAATTTATTTCAAATATTGGATCACCTTGCTGTACATACTTTTGTGCTCTGATTAATCTTTTAATTCTACTTTTAATTTTTTGCTTACGCTTTTGACCTTTATGTAGATCTGATTTTTCTGTTACTGCTTGTTCTTCACCTGGAAGTGTAATATCATCTTCAGGATCTAATGTATAAAATTCTTTATTGTTTTGATTTTGTACAACAACTGCGTCTTTGTTTAGGCCGTTGTTCACAGGGCTCATTACTTTAACAGTATCGCCTTTGTCGTCTTGGTATTCGAAGTCTTGTGCTAACTCTTTTGCTTTTGATATAATTGGTTCAACCGGTGCTGGTTCCTCAGTGTCGCTTTTATTTTGCTGACTGCTAGGACTAACTTGTGGTTTGTTTACACCTGACTTAGGTGGCTTAGGTGGCTTAGCGTCTGCTGTTGCCTTAGCAGTTGCACCTGTTTTTTGTTGTGAAGTAGGAGTACTTACTCCACTATTCATGCCGTATTCAGAAATTAACGATTCAATTGTGCGTATATCTTTTGCCTTCATAACTTATCAATTATCGCCTGTTAAGTGATTTTAATCGCTTTGCGGTAGGATTAAATCTTTTTGTTCTACGAGCTTTACGAATCATTCTCTTACCCATTTTTGCTTTTGTTCTTCTCAGCGTCATACGCTTTTTAAGATCAATTGGCTTACCACATTGGTTTGCATTAGAAACAACTCTGCCTGCTCGTGGACCGCTTGTACATCTTACTGCACGTTTGATCTTGTTGCCCATTCGACGCCACACCATACGGGCTTCAACTATTTCGCCTTCTGTGATCTCGTCAAGTCTCATTTTAATAAACTCTGTACTAGTATTGCAACTGTACCTAATAATGTAGTAACTGTAACGCCAATTATAGCAATAACCCAGCCTTCCATTTTATTTAATCTTTGTTTAGTATCAACTTTAAATTCACGCAACTCTGTAGTAATAGCTTCAATACGAAGCATGTCAGCAATAATATGTGCTTCAATATTACCTGAGTATGCTGGAAGTGAATCAGCAGCTTTATCTATTTCTGGTTTTGATTTCTTTGGCATCTTATAATAGGTCCTGTTTAGTAAACTCCATGTTCACTGTAGTTTTTGTATCAATTGTACCTGCATTTAAAACAATCCCATCGAGTTCATCTCTTAATGTTTCAATGCTATGCACACTTTCACGCTCAAAAGCAAATTTAAAAATCCAACCTGCTCCTGTCATTGTTGGGGCACCGTATCCTTGTAATACATTAGCACCTACACCATTTAAAGCAACTGGTCTGTTCATGATAATTGGCATTGCTCTCAATCCAATAACTTGAACAACGCTTTCAAAATCTTTCTGCGTGTCATTCGTAAAATCACCTGTATGTGTAATGTCTAGTGATGTAAAAAGTGTGTAAAATTCTATGTTTCCTGTAACAACTTCTTGGCTATTCATTGCGCCTGATCTATTTAATGTCATGTGTGTCTCCGTATACACACTATTTATCATCAAACTGTTAACAGGTATTTAAAAATATTTTTTGTTAGCCAAAAAAAAGCACTCCGAAGAGTGCTTTCAGTGTGCAACTAAGCACGATCCCTAAGGTAGTAAGGATTAGTTTAGCCTGGGAAAGAAACTACTGCTGCCCATGCACAACCTGTTACACCAAATGCATTAGTAGCGTCATCAGCAAGTGCTGGTCCGCCTTCGTATGCAATGTGAACCGCTGTTGCTACATCTACTACAAATCCTTCGATTCCAGTAATAGTATAATTTTGTACAGTGATTGCTTGTATTAAAGCATCCATCTTTGCTTGGGTCATGTTTGTTGAAACTGTTGCAGTTGCAACGTGTAGTTCTCTACCGAAAGCATTTAAGTCTTCAGTAAAACCATTTACTCTTGTTTGTGCCATTTTATTACTCCAATTTGAACGGGCTACCTATTGCCCTATACACATATTTATCTTTTTTTAATCACAAAAAAAGGCAGTAAACTGCCCTTTAATGTTTAAGTTTATAAACTTAGAATGAAACGTCAGCAATAACGTGTGCTGCAATGTCACCGTTTGCTAAGTTGTCTGCACCTTCAACTATCATTTTAACTGTATCACCTGATACTGCGCCAACTTTAAGTACTGAAAGGTTTAAGTTTTGAACAGAGCTAACTAATGCTGTTAATTGAGTTCCTGAAATATTACCTGCCTGCTGTTGAAAGCTCTTAAGGAATACATCTTTACCAATAAACTCGCCTGCTGCTGCTGATCTTCTATCTGTTTGTGCCATGTTAATTCTCCTGAATAAATCGAACTAATGTTCTATGTTATTATTTATCTTTTTCGGCCAAAAAAAATCCCCAACAAGTGAGGATTTTTAAACAATAAGTTGTTTTTAAGACTTAGCCAAAAGTTGCTACTAATGTAGTACCAGTGATGCTAGGTGTTGCTGCTCCGCCTTGTAATACAATGTGACATCCGTCATTTGCTACGTCGTCTTCTACTGCTACAACTGTAAAGAGCTCATTTTGAGCTTCTAAACATGCTGCTTCAACTGAAACTGTTGATACATCGTCTACTGATAATACGTGAGTAGTACCTACTAGACCGTTAGCTGCTCTTACTGCTGCGTTTGGGTTTGCTTGTGCCATGTTATTCTCCTGAATTTATATCGAGCTTATGCTCTATGTATATATTTACCTTTTTTAGCTATTTTCCGACTCTAAATTTGTCTAAATTTTTCATTCTGCCTTTGGCTTTTGCGGCTGCACTGGATATAGTTGTTCCTATATCTGTGGTATCAAGACCTGATAACGGATTAATACTTTTTGCTATCTTGCCAACTGTTCCTGTGCCGTCACCACCAAAGTTTTTTCTAGCATTTTGATTACCAATTTGCCCACCAACTGAGTTTCCTGATGGTGATGCTTTAGGCTTAGGTTGTTTTGCTGGATCGGCTTTCTTTTGTAGCCTGTCTTCTCTGCCATCTTTGTCTGCATCTTGATCTGGTTTTGCTTTTTTGAAATTACTTTGCTGCCTGTCATCCATACCTGAGAATGTTACTTTAAAGTTTGGATACAGTTGTTTCACGGCATACTTTAATGCCATACCAGGACTCCATTTAGGTCTTTTAATATAACCTACTGCTAATGCAACAACACTTGCTTTGTCTAGCATTATGAATTGAGGTAGTTTGTTACCTGAACTATCACCATACTCGTCGTCAAATTCCTGCTCTAATCTTTGTCTTAGTTCAGCATCGTTTTCTAGTATGATAATTTCGTTTATCTTCATTTCTTCTTCCTGCCGGCAGCCCAATATCCTGCTATTGCACCTATACCTGTTCCTGCTTTCTTAATTCTATCAGGATTACTTTTAGCAAGTTTTGTTAGTTTCTTAGCGGCATATCTACCTGCTGCCGCACCAACTGCAGCACCTGCAACTTTTTGTGCAAAACTAGTTCTAGGTACATCGTATGCTGGCTCTGTGGTATATGATCTATACTTAGTCATTGTACTCATAGGGGTTAATAATTCACTGCCTCTACCTAAGTAACGCATCGTTTGTAATATTTTAGTTACTACTAATTGTCTGCTTGAAAACTTTAAATTACCCCAATCGGTAATATATCTACGATATTGCTTAAATTTAGAATCTGTTACTTGAAGTTGTGCTTCTAATCTAAAAAAGTAACTAACTGCTTCGTTTTTTCTATCTGAACCATTTGCAATTTTTTTCATAAACATAAAATGCTTTCGGTGATCAAAGTTTAAATTGTTCAAGAACGAAGTACTTGTCATTCTATTTTTTAAATTTATTTTATCACTTTTTGGATTAGTTACTGTATATGCTAGTATGTATAAGTCGGTGGCACTTGTTCTAAAAGTATTGTAGCCGCCGTATTGAGCTGTTTGCTTTGCATAGTTACTTGCATAACTATGTTGTACATCATCTTGTACCATCATATAAAGTGCAATAGTATTGAGATATAGTAAGTCAGCAACATTTCTACCTGTGAGTTGGCGCATGTTACCAGAAGATCTATACAATCTACTTTCTGATATTTCTTGATCTATAAATTCAAGTTCCATTATGATGTTGGTTTCCCTGTTCCAAAGTTTAATCTACTAAACTCCATTCTATCAACTAGTTTGAGAGCGTTGCCTATTCGATCAATTGCAACAAAACCTTCTCCGCTTGTGGCTTTAAATCCTTCGCCATCGGCTGCAAAAGTTTGTGTGCTTTGTAATTTTCCTAACTTTGCTATGATTACTAGTTTTGCTTTAATAAGCATCAAATACAAATCATACACTGCTGTAATTTCTTTAGCATGTTGTTTAATAAATGCTACTGTCTTAACCATGCTATCTGTTTTAGCATCTTTAGTTTTTTGCATTTTAACTTTATCAATTTCTTTTGTAGACTTATCAATCCATTTTACAACAAATTCTTTTGCTAAACTTTCAGGGGAGCCAAAGTCTCCTGCTCTAATCTTATTGTTTACTGTGGCTTTTAGTTGTTGTAAGAAATCTTTGCCTACTAAGTCGTTGCCTTTCTCTAACCAATTAAACACATCGCTACTAATTTGCTTAGTGTAAGTGTCAGCGGCTTTGATAGTTGCTAGTACTTCTGCTGATTCTTCAGCAGTCATTGTTACTGTGCCTGATACATCTTTGATGTTAGCATCTGTTTGCCAAACACTAGATGTACTGCCTAATCTACTTGAATCAAATCCAAATGATGCTGTTGTATCTGCTAGTGTTGGTCCGCCTGCATACTCTGTGTGCCACACAATACCTAAATCAGCACTTAACATTTCTTTTGCTAGTTCGCTGTCCTTTGGTAAAGCATAAGCCAGTGTATTAGGCTTAAAATATATTAAGGCTTCTCCATCATGATTCAATTCTTTGATGTCACCTTTTTGAAACATCATGTCGCCTTGTGCAACTGTGTCCCAATTTAATTTGCTTAAATGTTTTAAACAATTTTTTAATTTGATTCGTAAACCACTACCGTCTTTATCGCCTCGGTCTGCATGATAGTTATCGATGTCTTCGTCGGTGAAGTTAAGTTTTGCTTTTCCTGCAAACACACCCTTAGTACCTACAAAGAATTTACCTGTTTGTGGATCTTTACCTGCTACAATTGCTGGCGAGCCGTCCCACTTCACAGTCATATCAAATGCACCTTTTGCATTGCCTTCTAACATTTGATGTAAACTGTATAAGTAGTCTACTGCTTCTTTGGCTCCTTGATATCCTTTGTTAAAAATATTATCTTCAAGGTGTTCCATGTGAGTGTTCTTGCCGTCTGCTTCTAACAACAAGCTCTCATTGAGCACTCTAGTTACTAGAGGTTTAGATATCTCTATAAAACGCATTAGATTCCTGCTAACTTTTTCATTTCTGACATTTGAATAACATCAATTGGTATTAGCATAACATGTGATGTTACACTTTCTGAAATTAATACTTCGTAGCCTATGTCTGCCCAAGTAAGTCCTGCATGTTCTAGTATAGCACACATGTGTTCGTATGCTTCTGCTCTCATGCTTCTTGCCATCTTAACAAAGTTTGTGTATGCTTGTGGATCACTTTTTGCTAAGCCACCTTTCTTCATCACTGGAGCGGCCGCTTGTATAAATGCATCTGCATCGTATCCTTTGTCTTTTAGTTCACTTAATCTAGCAACCATTGCTTTTGCAGATGTTAAATCACCTTGTAGTGTTTTAGACTGTAGCATTTTTAACTCTGATGCAGTAGCATTTGGCACTGGTTTAAGTTGTGCAGATTGCTGTGCAGATTGCTGTGCAGATTGCTGTGCAGGTTCTTGTGCAGGTTCTTGTGCAGGTTGCTGTGCAGGTTGCTGTGCAGGTTGTTCTGGTGTACCTGGTTCTGCTGGTTGCCCTTTGCCCCCAAACATACCACCAATTGCTCCACCAACCGCTGCGGCTGCTGTTGCACCTGCTTTCTTTAGTAGTCCTGCTTTAGGATCTGATCGTGTTGCTTGGGCTAAACCTGGTGTCTTACCTTGTATATAATCTTTTGCTCTACCTATGAGGCCTTTTTTAGGTGGATTTCCTGTTACATCAAGCCCATGTTTCTTCATAAGCTCTTGCTTCATTAAGCCTGTTGCTGGTGTGCCTTGTGCATTAATCCATTCATTTTGTTCTTCACTCCATGTAAAATCTATGCCATTAATTTTTTCTTTCTTGTTGTTAGGAATTTTTGGTTCTGCTGGTGCTGGTTCTTCTCCGCCTGCTGGTGCTGGTGTTGCTCCGCCTTTTGCTTGTTGAACGCCTTGTTGTATAGCACCCTGTCCGCCTGTAGAACCACCTGCAGCACCGCTTGTATTGCCCTGTGCGCCACTTTGTTGTCCTTGGGCACCTTGTGCACCACCTTGTGGTTGTTCTGGCTGTGCGCCGCCCTGTGGCTGTTCGCCTTGTGGTTGTTCACCTTGTGGTTGTTCACCTTGTGGTTGTTCACCTTGTGGTTGTTCACCTTGTGGTTGTTCTGGTTGTTCGCCACCCTGTGGTTGTTCTTCTGGTTCTGGCTCTTCTTCAGGTGCTACTGCTTCTATACCAGCCGCTTTAAATGCTGTATCAACTTCATCTTTTGTTGCGCCTGCATTCTTTTGCAAGAATTTAGCAACATCATCTGACTCTGTTGGTGATTTGGCTGCTGTATAGTCTGCTTGAAGTTTCTCAGGATCTATCTTTCCTTGCATACCTGTTACTGCTGCTATCTTATTTGTAAATGCTTTTACTGGAGCACTGTTAAGAATTGGTTTGATAACTGTATTAACTACAGCACCACCGGCTGCTTTAGCCGCTTGTCCTACTTTGCCTACTGCTGACTTATATGCACCACCTATTTTTTGTGCTAGGCTTTTAGTTGGTGCAGCCTGTTTATCCATACCTGGTCTTGACACTGGTGTTGGTGCAGCCTGTTTATTCTTATTAAAGATAGCATCATAATTATCTGTATAATTTTTTTGCCCTGCTGCTGACTGATCACCTTTTAGTGCGCCAGCCTTACCAGGTACTGGTGCTTCCATCATAACTTGTTCTATGTTTTCAATTAACTTATGCTCTTGTAAATGCTCCATACCTTCGATAATAACTTTATTATCTTTAACATATTTGTTGTACCATTCGAACATAACAAATACTGCTACTTCTTCACCTACTTGTTCAACTAATGCATCAAAGTCTTCGCCAACTTCTTCTGATAATACATTTTTCCACTCTGGGTGTACAAAACTTTGGGTTAAGTTGTCTGATACATCACCACCTACTTCGCTTTTTACTGCGGCACCTAATGCTGCTGCATCGTACTTAGGTGTACCTGGTGGGGTATAAGGCTCATCACTCCACAGTTCTTCTGCTTCTGCGGCATCAACATCGAATGCTTGTTGTTCTTCAGCACTCATTGCATCATATCGAACAGTTAATGCTTCTGCTTCTGCGGCTGCAGTTGCTGCTCTATCTGCTAAAAATTCTTCAGCACCTTCTACATTTTGTGATAGCCAAGCATCACCGTCATCACCTACTAATTCGCCTAAGGATTTACCTTGAGCAAACTGTGCCCAACCTGCTTGTTCAGTTGGTGTTAAATAAATTCCACCTTGGTTGAAACCGCCACCAGCAGTGGCTATTGTAAAGTCTCCTGGGTAATCACCTGTTACTGTCATATTGTCTGCTATTTTCTGTACCATAGCAGGAGATAGTTCAGTGTAACTTTGTTCGGCCATCGAGTCTGCCATATTTTGTGCGGCCTGTAATTGGAATTCTTCAACTGTTTCAGGATAGGCACTAAATAATGATTCTGCAGCTGATGGATCAGCTACATCTATGTCGGCTGCACCTGCAATTTCAGTTGTATCTATTTCTATTGGGGCAACTGAGGCTATACCATCCTCTACTGTAGGAGGTTGTATTTCTGCATCAAATATACCGCCTATAGCATTACCAACTATACCAGCAACGGCACCTTTGGCTGCACCTACGGCTGCTGTTTTACCAATGTCTGCTACAGTTCCACCTGCGGCTGCTTTGATAGCACTGTCTACTACTGTTCTAAATATTGCTGTTGTTCCTATAATACCAAGTACTGCTGGTCCACCTGCTCCAGCAACACCCATTCCAATAGTGATAACTGTCATCATTAAGCCTTTAAATGCTGCCATGTCTTCATCATTTTCAATTGACTGAGCACCTTTTTGGATAGCGGCAACAACTGCTGATGCATTTTTGCCTGCAGGGTCTGGTAATTTTGAAACCATTACTTTTAATCTATCAATAGGTACTGCATTACCTACTTTAGATAGTATTGCTTTAAGTTTAGGATTGCCAGTTATTTTTGCAAATAACGGTGTTAGTTGTAGTTGGGCTTTCTTTGCTAGTTGAGCAGTGTTTCCACCTTCGCCACGGTTAGTAACTAAGCTCTGAAATACACCTTGTATTTGATCTGGTGCAAGTGTTGCTTCGTTGAGTTTACTTAACTCGTTAACTATTGTATTTAAATCTTCTCTAACTGAAACAGGCAGTTCTTGCCAGGCTTCGTTTATCTTAATACTTTCTGTTATTAGATCAATATCTCTACGAATTTGATTCATTCTTTTCTTCCCGCTGGCTTTCTTTGATTACTTTCTTTATGCCTCGGGAGAATTTGGAAGAATCTTTAGCACGAATACTATTGACTATACGATTAGTTAAATCTTTTGCCTGCGCCTCACTGTAATTTTCTTCAATTCGTTCAATTAAATGTATTACACTTTCAATAAGGTGTTCGCCACGGTTTTCAACCGCATGATTTCTGTCTCTGTCTACAGAAATAAGATTTAATTCTTCTATTATGCTACGAGTTTTTCGCACATTACGCTCCTGTTAATAGGCTTAACACTATTTATCAATTAGAAGTCGTCATTCTTAGATAAAAATTCTCGCATATTCATTGCTTGACTGATAGTATCTTTGTTTTCACTATCTTCTGCTTTAATACTACTGTTTCTTTTTAGTTGGTCGACTAAACTGCTGGTACTCATACTCACTGCACCCTCGTCGCCTTCTTCTAGATCTTCAATTCTCAGTGTGTCAGGGTCAAATTTCAAATCTACTTTAGACCCTACACCTGCACTTGACCTTGTTTTCATAAATTGTATTTGATATCTGCCACGTTCTCTCATTGCATTACTTGTAAATATACCTACAACATTATCTGCTGTTTGTATTTTACTAATACCACCTGCAATATGGCTGTGATCAAATTCTACTTCTTCTACAGCACCTCTATTTAACTGTGAGGCAGTTACAAACAGTAGCTCTCGTTCAACTGATAAGTTACGCAACTCTTCAGATACAAATTTATCTTTAATAAATGTATTTTCTGCACTAACTTTACCACTAATTGGCATCATTAGATCTAGATAATCAACAAGTACAGCATCTACTTTCTCACCACACTGTATTTCATACTCTCGCAAAAATACTCTAATGTCATTTGCTGTTACTCCACTAGTCATTTGCTTAACACGAAGTTTGCCGGCGCCTTTTGCTTTCATACGCACTCGTAAATCAACATCATCGATATTTTTCATAACATCTCTAGTGCTGTAGCCACTTACCATTGCGTCTAAACGCATACCAATAAGTTGTTCACTAAGCTCTAAACTAATGTAAACAACATTAAGTCCTGCCATTACCCAGTTAACTGCAAAGTTTTGTAAGAACAAACTTTTACCTGCACCCGAACCACCTGCAAAGATTGTTATCTCGCCTCTGTTCAATCCACCATATAGTTTATGATCAATACCTTTCCATCCTGTGCTTGTTGCTCCAGCCTGTTTCTTAATCCACTCAAGTCTTTCTTTAGGGTTTTCGAAGTAATCTAATCCTAAATCTTTAACAAGTCCTGTTTGACTTGCCGCTTTGATCTTAGTTTCTACTGTACCGTAGTCTTTGTTTTCTAATAAGTCAGCACTTTCGATGATTGCTTTCTCTAATGCCTTATGTCTACAAAATGTTTCAAACTCATTCAAGAACCAATTGTGATGTTCAGGTGTAATGTGTTCAATAGGCTCAAGACTTATACCGCCAACTGCCTTTATTTGATCTAGTGTAGGTATTGCATTATGTGCTGTTGTATGACTTTTTAATAATTCAATTGCTGGCTGAAACTTTCTGTTAAAAAACTGTGGCTCAACAATATTCTGGCACCTTGCAAATAAGTCTGCATCACTTACTAAGAACCTCACAAACATTTCTTGTATATCTTCGTTGTAATCTTTTATATCTGTCATAGCATTCTCATCTTCACTTGTGATTTAATCTTATTATTTGTTGCATACTTAATTATACTCGCAACTGTTAAAAGTCTGCCATATTTGGCGACTGCATCCGCGGCATCTTTTACATCTACATGCCAAGGTGGGAAACTTATTTCCCAATCAAGCTCAATTGCTTGTTGTATTAATTCTTTACCTGCTGTATCTCTATCTGGGCATAGTATAACTCGTTTACCTAGCCTATCAATTAAGTGTGCCTGTTCGGGTGTTACACTATTACCTAATATACTAACACCATCTACTAGTATAGCATCAAATACACCTTCTGTTACAATAACAATTTCTCGTTCACCGTCTGCAAATGCATCAACATTAAACACATAACCAGGTTGCAACTTATGTAAGTACTTTGGTGTTTCTTTATTTGGTGGAGAAACATGTCTTCCTGTCCATCCTACTATTTCGTTATTATATGTAAACGGCACTATAACTCTTTTCTTATTTGCCATATCATTAAAATGTAATAATGGATATATACCAAGTAACCCACGAGCTCTAGCATACTCTTTTAGTTCATTGCCATCTTCCAAACTATCAATTGTTTGCACATCTTCTGGCAATTCTATTGTGTCAAACTTGCTTAAATTATAAACATAGTTAGTACCTTCAGACTCTTGTAAGTCGTCGCTGTACTTTAACATTTCTATTTGTACAGCATGTACATCAGCACTAGTGGCTCCTAATTTCATTGCTAAGTCTTTATACTTTTTACCCATATACGGGTTAGGAGTCCAGCCTGTTTTGTGTCCACAGTTAAAACAATTAAAACTAATCTTAGCACCATTAGAAATAACACCTGCACGTTTACGATTGTCAGTACATACCGGACAATCAAATGTAACCCAGCCACTAGGTGTCTTGTTACTACGCACTGGAATATTATCTACTAATAATCTATGTACTTGTTCAACTACAGAATCCACACTCATAGGCATATTATAACAGACTTATATATCAAAGTCAAATAAAATTTAGTTTCTGATATGAATATTGGAAATTGTGCTGTTAGCATCATCAGGATAACTAATTACCCTAACCCAATTACAGTTAACCGAGAAGTGCTTATAAAAAATATCAGTTGTACCTGTAATAGCGACATTTGAAACTACATCAAACCAGTCACCGTGAGCATCATCGCCCTGTGGTGTAGTTTGCATACAACTTGCTTGTATTTTTATATTACCTGTGTAAGTTGTATGATATACTGCAACACTGTGTTGAGCATCTTTAAAGTTACGATCCAAGTTACCAAAGAATGCACTTGAAACAAATACATTATTACTAGGCTCTGTCATTGTTGTAGTAAATTGTGTAGGTATAGGTTCAAGGACTGCTTGTTCTGATATTTCAATGTCTAACGCAACATCATTATTTTGATTAGAATAAATTGGTAAGTCGGTTCCTTCGTTATTAGTTCTAGTAACATACATTGTATACAAACCTGGATCAATGTCCTGCAAGTCGCCGGGTTGTAAATGTAGTTTAACCATTCCTGCATCAGAAGTTACTTCAACTCTTTTAGTAAGTAGTCTTGTTCGTGATGCTGGGTTCACAATATATGCAACAACCTCATCTGTAAATACAGGTTGTAGTTTTCTATCACGGTTTCTAATATTAAAGTTAATTGTATTAGATAATCCTTTGTGTGCTATTATTGATTTATTGTTCATTGGTTTGTTATCCACATATAAGTTGTCGGCAGTAATTACGAGATCAATTGAATCTTCGTATAAAAACAGTCTGTTATTGGCAGGATTCATATATTCTTTACCTTTCTATTGTAGTATTTATCTATCTGTTAGGTAAATATCGTTATGCAAGAAATCGATCAAGAACAATTCCCTTTTATTACCGGAATCACTTATGCTAAGTCCGAGTATTATGGGATAGTTGTTAATTACGATAATACTATTTTAACCATG
>WLWE01001251.1_pt1 | contig 19345 bp, 27 predicted proteins | sample 6718301 | NCBI WGS metagenome assembly WLWE01 (sample SAMN12718691, study PRJNA515312) | sponge metagenome | isolation source: marine sponge | host: Mycale hentscheli | place: New Zealand: South Island, Marlborough, Capsize Point | collected 2003-05-01 | reverse complement strand
GATGTACACTATGCTAGACTTCGCCATCAATCAACCAAACGCGAGATTGAGCAAGTTTCACCGAGCAATTCGTCCAATCATACTATCGATGTACGAGGGAAATGTTGAGAAGGCTGATGCGATTCTTGGATTGGCTGTTCACTTCACGCAGTTCCTTAAGACAGGCAAGATTGACAAGTACACCTGCGGATGGTTCGAGGGATGGACATCAAGCCGCAACAGCAACTTCGGTGGACTTCGCAGAAAGTACAAGCGAACGTTCCGTCCGATTGGATGTCCTGAGTCATCCATCAACGACTTCAAGGAGCGGTACGACATACTGCTCTAGGGAGACAGACAGAGCGGTGTCCTTAAGGACACTGCTCTCCGTCCACAGATGTGTATCTGTGCTGATGAGTCCAAAAGGACGAAACGGATTTTTAAAATTTAAATTTAGAAACGATGAACAAAGAATTACAACAAGCAGTAAACTACATTAACATTCACCTAAAAGGCAATAGTGCTATCCAAGTGCTGAATGAATTGGAAACAAATAGACAAGATGGCTATCACTACCTATGTGCCTATGTGTCTGTTGAGACCTTGGATGTTGATGGTATGTCGATGTCCGAAATCTGCTACAAGTGGAACGAGGAAGGCGAATTGATGTCGGTGGATGGGGTGGAGCAAAAGTACAAGAGTGTATGGAGGGATGACCTTAACCGACACATCGAAGTCTATGACAAGAGTGTAGTACTTGCTAGTAATTACAATGACTACAAGATTAATCCGTCAGACATTAAGACGATTGTCATTGCTTATGATGATTGGGCTGATGATGAAAAACCAATTGCGGTATACCAATACTAGCCCAAAGGGTGGGTGTCCTTAAGGACACCTTCCGTCTATGGATGTGTGTCCATACTGATGAGACCGAAAGGTCGAAACGGATTTTTGAATTTTAATTTTTAACTATGACTTTTATTCAATCTATTTTTCGATACGTTCTTGGAGCGTGTATTGTGATGGCTTTGTACTGCGCGTATAACATCCATCGAGTTGACGTGCCATGTTCAAGTGATGATATGTGGACTTACGGATTCTTCCAACTGCTATTCTCAGTTGGTGCAATGGCTTCGTATCTAATCGCTACGCACGAGGACTAATGGAGGCAATACAGACATACACAATCTACGTGAATGGTGTTCGAGTGGGTTACGAGTTAGCCCATTCGAAGTACCATGCAATTGACAAGGCTTACCAATCTTTTAACTGCGAGGTTGATAGGCAGAATTTTAAGGCAGTCAAAAATTAAATTATCATGAACACCATATCAATTTTAGAGAAAGCAATACTAACACTAGAGAACACCATCGTAGTGTTGGAACACCAACAAACTGAGTTAATAGATAGCTATGATGGGTGCCTTTTCGAATACTATAGCGAGGACATTAAGCCCGTCTTTGTTATAGAGAATCTCATTATCAATGCACGTAAATCAATTGAACGTGCGAGAGCAGACCTTGCTCAACTAGAACAATAAAATTATTCTTTAACCGATGGTGGTGTCCTTGAGGACACCATCATCACAAACATCAAACAAATGAAACGACACATTATCATTCACAATAACCGACATCACTACAAGGTGACTGATGTTGACGGCAACAATCATCTCATTCCTTTTTGGGGTGACAACGGATACCATCAATGGTTGCTAAACTACAAGCCAACAGATGACGAGGTCAAGTTGGGGTTCATGCAACGTGATGAAGTCTGCTTCAAAAAATTCTTGAAGGAAGCACACAGCATAACTGATTGACTATCAACGATTTAAAAATAAATTTGGATAAGTCGAATTAATGTCTTATCTTTGTCTAAACAATTAAACAATTATTAACATGAAGTATTTAATCAAACATCGAGCGTTCTTATATCTTATCATCTTAACTCTGCTAGTCGGAGCGGTCAACACATCATGTGCTGTTCATCCAAGTTGCAGAAACAATCCTGCTCTACGATAATCTATTCACTAACCGATGGCGGTGTCCTTGAGGACACTGCCATCACAAACATCAAACATTATGCAAGTAATAAACACTAAGACGGGCGAGGATATAACTCGCGATTACCTTGCCTTACTTGAGGGCAAGATGACTAAACAACAATTCGAAAAAAAATATAATCTAAAATCATGAAACAATTTACAACAGAACAATTGAGAAACGAGTTAGCCAATCGTGGCTTTCAAACGGCAAACCTTTGGCACATCGACGATGTCTTACAAAACTACGAGTGCTGTGATGAGGATGCAATGGATGTCATCCGCAGAGCATTGAACAATGAGTATGCAATGGAGGTCATCTTCGGTGTCATCGACGAGGTGTGTAGTCAAGAAGGAATTAAAAAGAAGTAATCACAAACCCTAAATATTATGAAACTAAATACACGAAACGGACATAGTCAAGATGTGATTGACAATTTTAACCAAGTTGCTCAATCCTTTTGCCACCAAGACCTACTACATCTAATGCTTACTCAATGGGCGGACGATGATGATTTGACGGACATCACAAAGTTTTTGCTTACTAAGTGGGCGGACGATAACGACTTGACGGACATCACAAATCTTCTAACAAAAAAATAAAATCATTATGCTAAACATTTATTACATCAAACGAAATCAACGAGAGTACGTTGGACAATTGAACGACGGCATCTTCATGACAATGAAGAAGTCGTTAGAACAGAAAGCCATCATGCTAGGATGGGACAAAGTAATCGCAGAGCCATGCGCAATGGATGCAATCACCGACGAGCAGTTGGATACCTACGTTGCTCACATCATAGATGATGTTTGGGTGTCGATGTTACAATTCATTCCTAAGTTGGCACGTATGTCAAAGCAAGAAATCGCAGATGATATTCACGAGGTTCTACATATAATTGAAGAGGAACAAAGGTCAAGACGTTTGCGCTATCCATTCGAGGAGGGCGATGACTATTGGACTATCGAGCATGGCAGAGTTGTATGGTCGTGTTGGGATGATATATCAGAGCAGATGCACGATGAGAATCCTAACCAAGTCTACTACAAATCATTGGTTGACGCGAAGGATGCCTTGCAAAAATAGATTTGGATATGTCGAAGGAAAGTATTATCTTCGTCTAATCAATCAACAATTATTTCAAACCGAGGGTGTGTCTTTGAGGACACATCCTCACAAACATCAAACACTATGTGTGTAATCATTATCAAACAGAAGGGCAAGGTTGTGCCTAGCAATGTGCTGAAGTCATCCGCAAGAATCAATCCTCATGGGTTGGGTATCGTATGGTTGGATACGTTCAAGGTATCCTATCACGAGTCGAAAGAGTACAATGTTCTTGAGACCGACAGACCATACATCGCTCACTTTAGATACGCAACAATCGGAAAGATATGCAAAGAGAATATGCATCCGTTCGAGTGCGGTGTTAACAAGGATGAGTTGTTCATGATGAACGGGACGGTCAAGGGTTATGGCAATGCCAACATGACAGACACCGAAGCATTGGCTATTGAGTTGGGTAACAAGCCACGTTCGACATGGAAGAAAGAGTTGGCGAAGTTCGATGCACGATTTGTTTCAATCAACACAGCGAGACGAACGTTCCAAATATTCAACAAGGATTTGTTTACGCATCGTGATGGCGTGTGGTATTCGAAAGCCAATGTCCTACAGGACAATGTGGTTGCGGTGTACGGCACGTTGAAGCGAGGGTTCGGTAACTACTACAGCTACCTAACACGAAGCACGTTCTTGGGTAGCGGTCAGACCAAAGACAAGTATCCGTTGGTTGTGAGCGGACTGCCATATCTAATGGAGCAGAAGGGTAAGGGTCATAACGTTGCGGTCGATGTGTTCAAGGTTGACGATGATACGTTTCGACGATTGGATATGTTGGAGGGTCATCCGAAGTGGTACGTCAGAAAGGAGATACCAATCATGATTAATCGTAGAGAGGTGACAGCGTGGATATATTTCAATCCAACAGAGAAGGGATTGTGGAACGGCAAGAATCACGTCAAGTCCTACGAGAGTGGTCGGTCAGTATCCTATTTTGATTTTCCCGAGCCAAAGTCAACACCTACCTGTACGCAGTTGGATTGGTTCGATGAGTTCGAGGCAAAGGTTGATGACCACGACGATATATGTATCGATTGCTTCAACGATTTGGAGTTCGATGGGTTCAGTAACTATCACTGTAAGGGTTGTGATAGTTGGTTTACTGAGGATGAGGTTGTTCGTTCACGTTTTCAGTAAGCACAAAGGGTGTGTCTTCAAGGACACATCCTCTGTCGATAGGTGTGTGCCTATCCTGATGAAGCGAAAGCAGAAACAGAAATTTTTAAATCAAACATTATGAATTTAATAGAGGTATTAATTATGGTTGGGTGCCTAGCGTACATCGCGGTCATCCTATACCAAGCAAGTAAAACAATTGACGATGAGTAAAGCAATAGTAACAAGAGACAATTTTATTTGGAAGGATGTGACGGCAGAGGTGTCTGACATATCAGGTAACAAGGCATCGTTCTATGTAATGCAAGGCGTTTATGCTTTGCACGAGGACGAGAGTGAATCGCTTCTTGAATCTACCGAGGAGTTGGCAGAGGCGTTGAAGTTGGGACTGAGAATAGTTCAAGAGGTAGGGCATATGCCACGTAAGCAAAAGCGTAAGTGGTTCTACTCTGCTGATAAGGAATTGATTGACGGGTATTGGTACGTAAAGGTTGCCGATTTAGAATTTAATAACTAGAAAGTATGGCTACAATAATTAGAACAGACGGAACAAGAGTTGAGAATTATAATCACCAAGGGTTGGAAGCAAAGCAGAAGGCTGTCGGTGGTTACATTGAGCCTGTGTACACAAGTGAGGGGGTAGTACTTGTGAACGAGGGTGGATTGTTTAGAAACCTACCCATTAACTATGAGGCATCGTTGCTTACAGATAGAACAATAGTCGGAGACGTATTGGTTCTAACGCGTGAGGAGTGGGCTTCAGATAATTAAAAAAAGATTGGTCAAAATTTGGACAATCAATAAACGTTTTGTATATTAGAATTATAAATCAAACATCATGAGTAAAACAAAAGAAATGTTCCTACGGGTCACCCAACAGCACGTAAGTGCCAAAGATAAATTCCTTGATGATTCATATCGCTATGACCAATACATGGCAGAGTTGAAGAAGATGGAAGAAAGTATTCACAATCAAATTAAAAGCAATGAAAGAAGCAGTATTCAATAGTTATGTTGGCAAGGTTACATCAACCTTCAACATCAGTCAAGAGGAGTTGTTCTCCAAGTCAAAGAGAAGAGTACTAGTAGATGCACGTCATCTACTATACTACCTTTGCTCAAAGAGACCAATGCAAATACGTTACATCCAAGACTATATGTCTGCAAACGGATACGACATAGGTCATTCAACAATCATCTATGGTATCGGTCAAGTCAAAGAGAAGGTCGAGCAGGATGTAGATTACAAGCACGTATGCAATGAGTTGTCATGATGTATACAATAGAGCAAGTAATGGAACAAGCCCTCACCGATAGCCAATCAATTAGAATTGATGGCGATGGTTACGAGGCAAGAATCTCAAGTGGCTTCAAGGCTACGCGAGATAATCTTAGCGGACAGATTATATTCAAGTGCACGTCAAGGGGTGGTGAATGGTACAGCAAACTAAGAGAAAATGAAATCGAAGTTTTGCTTGAGAAAGGTTGGAGAAATGGGGTGGATGTATTATCTTTGTCTAACATTGGTACAAAACTTGACAGGGTTGAGGAGTTAATCAAGCGAGAGATGAACGAGCGGAGGAATCCAAAACACATTCAGCATCTCAAGAAAATGAGAGACAACATAATCGTCAAGTATAATTTTTTTAAATCTAAATTGAATCGTAATGAAATTGAAAACAGTAAACATCAAGGGTAAGGAGTACGTAGAGGTTAACGAACGTATCAAGTACTTCCGCAAGGCGTACCCAAAGTATTCTCTGACATCTGAGGTGATAGAGAAAACGTCTGACAGCATTCTTATTATAGCGAGTATCCTAAACGAGGAAGGTCGATTGATTGCCAATGGATTGGCAGAAGAGAATCGAGGTAGCAGTTACATCAACAAGACATCCTACGTGGAGAATTGTGAGACATCTGCGTGGGGTCGAGCGTTGGCTAACTTCGGTATCGGACTAGACACATCGGTCGCATCAGCGGAGGAGGTGACAAACGCAATTGAAAATCAAGTGTCCTCGAAGACACCAACAACAAAGACTAAACTTGCGGTTGGTGATGAGAATTGGGAGAAGGCATTGGCATGGGTGATGGCTAACAAGGAGTTGGGTCTGACAAAGATTGTCAAGACACTACAGCAGAAGTACACCGTACCTAATATTGTCAAGGCTGAAATCAAAAAGAATCTGTAAGATGAACAATCAAATACTAAACAAACTACGGGACGACAATGAATACTACAACGGCATTGGTCGTAAGTATCTATCCAACTCGGACATAGGTACGCTACTAAAGAATCCTCGCGAGTTCGGGGTGCGACGTGGCGATACAAAAGAGTTCGCGATGGGTCGATACTTTCACCAATTGTTTCTCGAGCCTGACAAGGCGAAGGAGTGGGAGTTCATTGATGCATCATCACGTAACACAAAGAAGTATCGTGAGGAGTTGGCTGAGATACAGAAGGACATCGTGCTACTTAAAAGAGAGAAGTATGATGTTGAGCGATGGGTAGGTGCGGTAAAGTCAAACCTTGACTTCTTCGGTTACATCTACGATGAGGCTAACAAGTTCGAAGTTCCTGCGGTCACTGAGATATGCGGAGAGAATTGGAAGGGTAAGGCTGACATCGTGGGTAAGGACTTTCTGTTTGACCTAAAGACAACGAGTAACATCAACGAGTTCAGATGGAATTTCAGAAAGTATAACTACGATAGCCAAGCATACATCTACTCAACGCTGTTCGATAAGCCGATGATGTTCCTTGTGATTGACAAGACAAGCCTAATGATGGGTGCGTACACGGTCAGCGATGAAAGTCTACAGCGAGGGAGAGAAAAGGTTGAGCGTGCGGTCGAGGTGTATCGTAACTTCTTTACCGAGGATGCCGAGGAGGATATCAATCAGTTCTATTTCTACGAGGAGATATAGTGTCCTTGAGGACACAAAGAAAACAAGTGGGCGGTCACCGTTCCAAGGCTGTCTGCTTGTATTATTTTTAAAATTGGAACATCAAATTTTTTATTATGGCTCAAGAAGAAAAAGTATTTGCCAATGGTTTCTCATTCAAACGACGAGATAACGCTCCCGACTTTGTGGTCGGTCGTGTGTCTGTCAAGTGCGATGATGCGGTCGCGTTCCTACGTGAGCATCACAAGAACGGATGGGTAAACCTTAACATTAACCAAGCTAAATCGGGTAGCTACTACGTGGAGTTAGACACGTTCGTACCCGAGAAGAAAACGGAGGCAGCACCCAAGAAGGAGGCTGACTTACCATTCTAATGTTTGGTGTTTTTTGTTTCGAAGGGGGGAGGAAACTCCTCCCTTTTTTTTATGAGCAAATGCTCAGAATTATAACTCATATAGTATTATTGTTCTACTATTATTTTATTTTTATTTTTTATATACGAGGGAGAAAAGTTAACATAGTGTGCAACTCATTGATTATCAACGAGAAACTCAGCATAAAGTCAACATAAACTCAGCATAAACAATCAAATCATGACATCAAACATTACAATATTCAAGAACATTAAGGAGACAGATGCCCCATTCCATAGGAACGTAGGGCATATAGTAACACGTATCAAGGACGGCTCATCCAAGGAACTTGTGAAGCGTATCCGTAAGGAGCAACGCAAGGCAGAGCGTAACGAACTGAAGAAGCAACTACCCGCCATCTGTTTCAGCGGTATCTTCACCAAGCGTAACGATAGCAGTATACAACAGCACAGCGGATTCATCTGCTTGGACTTCGATGGATACGAGAAGTCGAAGGATATGCTACAGGACAAGGAGAACATCACCAAGTCACCGTACACATACTCGGTGTTCATCTCGCCATCGGGACAAGGGCTGAAGGTATTGGTCAAGATACCACAGGACGTAGACAACCACGTCAACTACTTCAATAGTCTGAAGAAGCACTACAACAACGACAAGTTTGATGATACGTGCAAGAACATCAGTCGCGTTTGCTACGAGTCGTATGACCCATTGATATACGTCAACGAGAACTCAAGCCTATGGGATAAGATTGAGGAGAGAGAGTACAGCGAGAAGCATCAGTACAGAGATGCTCCGACAATACCAATCACGGACGAGAATAAAATCGTGGACATCCTTGTCAAGTGGTGGACAAAGAAATATCCTATGGTCGAGGGACAGCGTAACCATAACTGCTATGTGTTGGCATCAGCGTTCAATGACTTCGGTGTAAACAAATCATTGGCGGGATACGTGATGTCCAACTACGAGTCGGCTGACTTCAACGAGATGGAGATACAGCGAACGATTGATTCGGCTTACAGCAACACGGCAAACTTTGGTAGTAAGTACTACGAGGATGAGGAGAGGGTGCAGAGTCTTAAGGTTAAACTTAAAAGGGGTGCATCAAAAAAAGAACTGCGTTCCCAACTAGAGGAGTCTCACTTGGAGAACGATGTTATCGAGGCGGTACTTACGCGCATAGATGAGGAGGCTCAGGAGACACAGTTTTGGATGAAGAGTGATAAGGGTGTAGTGAAAATCATTCACGTTCTATTCAAGCAATTCCTAGAGGACAACGGGTTCTACAAATTCAATCCCGAGGGCAGTAAGAACTACGTCTTTGTAAAGGTCACCAATAATCTAATTGACCACACCGATGAGAAGGAGATAAAGGACTTCATCCTAAACCATCTGATAGAGATTGATGACCTAAGTATTTACAATCACTTCGCGGACAAGGTGAGATACTTCAAGGAAGATTTCCTTACGCTACTCAATACGATTGACATCTACTTCATCGAGGATAACAAGGACACATCGTATCTGTACTACAGAAACTGTGCGGTTAAGATTGGCAAGGATGATATTCAGATGATAGACTACATTGACCTTGGCGGTTACGTATGGAAAGACCACGTCATCGACAGAAACTTCACGGTATGCCAAGCCAATACAGACTACCGAAGATTCATTGCGAACATCTGTAACGGGGAGGAGGACAGAGTGAAGGCGATGCAGTCAACGATTGGATTCATGATGCACGGACACAAGAACCTATCGTTCTGTCCTGCGGTGATTCTCAATGACGAGGTTATCAGCGACAACCCCGAGGGCGGTACGGGCAAGGGCATCTTTATGAATGCTCTTGGTCAGATGAAGAAGGTGGTCACCATTGATGGTAAGTCATTCATGTTCGAGCGTTCGTTTGCATACCAACTTGTATCGGCTGACACGCAGATACTTGTGTTCGATGATGTGCGTAAGCACTTTGACTTCGAGCGATTGTTCTCTGTGGTGACCGAGGGTTTGACGTTGGAGAAGAAGAACAAGGATGCCATCAAGATACCATTCAGCAAGTCACCTAAGATTGCCATCACAACCAACTACGCCATCAAGGGTACAGGTAATTCATTCGCAAGAAGGAAGTGGGAGCTTGAGTTACATCAGCACTACAACAAGAACTACACACCGATGGATGAGTTTGGTAAGCTGTTCTTCAGCGATTGGAATGATGATGAGTGGTGTGCGTTTGATAACTATATGATAGGGTGTCTTCAAGGATACTTAAGCACGGGCTTGATTGAAAGTAAGTTTGTTAATCTTAAGGTTCGTCAGCTATCGGCAGAGACATCGCATGACTTTATCGAGTGGTGCGGTCTTATCAATGGCTCAGATGAAAACCATTTGATGATAGTAGATACCAAGATACATTTGCAGAATGCCTACATGGAGTTCATTGAGCAGTATCCTGACTACGGACCAAAGGCAAAGCTGACTATCAGTCGTATCCGATTCAACAAATGGATGGTGGCATACGCCACGTTCAAGTCGGGTGCAAGACCACAGGAGGGTCGCGATATGTCAGGTAAGTGGATGAGAATAAAACGAGAAGATGAAATCAACACACAGACAAAACTTACTGTCTAACGATAGGGGTTATGACGACTGCGAACATCTAATTCAACTCTATTCATTACGCAACGTAATGTTTACCAAGCTTCAGAAGAAGATAGGTAGGGGAAGGAAGGCTGAGTTCGTTGAGGTGTTCAAGTGGAATGACCCAAGCCACGAGATGGTAAGAGAAAATATAATGTATTCAATTAAAATTTACGAAAAGAAATGTTCAAGTTCAGACAATACCAATCAGACATAATAGACAGAGCATCAGTAATCTGTCAGTGCTACGGGTTTGTCTATCTTGCAATGGAGGTGCGAACGGGAAAGACACTAACGAGTCTTGGGTTGGCGGATAAGCTTGGTCGAAAGAACGTGCTGTTCGTGACCAAGAAGAAAGCCATCGGCAGTATCGAGAGTGACTACGCTACGCTCAATCCTAACTACAACATCGTGGTTATTAACTACGAGTCATTGCATAAGATAGATGACCTACCATACGACATGATGATACTTGATGAGGCACACACCTTGGGTGCGTTTCCAAAGCCAAGCAAGAGGGCGAAGCAGGTGAGGGAGATGGTGGCAAAGTACAAGCCTATAGTTTGTTTACTGTCGGGTACGCCAACTCCCGAGTCGTACTCACAGATGTACCATCAGGTGTACGGCATACCCAAGAATCCGTTCAAGGAGTATCGTTCGTTCTACAAGTTCGCTAGTGAGTATGTGGATGTGAAGCAGAGAAAGATTAACTCTCTCATCATGAACGACTACTCCAACGGACTAAGTAAAATCATTGACAGGATGAGACCAATGACGATTGCCTTTACGCAGAGTGCAGCGGGGTTCGTTAACCACATCGACGAGGTGGTGCTGAACGTGAAGATGAATCCAACGACGTACAAGATTGCAAGTACGCTGAAGAAGCATCGTGTGGTAGAGGGAGAGGGTGAGGTTATACTTGGTGATACACCTGCCAAGCTGATGCAAAAGCTACATCAGATTTATTCGGGTACGGTTAAGTTCGAGAGTGGCGAGTCGATGATTCTTGATAGCACCAAGGCTGAGTTCATCAAGGACAAGTTCAAGGGGCAGAAGGTAGGTATCTTTTATAAGTTCAGGGAGGAGTACAACGCATTGAAGGGTGTCTTTGAGGACACACTATGCAATACCCTTGAGGAGTTCAACGGCACCGACAAGAACATAGCGTTGCAGATTGTGAGTGGCAGGGAGGGAATCAGTCTACGTGAGGCTGATGCGTTGGTGTACTACAACATTGACTTTAGTGCCACATCGTATTGGCAGTCGAGGGATAGGATGACAACCAAGGACAGACGAACAAGTAAGGTCTATTGGTTATTTTCAGAGAGGGGCATAGAGAAGGACATCTACAAGGCGGTGTCCAATAAAAAGGATTATACACTTAAACATTTTAAAAAGGATTTCTTATGAAGGATGATACATTATTTGCGGACGGATTTAACGATGCCATACTAGGGCTATCAACCGAGTGGGAGAACGTACCGAGGGTGGTATACTCAAAGCACAAGATGGTTCTTATTATAATGAAGGAGGGTCTTAGCTACGAGGAAGCGGTTGAGCATTTAGAGTACAACGTGTGGGGTGCATACGTTGGAGAGGGTACGCCAATCTACGCTGAGGATAGGTTCGGAGAAACGCGGGATGCCATTGAAGAATTGTTGGAGGGTTACGAATAATCTTTGTTATATTGCATAATGCGTGAGCAACAGATACAATCAAAGAGAATCAAACAGCTAGAGGAGGATGGGTACTACGTAATCAAATTGATTAAGACAAACAAGAATGGGATACCCGACCTTGTAGCTATACCAAAAGATTCTGATGTATTATTCTGCGAGGTCAAGAGACCAAGCGGAAAGGTTTCGCAGCTTCAAGAATACAGATTAAAAGAACTTAAAAGCTATGGATTTAAAACAGAAGTATACAGGGGCGATGCATGAGGAAAGTTTTTATGAGGTTGATGATTGGTTTATTGAGAAGCTAAGGAAAACTCCGAGGCAGATAGGTATTCACGTTGCCAATCTCATTGACAAGAACTACGCATCCCTTCCAACGGCAGTAGGTTGGACACAGAATGTTGGGGGTGTATGCATCACCACAGATGAGCCGTTCTACTTTGAGTTGGAGTATCTGAAGCAACCCGATGAAGCACCAATATTTTTAGACATCAAGGAGATTGATGTTGATGATTATTTAGATTATATTTTAGAAAACAAAACACTTAAATTAAATGAAATTGAGAGAGGTAAACAACAAGACGAAGCAGGGACTGATTGATTCTATATCCAAGATATTGGACGTAGATATAACAGAGCACACAAGAAAGCGAGAGACCCTAAATGGTAGGATGATTTACTATGCCCTACTCAGGGATATGAATCACTCGTGGGCATCAATAGGTCGAAGCGTAGGGAAGAACCACGCCACAGTTATCAATGGATACAGAATGTTCGAGGACTTAGTTGTCTATGACCGAGACCTACAAGAAAGTTTTGATATGGTCAAGGACGAGTTCTATCAAAGAAACAATAAGCATCCGTTTCAGTTTGTGTCAAGGGTTGGATTGGAGGATAGTGCCATAGATTTGGAGAAACAGAATAAAAAACTTACATTAGACATTAACGAGTTAATGCTTGAACGAAGTCGATATGAGAAATACTTTCCGATACTTGATGTGCTACGTGTACACGACAATGTGTTGGACAGAGATACCTTGAGGGATGTTGGCAATAAATTAAATCACACATTAAATGGACTATACAATAAACGACATTGATAAAATACTTGAGTTCAAGACGTGGTCTGAACGAAGGAAGATTGACGAGTTATTAAGAATGGACTGTGAGATGTACACTAATCTAGGCATCGACTCAACCAAAAAAGAAAAGTCTGAGGTCACCAAGAACTCAAGGCGTATTTACAAAGCAATCAAAACCATAGACCAAAAGATGGGGCAGACGTTCCTCTTGGCTATGGACCCCACGTCATGAAGATAGATGCACTAGATACACTTAGGATTGTCCGTGTCAACAATGTCATGGATAGTATCTATGATACTAGTGCTGAACTATACGAATCACTTATGGATGAGGAGTACGATGAACTGTACAAGAACATCAGGAGGATGAGGGATGCACTTGACAACCTAGAGGAATCAATCAAGGATGAACTCTAAGGTCTGCAATATATGTGGTCAACAAAAATCAGAGGACAGGTTCTATCTAAGAAAGAACAGGACCCGTCGTGGTGACTGCATTTCCTGTTGCTCAGAAAGAAAGAAAAAGCGGAGGCAGGAAACAAGCAAATGGATTGCTAATTACAAAATGTCAAGGGAGTGTGAGATGTGCGGATACTCAAAGAAAACGCATCCTAGTTTTACTCCAAGGGCTTTACACTTTCATCACGCTCAAGGAAACAAAGATTTTACGATTGGTGACATAGCGAGGACAGGACACAGTATAAATAAACTAAGTGAGGAGGTGGCTAAATGCGTACTGCTTTGCGCACGATGCCACATAGAGGTACACGAGAAATGAGATTCGAAAAAGCATCAGACCTACAGAGAGAGCTCAAGGCGATAGAGAAGTTCACGAGCAAGTTCAATGGCACGTTCAAGAAGCTTGACCCTAACGACATTGACTACCGTGTGTTCGACAGCAAGGGAAACCTTATAGCGTATGCCGAGGTCAAGGGTAGACTACGCAGTATGTCAAGTGCATACCCACTACCTATCGCTGCACGTAAGGTTGTCAAGCTGTGCGACAAGAGGTTGAACCCTGTTATTATATGGGCTTGCGATGATGGCATCATCTACGGTAAGCCAACAGAGATAAAGGGCTCCGTCAAATGGGGAGGCAGAAAGCCACGCGAGGGTGCGGTCAACGATGAGGAGCTGATGATATACTACGATAAGCAGAAGGGGTTCAGATACTATAAGTACTACGAGGAGTAGTGTCCTCGAGGACACTAAGGTTGCATCCCACGCTTCCTCGGTCTCAATCCCCTCGGCTTTCTCTTTGGTTCCTTGCCAAGATTCCTGAACCCATCGGTTGCGTAGTACAAAGCCACCTGCTTGTCTGTGAACTCACGTCCGCTCGGACTAACATTCTTATTCTTTCCTATCTTCTTAAACGGCATATCTTAAATTTTAACGTCTGCTCCTTCGTCTACCGCCTCCACCTTCGCTCCGCCTACTGTCTTGACCTTCGCCCCGCCTACTGTCTCGACGACCTTCACCCTTACCTGAACCTTTCTCTTTCACAGGTATTGTGATAAATTTCTGAGAGCCTGTCCCCGGTCTGTATGACTTGCTTACTCCCATTACATCATACATAGCATCTTCATACTCCTGAGAGCCGACACCCTTACCAAAGAACCCTTGCTGAATTGCATTGTAAAGACCAATGAACGGGTCAACCTGTACTCCTAATGAAAGCTCAAGTAATGGTACCACACTTTTATCATACCACTTAGCATCTTCATCCATAACTACCTTGGAAATTTTAAATGCCGCGGATAAGAAAGGATTTGTTACATCTGAAAGAATTGGATTTCTGCCCATTGCTTTGGCTACACCATACTGAGCTGCTGTCCCTATCAATGGAACATTATATAGTAAGTTTAACCCTATCAATGCCTCACCTATTCTATAGAAAAATTCTTTTCTATCGTCATCGTCTCCTCTCGTTAGCATAAAGAAATTAGATACACCAACGAACGCTGCATTTACAATGGATAGGTTTAGATAAAATGCTCTGTAGTCCGCGGCTGTTGGTCCTGCCTTTCTAGCCTCGTTAAATTTTCCTTCAGCTAAAAGCTTTGTCTGCGTAGCGTATGCTCTCTTAATGTTAGTGGTAGCCTGAAACACCTTGTTCATCATAAGGAACAAACTACTTCCGAACATAGTAAATGCTCTTGAAGACCAATGCCCATTTAACTGCAATCCGATTTTCTCTGTGTTACGTCTTGTCTGCTGAGTTGCATTGTAATCATTGAACGCCTCCAATGCCTGAGCCTCGCTCATCCCATTGGCTATGTTGCGCTTGTAGTTCACGTAGTAACCCATTACCCCCATGATATCACCAATGATAGTAGGTCTAGATGATATGCTTTTAAATACTCTTTGCAATCTTCTAAACAACCCCGACTTTTTACTTGCGGGTTTGAATGTTAGCGACCCCGACTCAAGACCATACACATCTCCCTCCAATCCCTCTATCATACGTTGGTCAAACTGAGCTGACATCTTCCTTGCCTTAGATATCGCACCATTCATTCCGACTAAATCAGGAGCCATCTGAGCTAAAACAAGGGCACTATCAAGAGTGAACATTACCAAGTCTATTGGAAGAGCAGCAAGTTTAGGAACCTTTGTGCCCTTTGGTAGGTAGCTGTATTTTTCAAAAGCATTTATAAAAGATATAGCCTGCTTTGGTATCTGAATAAACTTAAATGCCAATGCCCAAGATGTAAATCTACGCTGCATTTTTACTATAAAATTATCATTAAGACCCGCTTCTCTAGATGCAGCATTTGGATTTACTGATGCAGTTATAAGTCGCATCATCAACGGCTTTATTCCTGACTCCTCAAGTAGCGTATTCACCTCGGGTATATTAAGGAAGTCGCGCATCTGCTTTACACCGATAGCCGCTGCTTTATACCGCTCCATATTCTCGAAGTGGTTCTCCATTGTCTCCGTGAAGTTTGCCCCTAACAAATTAACCTCTCCCTTTGTGTCAGTTCGCTCTTTAAATGCAGGCGAGGTTTCAGCAGAAAATATTTTTGCAAACTCTCCACCCTCAATCAAAGCCTTTCCCTGCTTCTCAGCAGTAATCGTTCTAGTTGGAAAGTAATTAGCCACGTACCCAAGGCTAACTCCATTCACCTGACGATAGACCGCGTTCACCTCATTGAAATATTCAGTGCTCATAAACTCAACCATTCTATCTGCGAACTCAATAAGGTTTGGTCCTAGCTCCTCTCTGAAATCATCCAACATTTTTTGGTCAACACCCTGAGCCTCTAGTTTTTCTCTCTGCACCTCGTTCTTGCTTAGAGCATAAAGCCTCATCATTTGATTTGCGTTGAATAGAATTGAGTATGGCTTACCTGTCTTTCTAACTTTTGCTGTGTACTTTTTTGTGTTAGGCTTACCCGTTCTTTTGTTGTATCCCAAAGCTTTATTGATAGCAACCTCAACACCCTGCATCCCCGTCTCAAATCCTGACACCTCAGCTATTTGGTCTTTCTTTTTGTTCATGATGCGAACATTCTGAAGAGCTGATTCCTCAATCAGGTTAAGCTTCCTGTATATGTTATCAGTAAACAACGTAAGACCAATACCCTTTCTGTCCAAGAAGTTTGTGATGGTTCCAAGGTGAGACAAAGTATCAACTAGGGTTCCCACGTTCATTGCCTTGAGTATTGGTTGAAATACTTTTACTATTATACCTCTCTTTCTAAACTCTGCTGCGGTCTCATCAGCCTGAGCATTCCGCTCGTTCTTATTCTTCGGTGTTCCATCCTGATTGAACAACTCAGGATTAGTTTCCTGTATTTGTTTTTTAGCCTTCTCCTCAAGAGCCTTTCTGTCTGCCGCTAACAATTCTGTTCTAGCATTAAAGTTCTTGATGCCCTCATCCTTAAGAGATTTTATCTCATCTAACAGGACACGAACCTCATCAAGGGTCATGTTCTGTATGTTACCAAAGTTGTCAAAAGCTTTTTGTAATTGGAAGAACTGCTCCTCTATGGATGTTAGCTCCTCGTTGTTAGAGTTTTTTTCTATAGCAGTTACTACCACGTCAGAATTTTCATCAAGCTTTTTTATTATGGCATCAACAGCCGCTTGTCTTTCATCGGGCTTGGATTTGTTGACAGCCTTCAGCACCTCTAAAATATTTTGAAATGCAATTTGTGTGATATCATCAACACCCTTAGCTCTTCTCTTGCCCGACTGCGTTCGTGTCTTTGCCTTAGCTCTTACTATTTTAGCTATCTCACGAACCGCCTCTCGTTTTGCTATGGCTCGTTGCTCCTCTATCACCTTGTCTATCGCTATGATTTTTGCAGTATAGTTATCAGTGGTAATCTGAGTAGTCAACTTAATAAGCTTGTTGAGTTTAGCTCTACTGTATTTAGTTCCTTTTGGCAGGTTCTCTCTAATATAATTCCTTACAAGAATCTGAGTATTCCTCAAATTCTTTGCACCCACCCTACGATTAAGGAGAGCCTGTCTTGTTTCAACTCTTTGCTTTTGTAGTGTTTGGTTACTTCGATACCCTAGGTAGCTATCGTATCCATACCTAAGCTCCATCTGAATCTGCTCTGTCTGCTCTTTGTATACAGGATGGGCTTTGATTAGGTCCTGTGCTTTTTGACGTATGGCAGAATAGGATTGAACTCTATTTCCTTTCCTGTCTGTTGCAAACTTTTGAAGAGCAATGCTGACATCCTTGTACATTTCTGCTGCCTTCTCGATACCACCAACAACCTTCTTGAAAGCTACGGGCATTGTTCTTTCATCGGTGACCTTGTACATAAACTGCTCATCAATCTTGTACACCAACGCGTTGTTAATCTCCGCCCTATTATATCCCTCCTGTAAAAGAATCTGAAAGATTGCGGCATCAGATAAGCCAAGGTCAGTCCTGCCCTTCTCAATGATTTGCTCCATGCTCATATCAGACTTGAAGGCAACCTCAGGATTCTTGAGATTCTTCATCTGATTATCACTAAGCTTTACTGCTTTCCCCGAGAAGATGTCTGCGAGAGCGGAGCCTAGGAACTCATCAAGAGTAAGGTTCTGTATTTGTTCAGCAGTTAGCTCGCTTGTCTGTGTGAACTGAGACTTGATATATTTCCACATACCAAGAACCCATTCGGTGAATTTAGACTTTACTGCTGCATCAGTAATTGTTTGTCCTTTGTTACCAATGAGGATAGCCATTGTCTCATTAGCAGCCTTTGCCTCATCGCCATCAAACTTCTTTAGCTGTTTTTTATACTCTTCCGTCTGCTTAACTAACTCGATACCCTTGGCATATATCTGCTTACCCTTCTTGGTCACCTGTAGGTAGTTAGTCCAAACGTGACCCATCTCGTGAATAGCTGTGTTATGCAAGCTTGACTCGGAGTTGTGAGCTTGAGGATTGATATACACATCACCATCCACGGTAACACCATAAATTGTTTGGTTACCCTTCTTGAACTGTCGTACATCCTCCCTCTCCATAACCGTATCAAAGGTGGCTTGTGTAGTGCTGATGTTTGTTTGCGGAAACGAAAGATTCATAAATGCTGTCAGCTTGGCTACATTGTCCATGTTTCCTTGACTAACAGCTCCTATAAATTCTAAAGCAGGCATTCCAATTCCTACACCTAACACCTGAGTAAGTATTGTGCCAACGCTTGAAGGTGCAAGGTCTCCTACCTCTCCTAGTGCAGCTCTTTCAGCTAAAGGTGTTCTTCGTATTAGAGATTCAGTGACTTTTTTTGCTTGGTTTTCTAGCTTTGTCAATTCAGTCATGGCATTTTGATACCCTATAGGGAATGCACTAACTACTGAAACAGGATTCTCTAGTATTCCAATGGTCTTACCTTTGGTCCCTTTAGGGTAGTTCGGGTGATTGGTGTCTATAACAGCTTCCTCTCTACTTACACCTATATCTACTGCCTGAATGGCAATGATATTTCTTTGGGGAACATTTTTAAGTTGAGGCTCTGTTATAATGTCTGTTATCGGTGCAAGATGTAAAAGCTGTGCAGCCGTATTTTTATCCAATCCTTCAGCCAATGTTACAGGTACAACCTTTCTGCCTTTTTGTGGGGTTACTTTTTGACCTGCTCGATTTGGAGAACCAAACGTTAATCTTTCCAACAACTCTCTTCGTGCAGGAAGGCTAAGATTCTTTATAAAGTCAAGAGAAACCACCTCGTCAATTGTCTGTGGGTTTAATAGAATAAGCGTATTTAATGCAGAGTTCAGGTTATTAAGACTTTTCTCAAGTCCTCTTATTGTGGCTTTCGTCTTTTTCTCATCATTGTTAAGCTTGTCAATCTTGGTCTGTATCTTGCTTTCTAAATCAGCTTTCAAAGCAGCGACAGCAGCTCTTCTATTTTTTTCGGGAATCTTTGAAAGGTTATCAGCTAACACTC
>WLWE01001245.1_pt1 | contig 19401 bp, 16 predicted proteins | sample 6718301 | NCBI WGS metagenome assembly WLWE01 (sample SAMN12718691, study PRJNA515312) | sponge metagenome | isolation source: marine sponge | host: Mycale hentscheli | place: New Zealand: South Island, Marlborough, Capsize Point | collected 2003-05-01 | reverse complement strand
TCGCCTTGTCATGCCCAAAGGGAAGCAAATCAGCCTCTGGAATCCCAAGCTTCGACCCAATCTCCTGAATCGGGCGTTTCGAGGCAGCGCGGGCGATTTCAATGTCGGACATAGGTCAGAATTCCTTGAGGTTCAGGTGCCGAGGTCGTCTTTGACGGCGATACCCGCCGCAGACGCCCATTCAGATGCAGGGATTTTGCCTTCGCCCGCCGGGCGAACACGTTTCAGAAGGATGCGGCCGCCGATGCATTGCACGGTCACGCCGTCATCCGAGATGTCCACGACCCGCCCGGAAATACCGTCGCCGGGGATGCGGGCGCTATCGAAGATGCCAACTTCGGCGCCGTTCAGCGTGGTCCACGCGCCCGGTGCCGGGTTTGTGCCCCGGATCAGGTCATAGACCTGCCCGACCGGCTTGTTCCAGTCGATGCGCGCATGTTTCTTGGTGCAGCGACGCTCGAACGTCGCCTGCGCCTCGTCCGGGACGATATGGGGCGGATTTCCAGCGCGGAACAGGTCGCAGACTGTCAGCACAGATTCGATCGCCGAAGGATAGATTTTCTTGAAATAGAGGTTGATGACCGTGTCATCGGGATCAATCGGGCATTCCCATTGCAGCAGGCTGTCCCCTTCGTCGAGGCCGTCCGAAGGATAGAACCAGCTGTAGCCGGACTTCGTTGCGCCCATGATGATCGGCCAGTTCACCGCGCTTGGCCCGCGATGCAACGGCAACAGTGACGGATGGAAACAGATCGAGCCCATTTTCGGCGTGTCACGTGCCGCTTCGGGGACGAAGACATTGACGAAGGCCATGACCATCAGGTCAGCGTCGAACCCGGCAAGCATAGCCAGAGTCTCGGCATCATCAAAGTTTGCAGGCTGTTGCACGGGCAGGCCCTGCTCCAGCGCGAATTCCTTGATCGGATCGACCGGCTTGCCATCGCGATCCGGTTCGCAATAAACCGCGACAACCTCATCCACACCGGCCTCGATGATCTTGGCAAGGGCGTCTTTTCCGAAGGCCTGCTGGCCCATGACGATTATGCGCATGATCTATTCCGCCGCCTCTTTGACTTCGCCGACGGCGCCGCTGTCGATCACCCGCGCCAAAGCTTCGCCTTCATAACCCAGCACCTGTGACAGGATTTCTGTCGTGTGCTCACCCAACAGGGGCGAGCGCTCAACCTCGACGCTCGAGTCACTCAGTTTGATCGGGCAGCCGACACTGATGTATTCGCCGCGTTCCGGGTGCGGCACACGCACCAGCGTGCCGGTGGCATACAGCCCCTCATCTTCCGAGATTTCCTTCATCGACAGGATCGGCCCGACCGGGATGTCCAGCGGGTTGCAGATGTCCATCACCTCGAACTTGGTCTTGGTCTTGGTCCATTCTTCGATCCGCGCGAAAATTGCGTTCAGTTTATCAAGGCGATCTTTCGGCTTGGCATAGCCTTCCTTGGTTTTCCAATCCGGTTCGCCAATGACGTCACAGACCTTTCCCCAAACCGCTGCCTGAGTGATGAAATAGGTATAGGCGTTGGGATCATCCTCCCACCCCTTGCACTTTAGGATGCGCCCCGGCTGGCCCCCGCCGGAATCATTGCCCGCACGCGGCGTCGCCTCACCAAAGGGGATACCCTCACCGAACTGGCTGTATTCTTCCAGCGGGCCTTTTTCCAGCCGCTGCTGATCGCGCAGTTTCACACGGGTCAGGTTCAGCACGCCGTCCTGCATCGCCGCCGTCACCTTCTGACCCCGTCCGGTTTTTTCACGCTGGAACAACGCGGTAACGATGCCCAGGCACAGGTGCAGCCCGGTGCCACTGTCGCCAATCTGCGCGCCCGTAACCAGCGGCGGCCCATCCAGAAACCCGGTGGTCGAGGCTGACCCGCCCGCACATTGCGCGACGTTCTCATAAACCTTGCAGTCCTGATACTTGCCCGGCCCGAACCCTTTGATCGACGCCAGGATCATCTTTGGGTTGATCTCTTGTATCCGCTCCCACGAAAACCCCATCCGGTCCAGCGCACCGGGGGCGAAGTTTTCGACCATCACGTCGCATTCCTCGATCAGCCGGGTCAGCACTTCCTTGCCAACCTCGTTTTTCGAGTTCAGCTCAATCGAGCGTTTGTTGTGGTTCAGCATCGTGAAATAAAGGCTGTCGGCACCCGGCACATCAACCAGCTGCTTGCGGGTCGCATCGCCGACACCGGGGCGTTCGACCTTCAGAACATCTGCCCCGAACCAGGCCAGCAGCTGCGTGCAGGTCGGCCCGGACTGGACGTGGGTGAAATCAAGGATTTTGACGCCTTCGAGAGCTTTCATAACGTAGACCTTACTTTTTCGAGACGACGGATTGCGGGTTCAGATTGCCGATACGACCGCTTTCGGTCCCGGCGTTCGGGTCAATGATCGCGTTCACGAGCGTTGGTTTGCCGGATTTGATTGCGTCGCGCACCGCGCGTTCCAGATCATCGGGGCTGCGGGCCAACACGCCCTCACCACCGAAGGCCTGCATCATCATGTCGTATTTGGCTTCCGGCACGAAGACCGTCGTACCGGGGTCACGGCCCGTCGGGTCGGTATCGGTGCCGCGATAAATGCCCGAGTTGTTGAAGATCACAACGCAGATCGGCAGGTTATAGCGGCAGATGGTTTCAACCTCCATGCCGCTGAAACCAAAGGCGGAATCGCCTTCGATGCAGACGACGGGCTGGCCGGTTTCAACCGCGGCGGCCACCGCCGTGCCCATGCCGATGCCCATTACGCCCCAGGTGCCAACATCCAGACGTTTGCGCGGTTTGGCCATGTCGATGACCGAGCGGGCGAAATCCAGCGTATTGGCGCCTTCGTTAACCAGGATCGCATCCGGGTTGTCCTTGAATATGGACTTCAATCGCCCCAGCGCGCCGTGGAAATCCATCGGCACATTGTTGTTCATCAGCTTGGGGGCCATGCGTTCGACATTGGTGTCCCGCTTGGCCTTCACCGCGTCGGTCCAGTCTGCCGGGGGCTGCGTCCAACCGCCCATCTTGTCGACCATCAGGCCCAGCGTGCTTTCGATATCGCCCACCAGCGGCGCGTCGATGGGCTGGTTGCTGTCCATTTCCTTCGGGTCGATGTCGATGTGGATGAATTTCTTGGAGAACGGCTCTCCCCACTGTTTGCCCTTGCCGTGGCTCAGCAACCAATTGAGGCGCGCGCCTATCAGCATCACGCAATCGCTTTCCTTCAGCACCAGCGACCGCGCCGCGCCTGCGTATTGATCGTGATCGTCCGGCAGCAAGCCCTTGGCCATCGACATCGCGATATAGGGCGCGCCGGATTTTTCGACGAACTGCTTCACCAGATCATCACATTGCGCATAGGCCGCGCCTTTACCCAGAATGATCAACGGCTTCTTGGCGCCTTTCAGAACATCCAATGCCCGATCAATCGCCGCAGGGCCGGGCAGCTGCGCCGGCGCGGGGTCGATCACTTCGATCAGGCTCTGCGCGCCTTTCGCAGCCTCCATCGTCTGGCCCAGCAGACTGGCGGGCACGTCGAGGTAAACTCCGCCGGGGCGGCCCGAAACAGCAGCACGGATCGCGCGGGCCACGCCGACGCCGATGTCTTCGGCGTGCAGAATGCGATAGGCGGCCTTGCACAGCGGCTTGGCGACGGCCAACTGATCCATTTCTTCATAGTCGCCTTTTTGCAGGTCGACGATCTCACGCTCGGACGAGCCCGAAATCAGGATCATCGGCCAGCAGTTGGTTGTCGCATGGCTTAGGCTGACCAACCCGTTCAGGAAACCGGGGGCGGAAACGGTCAGGCAAACACCGGGCGTCTTCGTCAGATAGCCTGCAATCGCCGCGGCGTTGCCCGCGTTGCTTTCGTGCCGGAACGAGACGACGCGCATCCCCTCGGCCTGCATCATCCGGCCCAGATCGGTCACTGGAATGCCTGGCACGTGATAGATATTCTCGATCCCGTTCAGTTTCAGGGCGTCGATCAGCAGGTGGAATCCGTCGGTCAGATCCTGCGTCGTCTCAGTTGATTGGTCGTTTGCCATTCAGTCCTCGGTTATCCTGTTCAACGCGCCGCTTTGCTGGCGGTTGCGTGTTCCAATTCGATCCATGTGTCTTCGATATGCTGGCGCAGCCGCATCGAGTGATCGCGCACCAATTGTTCGGCCAATGCTGCGTCGCGTGCTTCCAGTGCCGCGACAATGGCCATGTGATCCGTCACTGACCGCGCTGCGCGGTCTGCTTCCGATATTGCCCGCCGGCGGACGGCGTGCATGTGCATGAAGATCGTGTCCGTCATTGCCTTCAGGGCCACGCATTTGGACAGTTCCAGGATGCGTTGATGAAACCGGATGTTGGCGCGGGAATAGCTTTCGATGTCATTGGCCGGATCGATCTGGCTGTGCTTGTCGGCCAGCGCGTGCAGCGAACGAAGCTCGGCATCCGTGGCCTCGGTCGTCGCCAGGCGTGCGGCCATGCTTTCCAATGCCGCCCAGACGATGATGATGTCCATCACTTCTTCACGGGTCTTGCGGCGCACGAACACGCCCTTGCGGGGCTGAATTTCCACCAGCCCATCCTGTTCCAGCCGCGCCAAAGCCTCGCGCAGCGGCGTGCGCGAAATGCCAAGCTGCTCGGCCATCTTGCGTTCGTCCAGCCGCAGGTCCGCGGTGTCGGAATAGATGTTCATGTCAAGAATGGCGCTGCGCAGAACCTCGTAAATGTGGTCCTTCAGCGTGAAATTCACGTCGACTGATTTCAGGGTTACCCTGTCCGACATCCATCCCCCAAGGATTGTGTTGAAAAACTCCGTTTTAGGGCCTGAACGATGATTTTTCTTTCCATGCAGCCCGATCCTAAATTTTTGGCGCGGGGGTCGGCCCAAATCGCCTACATGCGCTCACGCGCAGCCATGCGCTGTCTCGTGGTCAAAGCTTTCCGACTATTTCGCTTCATAGGTTTTCGCAAGAAATCCGCGACGCTCTGATTTCGGAGTTTTTCAACACAATCCAAGCAAACCGGCCATTCAGGCATTCGGTCTATGGTATACCATAGACCACACTTTGAGCGAGTCGCAAGGATGTTAACGCGATACGGGTGAATTTGGTCACCGTTCGGGGCCAGAGCCGCCTGCTCCGATGCTGCGGTCAGGTCATTTTTGGCATAATTTGCAGTCCTTTAACGCAGATACCCACCCGGTTTACAAATAACGCAATCGTCGCATGCCAGCAGGCTACCACAAACCTGCCGCCAAACGCGTCGGGGCCATTTCGAGGTCCGCGAAGCAATGGATTACCCCGGTTTCCGATGAAGGTATTCTCGAGAGAAGTGACGACATGGTTGCCCCTGCCTGATACCAGCCGCCGCGCATCTCCGCGCGAAATCGTGCACCGCCTGCACGAAAGAATCCACGCGATTGGCGCGTTTCAAACGGGTAATAACAAAAGACCTGACCGCTGCCGCCAGAGTTACGCGAGGTTAGTCACATAATTCGTTTAGTTTTGACTGAACAAACTTGACATCACGAAAACCAATCCTGTACCACCTGCGCCTCAACCGACTCTGAGGATCGCATGCAGCACGACACCCTTGACGCCATTCGCGCCGAGTTCATCGAAAAAATCGGCCTGATTGCCCAGACCGAAGGGCTGCCACGCATCGCGGGGCGGGTTTTTGGCCTTCTGGTCTTTGATGGCGCGGCCATCGCATTCAGCGACCTTGCCGAAACCCTGCAGGTCAGCCGGGGCAGCATCAGCTCCAGCGTGCGGCTTCTGGAAGAACGCGGCCTGGTCAAGCGCACCGCACGCCCCGGAGAGCGTCAGGATTACTTCCAACTGGCCGATAATCCCTATGCAACGATGCTGGACCGCGCCAAGCGCAGCCTGTCCCACGCCCGCGATGACATAAACGCAACGATCGCCAGATTGCCCGCGTCCGACGTTGATGTGCGGACGCGGTTGAACGCCTACGCCGATTTTTATGGCGCGATGGAGACTTGCCTGCTGGGCGCACTGACCACACTTGATGATGGCGGCGACGCCTGAGCGCGCATTTTTTGGAACGGAAATGATGTCATGAAAGACACAACCAACGAACGGCGGCCTGAAACGCTGGATTTCAGCTCTGACAAAGGTGCGGCGCGTTCGACCTGGATCGCCGCGGCCATTGTCCTGGTCCTTGTCGCCTGGATGGGAAGCGGCTTTGTCCTGCCCTCGGAACCTGCGGATGCGCCTGCAGAACGCGCGGTCCTGCAACCCGTGACTGTGGCCGTGGCGCGCTCGGTTGCGCAGCCGGTCACCCAGTTTTTTCTGGCCGAGGGGCAGGCCCTGCCGGATCGCGACACTGCCGTGCGCGCCGAAATCTCGGGGCAGATATCTGAAGTTTTGGTCGAAAAGGGCGCGGATGTCGAAGAAGGCGACGTGATCGCGCGCTTTGACCCGGTGCAGCGCCAGGCGGATCTTGAGCGTGCCACAGCCGAGGTTGATCGCACCAAACGTGAATTCGACAATGCCCAGACCCTGCTGGAACGCGGCACCGCGACGGTGGATCGTGTTGCCACCGCACGCGCGTCATTTGCCGCCGCCCAGGCGCAACTCGCCGCCGCGACCGAGGCGCTGGATAACGCGGTTCTGACGGTCCCATTTGATGGCCGCCTTGAAACACTGACGATCAACGAAGGAGAGTTCGTTCAGCCCGGAACCGAGGTCGCCCGGATCGTCGACAACACCCCCCTGACCGTGGCGATCCAGGTGCCGCAGCAATCGCTGGCCCGGATTGAGGTTGGCCAGATGGCGCAGGTCGAATTCATCACCGGTGACGTCCTGCCCGGCCTTGTGACCTTCGTGGGCACCAATGCCGATGCCGCGACGCGGACGTTTTTGGCCGAGGTTGCGGTTGATAATGCAAATGGCAAAGTCCCCGCCGGCATCAGCGCGCAAGAGCGCATCCCGACCGGCGATGTTTCGGCGCATTTTCTTTCACCCGCGATCCTGTCGCTAGGTACAGACGGCACTTTGGGCATCAAGACCGTTGTTGAAGACGACAAGGTTGCGTTCACCCCTGTCGAGATTGTGCGCGCCCAAACCGATGGAATCTGGGTCACCGGGCTTACCGATGAAGCGCGCGTCATCACCGTGGGCCAGGGCTATGTCAACGATGGGGAAACCGTCGCACCACAGACCGCCACCGCCGAGGTGACCCAATGAACACGCTGATCAACCTCGCCTTTTCGCGGTCCCGCGTTATGGTGCTGGGACTGGTCATCATCCTCAGCGTTGGCGCGTTTTCCTACATTTCGATCCCGAAAGAGGCGAACCCCGACATTCCCCTGCCGCTGTTCTACGTGTCCACGGGACTGGACGGCATTTCGCCCGAAGATGCCGAACGGTTGCTGCTGGAACCGATGGAGACCGAGTTAGCCTCGATCAACGGTCTGTCCAGCATGACCAGCAATGCCGCCGAAGGGGTCGCCAACATCCAGCTGGAATTCGATCCCGGATTTGACAGTGAACAGGCCCTGACCAAAGTGCGCGAGGCTGCAGACCGGGCGGGTGGCGAACTGCCTGCAGATGCCCGCGACATTCATATTACCGAGATCAATACCGCCCTGTTCCCGATTATCACCGCCATCCTTTCCGGCCCTGTGCCCGAGCGGACGTTGAAAACGCTGGCCGAAGATCTGCAGGACGGCATCGAAGGTCTTGAGGGCGTGCTGGAGGTTGACATCGGCGGGCAGCGTTTCGAATTCCTCGAAGTGTTGGTCGATCCGACATTGTTCGAAACCTACAACATCTCCTTCGACGAACTGATCGGCCAGATCACCCGCAATAACCAGCTGATCGCCGCTGGCGCCATCGAAACCGGGGCCGGGCGCATGGTGCTGAAGGTGCCGGGGCTGATCGAAAACCTGGAAGATGTCATGGCCATGCCGGTGAAGGTGCGCGGCAACACGGTCGTCACATTCGCCGATGTCGCAACCATCCGGCGCGCTTTTGACGACCCATCCGGCTTTGCCCGCATCAACGGCCAACCGGCACTGGCGCTGGAGATCACCAAGCGTTCCGGCGCCAATATCATCGAAACGGTGGCGGACGTGCGCGCGCTGGTCGACACGCTTTCGACGGACTGGCCAGACTCCGTCACCGTCACATATCTTCAGGACCAGAGCAAACAGATCAAAGACCTGCTGAGCGATCTTGAAGCGAACGTGATCGCCGCCGTCATTCTGGTCATGATCGTGATCGTCTTCGCGCTGGGCCTGCGTTCGGCCATTTTGGTCGGGCTGGCAATTCCGGGTGCGTTCCTGGCCGGGGTCACGGCGCTGTCGATGATGGGCTACACGATGAATATCGTGGTTCTGTTTTCACTGATCCTTGTGGTTGGGATGCTGGTTGACGGTGCCATCGTCACCACCGAACTGGCCGACCGGAAATTGCAGGAAGGGGCAGACGCGCGCACCGCCTATAGTTTCGCGGCCAAGCGGATGTCCTGGCCGATCATCGCCTCTACGCTCACGACGCTCAGCGTGTTTTTCCCGCTGCTTTTCTGGGAAGGCATGGTGGGGGAATTCATGAAATTCCTGCCAATCACCGTTATCCTGACCCTGTTCGCCTCGCTCTTCATGGCGCTGATCTTCATTCCTGTCGTCGGCGGGCTGATCGGCAAGCGCCAGCCGCAGACGGCGCGGGCAAAGGCCGCCCTCAGCGCTGCCGAACTGGGCGATCCGCGCCAGATGAAGGGGTTCACCGGCGGCTATGTGCGCCTGCTCAGCTGGGCCATCCAGCGCCCCGGCGCGACCGTTCTGCTGGCCATCGCGCTGCTGCTGGGCGCGTTCGGCGCTTACGGCCAATTCGGGCGCGGGCTGACGTTCTTTCCTTCGGTCGAGCCGGATTTCATGCAAGTCCAGGTCCGCGCGCGGGACAACTTCTCGATCTTCGAACGCGACGCACTGGTGCGTGCGGTCGAAAACCGCGTGCTGGAGTATGATGAGATTGCCAGCGTCTATGCCCGTTCCATGCTGAACGCCGGACAGGGGGATGAGGAAACCATCGGCACCCTGCAACTGGAATTGACCGATTGGGATACGCGGCGCACCGCCGCCGAGATTGGCGAAGATATTCGCGCCGATGTGGCCGACATCGCCGGGATTGACGTACAGGTTCAGACCGAAAGTGGCGGGCCAAGTGCGGGCAAGCCGGTGAACCTGAAGATCACCGCCAAGTCACCCGAACAGCAAGCCATAGCTGTCGAGGGGGTCCGCACAATGATGGCCAAGATCGGCGGTTTTACAGATGTGACCGATACGCGCCCGCTGCCGGGGGTGGAATGGGCGGTGCGGGTCAACCGCTCGGAAGCGGCGCGTTTCGGGGCCAATGTTGCGCTGCTGGGGCAGGCGATCCAGCTTCTGACGCAAGGCATCAACGTTGCCGACTACCGCCCCGACGATTCTGATGGAGAGCTGGATATCCGCGTCCGCTTCCCCAGTCAGGATCGCACCCTGGAAGAGCTTGAGGGCCTGCGGGTGCCAACTTCGGCCGGGCTGGTCCCGATCTCGAATTTCGTGACGTTCGAACCCGCGCCGCGCACCGGCACTGTGCGCAGGGTTGATCAGAAGCGTGTGGTGACAATCGAAGCCAACGTCGCCCCCGGCCTGCTGGTCAACGATCAGGTCATCGCCCTGACCGCCGCGATGGAGGCTGCCGAGTTTCCGCCCGGCGTCGGCTGGTCATTCGCGGGCGAGGCTGAAGATCAGCAGGAAAGCATGATCTTCCTGATGGGGGCGTTTATTTCGGCGATCTTCCTGATGTTCGTGATCCTGCTGACCCAATTCAACAACTTCTATCAGGCTTTCATCGTGATGAGTGCCATCGTGTTCTCGATCGCCGGGGTCCTGCTGGGCCTGCTGGTCACCGGGCGCCCCTTTGGCGTTGTCATGGGCGGTATAGGTGTGATCGCGCTGGCCGGGATCGTGGTGAACAACAACATCGTGTTGATCGACACCTTCAACGACCTGCTGAAATCGGGCCGTTCCCCGATGGAGGCGGCCTTGCGGACCGGCGCCCAACGTCTGCGCCCGGTGATCCTGACCTCGGTGACCACGGCGCTGGGCCTGATGCCGATGGTGATCGGCCTCAACATCAACTTCTTCAGCCGCGAGATTGTCTATGGCGCGCCCTCGACCCAGTGGTGGACCGAGCTGTCCAGTGCTATCGCCGGGGGGCTGGTCATCGCCACGATCCTGACGCTGATCGTAACACCGGCGATGCTGATGCTGGGCCACAAACGCAGCACGCGCGCGGTTCGCAGCGATACAATACCTCTGACGGGTTAAAGCGGTTTTCGTTAACGTTATGGGCGTCAGGCCTTGCGCGAAAACGGGTCATTGGCGGTGTGCAGCCGCAGATGGCGGATAAAAGCGCGCGCCAGGCGGTGCAGGGGTGCGTTGTCGGGCGTGACGAAATAGCTGCGGTATTCCATGCCCGAGGCAAAGGGCCGGAACGCAACATCGCCCGAGCGGAATTGCACAATCGGAAACGGATTGACCACGGTAACGCCCAATCCCGCATGCGCCAGATCAACCGCCGCGACCGAGGTTGAAACCTCGGCCACGATCCGGGGCTTGCTGGCGGCGGCGGTCAGCTCCTGTTCAAGCTGCGCCCGCCTTGCATGGCGATGCGACAGGGCGATCAGTGGTTGGTCATGCAGGTCCGCGGGGTGGATGACGTCTTGCGCGCTTAGGGGGTGATCGACGGGCATGGCGCAGACTGGTGACGACAGGCGGAACGGGGTCAGCTTCAGCCCGTCGCGCGACAGTTCCACGCCGGTTATTCCAAGGTCAAACCTTCTTTCCAGAATGCCCCGGATCACCTCGTCCGAGGGCGCAACCTCAAGTGCCACGAAATAGGACGGGTTGGTTTCCAGAAATGTGGCGATATGGGACACCATGAAACGGTGCGCATAGGTGGGCGGCGCGACAACGCGCAGACGCTCTTGCGTGGGGGTCGTGGGGCCATCGATTTGATCCAGCGCGGCAAACAGGGGATCCAGCCGGCGGTTCAGGCGCACCGCCTCACCCGTCGGGGTCAACCGTCCACCGACACGGTCAAACAGGATCAGACCTGTCCGCGCCTCAAGGCTGGCGATGGATCGGCTGATCGCGGATTGCGACAGCCCCATCCGCACACCCGCCTGCGCCGTTGTGCCCGCCTCCATCAACGCGCGCAGCGCCTGATATTCGGGCAGAGAGTGCCAGGTTTTAGCGGCCATCGGGTTTCCCTGCGGAATGATCATCAGTTGATGATAAAAACTCATAGAGTTTGCCATCGCCTATGACAAACTAATCTATACGCTGCGGCCAGCCACAAATCGGGGGACATGTGAGCCAAGCGACCACGCCAGCCGTTTTTGACGGACACAACGATGCGCTGCTCAAGCTATATCGGGCTGGCGGCATGTCGGCAGTTGATCACTTCCTGAACGGCATGGACGGCGCGATTGATGTGCCCAAGGCGCATGCGGGCGGGTTCGGCGGCGGGTTCTTCGCGGTCTACGTGCCGTCACCCGTCGACCTTGAAGTGAAATTTGAGGAGATGATCAAACCATCTTACGACCTGCCACTGCCGCCCGCCATAGACTGGTCCGCGGCGCAGTCGGTCGTCATGGCGCAATCCGCGGTTTTGTTCGAGCTGGAACGCCGCGGCGCCCTGCGCGTCTGCCGCAGCGCCGCTGACATCCGATCCGCGCTGGCCGATGGCATCATCGCCGCGATCTTCCACATCGAAGGGGCCGAGGCGATTGACCCGGACCTGCACACGCTCGACACGCTTTATCAGGCAGGGCTGCGCTCTATCGGGCCGGTCTGGTCGCGTCCGACAATCTTTGGTGAAGGCGTACCCTTCCGTTATCCTGCTACCGGCGACATCGGCGCAGGGCTGACTGAGGCAGGGGTGCGGCTGATCAAACGCTGCAATCAGTTGGGCATAATGATTGACTTGTAGCACCTTAACGCGACAGGCTTCTGGGATGTTGCGCGCCATTCCGACGCGCCGCTGGTCGCCACACATTCCAACGTGAACGCGATCTGCCCGCACAGCCGAAATCTGACCGACGATCAGCTTGCGGCGATCCGGAACAGTGACGGGATGGTGGGGCTGAATTTCGCGGTGGCGTTCCTGCGCGACGACGGGCGCATGGTGCCCGAAGTTCCGCTGGACCAGATGCTGCGGCACCTGGACCACCTGATCACCCATCTGGGTGAAGACCGGGTCGGGATGGGGTCGGATTATGACGGCGCGATCGTGCCGCAGGAGGTGACGACCTGCGCCGATCTGCCGAATTTGAGGGGGGCAATGGCGGCGCATGGCTATGACGATGCGCTGATGACCAAGCTCTGTCACGGAAACTGGCTGCGTGTGCTGGAAAAAACCTGGGGTGAATAGCCGGGGCAGCCGCGCGGATCGAGCAACGAACCAAAAGAAACTGCAACTTGAGAGGACAAGAAAATGAACGCAATCACCAGATTACTCAGCGGGGCCGCAATCGGGCTGGCCGTGGGGGTGACGTCATTCGCCGCCTTTGCCGAAACGCCGCCGAACATGTTGGTCATCGCCAATCGGATTGATGACATCACAACGCTGGACCCGGCGCAAAGCTTTGAATTTGCAGGCTCTGACGTGATCCGCAACGTTTATGGCAAGCTGGTAAACTTCGACCCGCTGAACCTCGATGCGGGCTATCAGCCGGACCTGGCCGAAAGCTGGACGGTCAGCGAAGACGGCAAGTCGATCACCTTCACGATGCGTGAAGGCGTGATGTTCCATTCGGGCAACCCGGTGACTGCCGCCGACGCCGAATTCTCATTGCGCCGGGCGGTGATCCTGAACAAGACGCCGTCGTTCATCCTGACCCAGTTCGGTTTCACGCCGGAAAACGTGGATGAGACCATCGTGGCCGACGGCAACACGCTGACCATCACGACCGACAAGCGCTATGCGACCTCTTTCGTGCTGAACTGCCTGACGGCCACCATCGGCTCCATCGTCGATATGAAAACCGTCATGGACAACGAAGCTGACGGCGACATGGGCAACGCCTGGCTGGCGACGAACTCCGCCGGTTCGGGCGCCTATTCGGTCGACAGCTGGAAGCCGAATGAAAGCGTCACCCTGTCGTCGAACCCTGATTTCTATCTGGGTGCTCCGGCGATGGAACGCGTGATCGTGCGCCACGTGCAGGAAAGCGCAACCCAGCGTCTGCTGCTGGAACGCAACGACATCGACGTTGCCCGCAACCTGAACCCGGAAGATGTGGCCGGTGCACGCGAAGCAGATGGTGTCGAGATCTCGGAAGAGCTTAAAGGCCGCTTGATGTATATCTCGCTGAACCAGAAGCATCCGCAGCTGTCCAAGCCTGAAGTGCGCGAGGCGATCAAATATCTGGTCGATTATGAAGGGATGCAGAACAGCTTCCTCAACGGTCAGTACACGATCCACCAGAACTTCCTGCCGCGCACCTATCTTGGCTCGTCCAGCGAAGCGCCGTTCAGCCTGGATATCGACAAGGCCAAGGAACTGCTTGCCGGGATCGAACCGTTCGAGATTGAGGTCGGAGTGCGTGAAGCGCAGGAACGTATCGAGATTGCCCAGTCGCTGCAGAACACCTTTGCCGAGGTGGGCATCACGCTGAACATCACGGTCGGCACCGCCAAGGCCATTCTGGGCCGGTACCGTGCGCGTGAACTGGACATGTACATGGGCGCATGGGGTCCGGATTATCCTGATCCGCACACCAATGCCGGTACGTTTGCGTTCAATCCCGATAACTCGGACGAAGCGGGTGCCACAGGCCTTCTGGCCTGGCGCAACGCCTGGGATACCGGCGGGCTGACCGAAAAGGTCGCAGCCGCCGTGGTCGAGAATGATCGCGACGTGCGCGCCCAGATGTATCAGGACATCCAGGCCGAATTCCGCCAGATCTCACCCTTCGCGGTGTTGTTCCAGCAGATCGAACAATCGGCTCTGCGTGACAACGTGACCAACTTCTCGACGGGTCAGGCCATCACGTCGGCATCCTACTGGCAGATCACCAAGTAGATGGCGATCGCCGAAAACACCAACGGGGGGCGCCAGAAGGCGCCCCTTGAACTGTGGCTCAGGGCGACAATCCTGACACTGGGGTCGATTGCCGTGACGATGCTGGGGCTGATGTTCATCACCTTCATCATCGGGCGCGTCATGCCCATCGACCCGGTACTGGCCATCGTCGGCGAACAGGCGACCAAGTCGACCTATGACGCCGCATATGAACAACTGGGCCTCGACAAACCGATCATCGTGCAATTCGCCTATTACGTCTGGGACGTGCTGCATGGCGATTTCGGAAAATCCTTGCTGACCGCCCGGCCCGTCGCCGATGATATTCGCCGCGTGTTTCCTGCGACGCTGGAACTTGCAACCCTTGGCGTGACCATGGGCATCGTCCTTGGCGTTCCGCTGGGCGTCGTCGCAGCCGTGCGCAAAGGCAGCTGGATCGACCAGATCGCCCGTGTCGTCGCCCTTGTCGGATATTCGATGCCGATCTTCTGGCTGGGTCTGATGGGTCTGCTGGTCTTCTATGGCATCCTCGGCTGGGTCGGTGGGCCGGGCCGGGTTGGTATTTTCTATGTTGATATCGTGCCCTCGGTGACCGGCATGATCCTGGTGGATTCAATCCTCGACCGGAACTGGGCGGTGTTCAAAGACGCCCTCAGCCACATCATCCTGCCCGCGTCGCTGCTGGGCTATTACTCTCTGGCCTATATCAGCCGGATGACACGGTCGTTCATGCTGGAACAGCTGAGCGCCGAATACGTCACCACGGCCCGCGTCAAAGGCATGTCGGAATGGGCGGTGATCTGGCGACACGCGTTCAAGAACATCCGGGTGCAACTGATCACCGTCATCGCGCTGAGCTATGCCAACCTGCTGGAAGGGTCGGTTCTGACCGAGATTATCTTTAGCTGGCCGGGCATTGGCAGCTACATCACAACGGCACTGCTGTCTGCGGATATGAGTGCCGTGATGGGCGGCACGGTCGTCGTCGGGCTGGTGTTCATCCTGCTGAACATCTTCTCGGACCTGCTCTATAAGGTGTTTGACCCCCGTGCCAAATAACGCCCTGCAAAACAGCGACCCGCAACTGGTGCGCAACGCTGCGCAGGATGGAGGGTCCGTCACCGGCAAGGGCCTGCGCGCCTGGCTGCTGAGCGAGGTTCCAACCTCGCGCCGCCACGCGAAACTGGCGGCGATCTATCGCGGCTGGCTGGCGTTTCGGGTCAACACGATGGCGATGGTCGGGCTGGCGATTCTGGTGGCGCTGCTGCTGGTCGCGCTGCTTGCGCCATTGCTGGCGCCCCATGATCCCTATGTGCAGGACCTGGGCAACAGGCTGGCGCCGCTGGGTTCGGACGGGCATGTGTTCGGGACGGACAGCCTTGGCCGGGATATCCTCAGCCGGTTGATCCACGGCTCGCGGATTACGCTTTATATCGTTGCATTGGTGGCCCTGATAGCCCCGATCGCCGGGCTGCTGGTCGGGACCATCTCGGGCTATGTCGGCGGCTGGACCGACACGGTGCTGATGCGGATTACCGACATTTTCCTGGCCTTCCCCCGACTGGTGCTGGCGCTGGCTTTCGTGGCCGCCCTGGGTGCCGGGATCGAAAACGCGGTGCTGGCCATTTCACTGACCGCCTGGCCGCCTTATGCGCGGATGGCACGGGCCGAGACGCTGACGATACGTTCGTCCGATTACATCTATGCGATCCGCCTGCAGGGCGCTGGGCCGGTGAGGATTATCACCAAGCACATCTGGCCGCTGTGTATCTCGTCCCTGATCGTGCGGGTGACGCTCGACATGGCCGGGATCATTCTGGCCGCCGCCGGGCTTGGCTTCCTTGGCCTTGGCGCGCAGCCACCCAGCCCCGAATGGGGTGCGATGATCAGCGAAGGGCGGCGGTTCATCCTCGATCACTGGTGGGTGGCGACCGTGCCGGGGCTGGCGATCTTCACTGTCTCACTCGCGTTCAACCTGCTGGGCGATGGCCTGCGCGACGCGCTGGACCCGAAGGGCGGCGAATGAGCAATCTGCTGGACGTCGAAAACCTCTGGGTGCGCTTCCCATCCCGCCACGGCGTGTTCGAGGCGGTGCGCGGAGTGTCCTTTACCCTTGGCCGCGAACGCCTTGGGATCGTAGGCGAAAGCGGCTCGGGCAAGTCGCTGACGGGCCGCGCGATTCTGCGCCTGATCCGCCCGCCGGGGCAGGTTACCGCCGACCGGATCGCGCTGGACGGCGTGAACCTGATGGAGAAATCCGAGGTTCAGATGCGCGCGGTGCGCGGCCAGCGGATCACCATGGTGATGCAAGATCCCAAATTCAGCCTGAATCCGGTGATGACAATCGGCGCGCAACTGATCGAGGCCTATCGCCTGCACGCCAAAGGCAGCAAGGCACAAGCCCGCGCCAAGGCCATCGAAACGCTGGAGGCGGTGTCGATCCGCAACCCCGAACGCGTGATGCGCGCTTATCCGCACGAGATGTCGGGCGGCATGGGTCAGAGGATCATGATCGCGATGATGCTGATCCCGAACCCGGAGATTCTGATAGCGGACGAACCAACCTCGGCATTGGATGTCTCGGTCCAGCGTCAGGTGCTTGATATCATGGACGGGCTGGTCAAGGAACGCGGCATGGGGCTGCTGTTCATCAGCCATGACCTCAACCTGGTGGCTGATTTCTGTGACCGGGTGCTGATCATGTACGCGGGCCGGATTGTCGAGGTCTGCGACGCCGACAAGCTGCACGAAGCGAAACACCCCTATACGCGCGGGTTGCTGAATTCACTGCCCCGGCTGGACCAGCCAAAAGACCGGCTGGAAGTGCTGAAACGCGATCCCGCCTGGGCCGAGGTTGCCAGCATCAGCGGGCAAGCGGGCTGATGCTGCAGGTTGATAACCTCAACGTCTGGTTCGGCAACGGACGCGACCGGGTCGACGCCGTAAAAGGCGCGACCTTCGCGGTCGATCAGGGCGAAAGCTTTGGTCTGGTCGGCGAAAGCGGTTCGGGCAAATCGACCATCCTGAGGGCCATTACCGGGCTGGCCCCGGATTGGAACGGGTCAATCACCGTCGACGGTCAGACCATTGGAAAGAAGCGCCCGCGCGCCTTCTACAAGACCGTGCAGATGGTGTTTCAGGACCCCTATGCCTCGCTTCACCCCCGCCATTCGGTGGATCAGCTTCTGGCCGAAACGTTGTATCTGCACGGTTTTGACGACATCGACAGCCGCGTTGTGAGGTTGTTGGACGACGTCGGGCTGGGGCAGAAGTTCCGCTTCCGCTATCCGCACCAACTGTCTGGCGGGCAGCGTCAGCGCGTCGCCATCGCCCGTGCTCTGGCACCGGAACCGCGCCTTCTGTTACTGGACGAACCAACGTCGGCGCTGGATGTATCCGTGCAGGCGGAAATCCTGAACCTGCTGGTCGATCTGCGCGCTGATCGGGGCCTGACCTATCTGATGGTCAGCCACGACCTGTCGGTTGTCGGCCACATGTGCGGGCGGCTGGCGGTGATGAAAGACGGCGAGTTTGTCGAGATCATGGAAGTCGCCGACCTGCGCCAGAAAAACGCCAGCCATCCCTATTCGCAAAGCCTGATCGAGGCGTCCGTCTAAGGTCTAGTGTGCTGACCCCTACAGCATCAGCGCCGGCAGCCAGTTTGACAGCCATGGAACCAGCAGGACGATCAGGGCCGCCAGCAGGATCAGCAGGAAGTACGGCGTTGATCCCGCGAAAATCTGCCCCAGCGTGACACTCGGGTCAGGGACCGACCCTTTCACCGTATAGACCAGCAACCCGAACGGCGGTGTCAGCAGCCCCGCCTCGATCACCAGAATTCCGAAGATCGCAAAGGCCAGCGGATCGAACCCCAGCGCCATGGCAATGGGCGCGAATATCGGCACTGTCAGAAGGATAATCGAGACAGAGTCGATCAGCATGCCCAGGATGATCCAGACCACGATCATCATCGCGATGATCACCCAAGGGTCCGCGCCCAGCCCCAGAAACAGCCCTTGGATGTAATTCACAGCGCCGCCGAAGGCGAGCAGTTTGGAATACATCTGTGCCGTGATCAGAAGGAACATGATCGGCGCGGTGGTGCGTCCTGCCTGAAAGATCGCCTCGACAATGTCGCGCCACCGCATGCCCTTGATGACACCGATGATCAGCGCGCCGATGGCCCCGAACCCGGCCGCCTCGGTCGGGGTGAAGGCGCCGGTCCAGATGCCGCCGATTACCAGCAGAACAAGGCCCAGAATGCCAAGCCCGCCGATCAGCTCCGAGCGCATTTCCTCCTTCGTCAGGGGGACCAGTGCCTCCTCAAACGGCGGTGCAATGTCCGGATTTCGGGCGGCCGCGACAATGACATAACCGGCGAACAACAGCGCCAGCAGGATGCCCGGCAGCAATCCGGCGATGAACAGCGCGCCGATGCTCATCTCGGTCAGGACCGCCCAGACGATCAGCAGGATCGACGGCGGGATCAGCATCCCCAGACAGGCCGAACCGGCGACGGCCCCCAGCGCAAACGTCTGCTTATAGCCGATTGTGTTGAAAAACTCCGTTTTAGGGCCTGAACGATGATTTTTCTTTCCATGCAGCCCGATCCTAAATTTTTGGCGCGGGGGTCGGCCCAAATCGCCTACATGCGCTCACGCGCAGCCATGCGCTGTCTCGTGGTCAAAGCTTTCCGACTATTTCGCTTCATAGGTTTTCGCAAGAAATCCGCGACGCTCTGATTTCGGAGTTTTTCAACACAATCAGCCAACCTTCTTCATTTCAGGATAGGCAATACGCGAGAACGCCGCCGCGCTGGCGATGCTAACGCCCGTCACGGCGGCAAACACCGTGTTGCCCGCAATGGTCGCAATCGCCAGCCGCCCCGGAAGCCGCTTCAGAGTACGGTCGCAAATTCGATACAGGTCCCCCGCAGCCCCGCTTCGACCGATGAAATCGCCCATCAGCACGAACAGCGGAATGACTGCAAAGACATCCTTCCTGACCGCCTCGTAAGCCGTGTTTCCAAGGATCGACAGCGCGGTATCCAGGAACCCGACCATCAGCCAGACGCCAAGCGCCGAACAGATCGCCAGTGCCACGCCGATGTGCACACCCATCAGGATGAACACGATCAGCAGACCCAGCATATAGAGTGCGATATCCCCGCCCATGGCCCTAAAGCGTTTCGGCTTGAACCTGAATCGCGAGGGATTCCCTTGAGACCTGATCTGTGATTCATCCTGTTTGGGAGGATGGATCATGTCAGCACCTTTGCCATCTGCGCTTCGGATACGGTTTCA
>WLWE01001242.1_pt1 | contig 19430 bp, 20 predicted proteins | sample 6718301 | NCBI WGS metagenome assembly WLWE01 (sample SAMN12718691, study PRJNA515312) | sponge metagenome | isolation source: marine sponge | host: Mycale hentscheli | place: New Zealand: South Island, Marlborough, Capsize Point | collected 2003-05-01 | reverse complement strand
TGGTTCGCCGACGCGCCGCCTCCAGGATCGGTCTAACTTTCTCGAACTGTTGGCGAGATAGGTCACTCGGGTAGATTCGCTCGTCTGTCATTGCCTTCGCAGCCGCTATGACTATGGATAACAATAGTTTAGGTCAGATGTCCAAAATCGTCAGATCTTGAACAGGTTCTAACAACGTGTAACCAACACGGCCCCTGGATTTGGAAGGACCCTAGGCTCTCGCTGGCGTTACGTTTTTGGATTCGGTTATTGCCTTTGCAAGAGGTGCGCTTTGTCGTGTTGGGCCGTAGTTTAGGTCAGCTATGGACGTCAATGCTGCTCAAACGCCAGATTGTGTCGCCGGCTTACCTGCGCTGTTACGAGGGCGGTATCCGGCATAGTGTCGAGGCATTGTTGCGCGCCCACGGCGCGGCTATGTATGCGCTTTCTTACGATGCACTCATCGAGCAGCCGGAACGAACTATCGCTGACTTGAATGAGTTTTTGGAAACGCAGTTAACTGTGGCCGATCTAGAGGCGGTGTATCACGGTGCGCTCAGACGCCCTACCCGGGGGCTTCGCGATGTGCTGAAGGCCTGGCTTATCTATCTGAAAAACTACGCCGAGCGCCAGACCTAATAAGGCAAGACACCAGTGCGCGCGGATGTGTTTGAATCCTTTGACGAGCTGCCCGGCGGTCACCGGGAATTGCTGAAGGCGGCCGGTGCCGATGTATACGCCTTAAGCCCCGGTTGGTTTAGTAATTTCGCTGCCACGGTTTTGCAACCGGGAGATACTTTGCGCATTGTGACGGTTACGGCCCCGGACGGTACCGCGCTTGCGCTTCTACCTCTATATAAACGTAGGGGGGATAGGCGCAAGGGGCATGGCGAGTTGGCGTCGCTGGCGAATTTTTATACCTGTGAGTTCGATGTGATCAGTGGCCGGAACGGTGAAGATCCGCAGGCCATCGCCGATTCTCTCTGCAGCGCCATAGCGGCGCAACGCCCGCGCCCGGATATCGTGCGCATAGACAGTCTTCCCGAGTGTGGTATGTGGTTGGCGCCGTTGTTGCGTGGCTTTAGAAAAGCAGGTTTTTTGGTCGAGCCGTTCGAATATTTCGGGTGCTGGTTCGAAAGTCTACAAAACAAAACGATGGCCGACTACATGGCTAGCCGTCCTGGCCGTCTGCGCAGTACTGTGACGAGAAAGCGGCGGCGTATGGAGCGTTACGGCGATGCCCGTGTTGTGATCGCATCAGCGCTAGAGGACGCCAAGCTGCTGATTGCTGATTACGAAGAGGTGCACGCCAAGAGTTGGAAGCCGGCGGAGCCGCACCCTGATTTTATGCCAGGCTTGATTCATGTGGCGGCTAGGGACGGCGCTTTGCGTTTAGGCGTTCTTTACCGGGCCGAGCGGCCCATAGCAGCGCAGCTTTGGCTACTTTCCGGCACCCGTGCGACCATTTATAAGCTCTCGTATGACAGTGCCCACGGGCGCGATTCGCCGGGCGCCGTGCTGACGCTGTACATGATCGAACACGCTGTGGCGGAGGGTTCACTTACCGAACTCGATTTTGGCCGGGGCGATGATCCTTACAAGAGAGAATGGCTAAAGGAGCGGCGCGCGCGGTGGAGCCTCATCGCGATGAATCCACGCACGGCGAATGGGGCGTTATGTGCGCTTAGACGTATGACTAAGCACTGGGCCAAGAGAGTACTCGGGCGGGTATGGCCCGTTTGAATAGCTTCTGCTATGGGTACGACTTTTGCACTCACCGGTGCCCCTGTGGTTGGATCCCTGGGCTGACTGATCGTCAGGAGAATCGACTTCACCATTTAACCAAGACAATCCACATCCCCGCGAAAGCGCGGCGTTTGAGTGCTTCACTTTGAATGCGTCAGTCCACTGACAAGCTAGCGATGCGCTGGTTGATGGCAGGCGCCATGTTTGCCACGAATAGCGCTAGGCGCTCGCGCATCGTGGCGATGTTTTCAGTTTGGCTGGCAGTCGAGACCGCCACGATGGCGCCACTAGGATCGCCCGATAGCCGGCCCAGCAGGCCCAATAATTTTGCCTTCTCGGGGCTGTTAGTGGTGCGCTCGCCGATCACGAACCAGCGCCAGATGAGCCGGGTTTTTGTGCTGCCGCCGCCAGTGGCTCTAACTAAGGTTTCGAAGATGGGCGGCTCGTTTGGTAGTGCGCGCTTGAATTCGCGCACCCGGCGCCAATTCGATTCCCTGTAGTCGGCGTGCTCGACACTCACCAACTCACTGCCTTGCACATTTGTGGCGAAGTAGGCGAGGCGTAAATCTATCTGCACACTCTCGCCGGCGAATTCGTAGGCCGCTGCGTGCAATGCCGTGGCGCCGCCGTAGATGGGCTGCCACTCGGCGGTTGCGGCCAACGGCCCCCGCCAAGCCGCGGTGGCTCGTATGGGAGCAATGTCGGCATTGCCAGGGCTTTGGCCCTGTTGCGTGAGCAACCATGCGGCGGCGGTTGGCGCTGTCACCAGCGCCAGCACGCAGGCTATAGTAAGCGCCGGTTTTTGCGCCGGTGCTGCGGTTTCGCTGGATATGCGGTTGGCGGTGGTACCATCGGATGATGCCTTGTGCGTGTCGGCCAAGCGACTGCCTAGCCAGAGCAACGGGGCCAGCGCTACGGTAAAAAGAACCCAGCCGAAGAATTCATGGTCATGCACCAGGGAGGAACGCATCTCGGTGACATAGCCGGCGAAGATGATGCCGGTTACCCGGATCCAGTTGAACACAACGGAGAGCAACACCGAGACGATGATGAAAACAGATGCTCTGAGGGGGCTACGAAGATGCATGTAGGCGAATAAGGTGGCGATGGAGACCATGGCCAGCAGATAACGCAAGCCCGCACACACCCGTTCGATGGCAAACTGTCCCCGCGGGATGGTCATGTAGTGGCCTTCCACGTGCACCGGTACACCGATAAAGCGCAGTATGTGGGTGGCGGCTACCGTGGTGATCTCTTGCAGGGGGGGGATCAACACGTCCCACACGGGGATGACCAGTAGCATGCAGCCTAGTGGGAACGCCGCCACACGCACCACGGCGAAACCGAACAAGGACCAGACGATGCCGATGGGCGCCGCCGCGAATGCCATCTGCGACAGTAAATCGATGCCGGAGATGGCCCCTAGCCACGCAATCAGGGCAACTCCCACCAAGAACCCAAGGCCCAATAGACTCGGTTGCCAAGGTTGCATGGCGAGTTGTTGCCGGCGCATCCACAGCATGTAAAGACCGACGGGTATCAACAAAAGGCCGTGGCCATAGGCTTGGTGTTGCCACCACAATAGGCTTAAGAACACTGCCGTGTCGGCATGTAACAAGCCGAATAGCACGAGCGCGGTGCCCGCCCCTAGCAGCATCAGCCGCCGTTTGTCAGCGTTCTCGGTGTGCATTAACGGATCTGGATTTCGGGTTAGCATGATTGCCCGATAAGCGGGGCGAGACAGGATATTTTAAGCGGCAATAGTGATTGACGGCAGGGTAGGATAAGAGCAGGCGCTGGGCCGCTAAACGGCATGTGCCACAGTGACTCATATGCCACAGTTACCGTGCTGCCTGCGGCTGTTAGACTAAGCAACTTTTGATGTCCTATGGTTGTCTTGGACCGTGGTTTTATCGTGTGACCGGGCCGCGTCCGAGCAAAGCCATCGAAGCGCTGTTGCCGGCCCTGGTCCTGAAACTACAGATCTACAGAAATCGACGTTCCACTACAAAGGAGTTGATTAAGTGAGACCGAACCGTGTGTTGGAGCGGATGGTGGCCGGTGAGAAAGTGATCAATGGCTGGTGTGCCATCCCCAGTTCCGTTAGCGCCGAGACTATGGCGCATCAGGCCTTCGATAGTGTGACAGTAGACATGCAGCATGGGTTGATCGACTACCAGTGCGCGTTGACGATGTTGCAGGCTATATCGCAAACCCAGGCGACCCCGCTTTGCCGGGTGCCGTGGCTCGAGCCTGGCATCATTATGAAGATGCTGGATGCGGGCGCCTACGGTGTTATTTGTCCCATGGTCAATATACCGCAGGATGCGCACGCGTTTGTCTCTGCCTGCTCCTATGCACCGGACGGCATGCGCAGCTTCGGGCCAACCCGCGCCGTGGTCTACGGTGGCGCCGACTACGCGCAACACGCCAACCGCTCGATGTTGAAGCTCGCTATGATCGAGACCAAGCAGGCGGTGGCGAATATGGAGGCGATTATGGCAACGCCGGGTTTGTCCGGTGTCTACATAGGTCCGTCCGATCTCTCTTTATCCTATGGTTATACGCCGAAGTTGGATCACGATGAGCCGGCGGTGTTGGAGATAATCGGGCAGATCTGCGAATGCGCCAAGAGGCACGGCATTTTGGCCGGCATCCACTGCCTGAGTCCAGCTTACGCCAAGCGGATGCACGCCGAGGGTTTCGATATGGTGACCCTGGCCAGCGACAACCGGCTCATCGCCGCTGGCGCCGCGGAGCATATCGCGCTGGTGCGCGCCAGCGATGCGGGCGACGGACCGGCAGGTCAGTACTGAGTGACCAGTACGTAAATTATCAGTATCAAGCTAGTCGCGAACAGGCGGTGGCTGAGGTGTGTGCCAAAAAAGTATGTATCGTAGGGGCGGGTGCCATGGGTGGCTCCTTCGCAGCGCTGCTGGACCGTGCCGGCCATGCGGTTCGCGCGGTCGATAATCGGGCCGCTCATGTCGCTGCCATCGAACGGGACGGATTGCGTATGACGGGTGCGTTGGGAGAGCACTGGGCGCGCATTGAAGTGTCCACCGGTGAGGCCCTGGAAGCGGGGTGGGCCGATTGGGTCATCGTATTCACCGATACCAACGGCACTCGCGCGGCTGGAGAAATAGCCAAGTCCGTTATGGCTGCCGATGGTTGTACCGTTACCATGCAAAACGGTATCGGCAATGTGGATGCGCTCTGTGACATCCTAGGCCATGGCACCATGGGCCGTGAGAAAGTCCTGGGTGGCTCCAGTATGTGCAGCGCCGCGGTGATGGCGCCGGGGCATGTAGTATTCACCCATCACGGCCCCACCACCTTGGGCGAGTTGGATGGCACGCGCTCGGAGCGGCTCAATGCTCTAGTGGAGCTGTTGTCTTCAGCCGGGCTGGATATCGCCGTAAGCGGTGATATCCATGGAAAGATCTGGAATAAGTTCATCCTCAACTGCGGGGTTAACGCGCTGTGTGCGGTGAGCGGCATGCGCAGTGGCGAGATGGCCCGCGTCCCCGAACTCTACGCACTACAAGACCGCATCATTGATGAGGCCCTGGCGGTGGCGGCTGCCAAAGGCATCGTCCTCCCAGACAAGGACATCAGGACCACCGTCAAAAAAGCAGCCTTTTATAGGTTCAACAAACCGTCCATGCTCCAGCACATAGAGGCGGGCAAAAAGACCGAGATCGATGCTATCAACGGCGCCTTGGTGCGTGAAGCCAAAGCTGTTGGCATTGCGGTGCCGTACAACGAGGCCTTGGTTGCGCTGCTAAAGGGTGTGGAAACGCGGCGCCGGCGCGAAGAGGAAGGGATGGATATTGACTACGACGGCTGGGAGGCCCGCATTCAAGATGAGCCCTTGCCGGATTAAGCGCCGAGCCCCCGGCAGGGTTGAGCGCCAAGCAAGCCAATCCAGCCGCGCAAAGCCCACGCCGGATCCACGAAAGAGGAATATACCACTGTGCCCGCAACACCATCCGAAGCATCCGCCGCCGACGCCCAGGAGGCCATAGTCGAGGAGCTGGGCTTCTTTGACGATTGGTCCGATCGCTACCGCTATCTCATCGATCTGGGTCGCAAGTTACCGCCATTCCGCGACGAGTGGTGCACTGACGCCCACCGCATCGACGGCTGTCAATCACAGGTATGGATGCACTACGAGATGACGGGCGATGTGCTCGATATCCGCGCCACTAGCGATGCGGCCATCGTCTCTGGGCTGATCGCCTTATTGATCCGGGTGTACAGTTTGCGCCCGCCGGAGGAGATTTTGGCGACCCACCCCGAGTTCGTGGAGCGCACCGGGCTTAAAGGTTATTTGAGTCCAACCCGCAGCAACGGTCTTGCTTCCATGTTATCAGCGGTGTTTGCAGCGGCCAAGGCGGTCTGAAGAGCAAGCGGGTGTAAGCGAAGTGATGAGTCGGCGCGGGCAGACAATCCTGGTACGATTGTTTTACTGTGGCGTGCGCGCTTATCAACTGTTCATATCGCCTGTGTTGCCGCCTAGCTGCCGGCATCTACCCACTTGCTCGGAATATGCGCTGGAAGCGCTGGCGAAGCATGGGGCAGTGTGGGGCTCGTGGTTGACGCTTCGCCGGCTTTTTAGGTGTCATCCTTGGGGCACCAGTGGATACGACCCGGTACCATGAACTCCCCATCGTCTCACCATTACCAGTCGTTTTAGAGGATCCCGATGCCTGATATCACCTTGTCCGACGGATCGGTTCGGCATTTCGATGCGTCTTTGCGTGGTGACGAGTTGGCTGCCAGCATCAGCAAGTCGTTAGCCCGCGATGCACTCGCCCTGCGCATCAATGGTGAGTTGCGCGACCTCACTACTCGTGTCGAGACCGATGCCACGGTGGCTATCATTACCCGCATTTCTGATGAGGGCCTTGAATTGTTGCGCCACGACGCGGCGCATGTGATGGCCGAAGCCGTCAAAGAGCTGTTTCCAGGGACGCAGGTGACCATTGGTCCAGCGATAGAGGATGGTTTTTATTATGACTTCGCCCGCGACGAGCCGTTCACCTCAGAGGATTTGGCGATCATAGAAGCCCGTATGCGGGACATCGTGGAGCGTGACGAGGCTATAGAGCGCGAGGTTTGGGCACGCGATGAGGCGGTGAGCTTCTTTCGCGGGATGGGCGAAGCGTACAAAGCGGAGATCATCGAAGGCATACCCTCGGATGAACCGCTCTCGCTCTACCGGCAGGGAGATTTCATCGATCTGTGCCGTGGTCCGCATCTGCCTTCGACCGGCCGGCTCGGCAAGGCGTTCAAGTTGACCAAAGTGGCCGGCGCCTACTGGCGCGGCGATCCGCGCAACGCCATGCTGCAACGCATCTACGGCACTGCCTGGGCTGATGACAAAGCGCTCAAAGCTTATCTCACCCGCATCGAGGAGGCGGAGAAGCGCGACCACCGGCGCCTCGGCCGCCAACTCGATCTGTTCCACTTTCAAGAAGAGGCGCCCGGCGCCGTATTCTGGCATCCCAAGGGCTGGACTTTATTCCAGTTGCTCATCGATTACATGCGCCGGCGTCAGGATGAGGCGGGTTACTTGGAGGTGAGCACGCCGGAGGTGATGGACCGCAGCTTGTGGGAGGCGTCCGGGCACTGGGATACTTTTCACGAGCATATGTTTACCACCGTCACGGAAGATGAGCGGGTGTTCGCTATCAAGCCGATGAATTGTCCCGGGCACGTGCAGGTGTACAACAACCAACTGCGCAGCTACCGGGAGCTGCCACTGCGCATTTCCGAGTTCGGTAAAGTGCACCGCTATGAACCGTCCGGCGCCCTACACGGATTGATGCGGGTGCGGGCTTTTACCCAGGATGATGCGCATATCTTCTGCACGCCGGCGCAGATCACTCAAGCCTCTAAAGAGGTGTGCGAGTTACTGCTCGGTATTTATGCCGACTTCGGCTTTCACGAGGTGCGGGTGAAATTCGCCGATAGGCCGGAAAAGCGGGTGGGTTCGGATAAGGTCTGGGACCAGGCGGAGCAGGCGTTGCAAGAGGCGTGCAAGGCCTCGGGGCTGGAATACACCACCAATCCTGGGGAAGGGGCGTTCTATGGACCTAAGCTCGAGTTCGTGTTGCGCGATGCCATCGGCAGGGATTGGCAATGCGGTACTTTGCAGGTGGATTTGAATTTACCGAATCGTCTGGGTGCGCAATACGTGGCCGAGGATGGCGCCAAGCATATGCCGGTTATGCTGCACCGGGCCTTATTCGGCTCACTGGAGCGGTTTACCGGGATTTTGCTCGAGCATCACGCGGGCGCTCTCCCGTTTTGGTTGGCGCCTGTGCAGATTATGGTGGCCACCATTACGTCGGATGCCGACGGTTATGCCGGTGAAGTGGTGCAAGCCTTCAGGGCGGCCGGGTTGCGGGCCGAGATGGATGTGCGCAATGAAAAGATCGCTTACAAAGTGCGCGCGCACAGTTTAGTCAAGATCCCGGCCATCTGCGCCGTGGGCAAAAAAGAGATCGAGGACCGAACGGTGGCGGTACGCCGGCTTGGATCTAGGCAGCAACAGACAATGGCGTTGGCCGAGGCCATCGAGCAACTCGCGCAGGAGAACAAGACCCGCGGCCAAAGCGCGGCCAGTGAGGCGGCGTAGCCCAGGGAGGGACTAGCCCAAGGGCTAGCTTCTAGGCGTTGTCTAGCTTTAGGCACCTAACTTTTAGGCAGTCACGACTGTAGGCGTGTGGCCGTCCAGGAGCAGCCGGTACCGCGCTGCGTCTATATTGCCGCCGGAGAGCACCACGGCGATCCGCTTGCCCCGCATCATCCGCCGCTCTTGCAGCAACGCTGCAAGGGTGGCGGCGCCTGCACCCTCGGCAATGTTGTGAGTGCAAGAGAAGAACTGGCGTACGGCATCGGCTATATCGTCTTCGGTGACAGCCACCAGCCGCGATACACCTGCGCGAAGCATGGCTAGCGCGTCTGGGTGGGGTATGCGCACCGCCAGCCCCTCGGCGAAGGTCGCGCAGTGGTTGGTGGAGACGGGCTGACCGTGCTCGAGGGAGTGCAGATAAGCAGGCGCGTTGGTGGCCACCACACCTATCACTTCCGTGTCTAGACCGAGCGCATCGCGGGCCGCGATGACACCACAGCATCCACTGCCCATGCCGACTGGTACATAGACGGCATCGAGCCGCGTTACAGCCTCCAGCAGTTCCAAACCGTAGCTGGCCACACCCTCTACTAGGTGCGGGTGAAAAGATTCGAATAGATGCCAGCCGCGCTTGGCGGCCAACCGGCGGGCATGATCAAAAGCGGCGTTGAAGTCTTCTCCGTGCTCGATCAATTCGCCGCCCATGGCGCGTATGGCGGCATTTTTATCCGGGTTGTTACCTTCAGGTACCACTATGACGGCGTTTAAGCTCGCATCCCGTGCGGCGTATACCACGCTTTGGCCATGATTTCCCGTCGAAGCGGCCACGACGCCCCAGGTCGGTGATCGAGCTGCGGGTTCGCGCTCTTTTAGCTCGTGCACGTAATTGATGCCGCCACGGATCTTGAAAGCACCGGTGGGCGTATGATTTTCGTGTTTCACCCAAACGGACGCGCCGCTCAATTCGCTGAGCCCCGGCCAATGGATTTGAGGTGTTGGATTCATCCGCACATGGACACGCGCTGTCACCGTGCGTAGCCGGGCCAGCGAGGGTGTTGGTGTTTTCATTAGGCGTTCTTCATTGCGCTGCCAAGCGTTGTAGTTCCTCGTAGAGAACCGGCGCCACGGTAATGCCCTCTTCAGGTGTTCTTTTACGCGCCTCATAGCGTCTGTCACTGGGCAAGCGGGTACCGGGCTGAGCCATGATCGCTTCGAACAGCTTTTCCGCGTGGGCGAGGGCGTTACTACCGGCACCGTTGGTTTTCGCCGGATCGATACACAATAAGAACTCGCCACCCGTTGGCGGTCCGCCGTCGCCATTGTCGGCGGCGGTGGATTCGAAGCTGAATAGATCGCCTATAAGGGCGCCTGCCAGCAGTTCCACCATCAACGCGATGGCCGCTCCTTTGTAGCCACCGAAGCACAGTTGCGCACCTTTGAGCGCCATTTCGGGATCGGTGGTGGGCGCGCCATCCGGGCCGAGGGCCCATCCTTCAGGGATGGGTTTGCCGTCCCGTAGATGCAGTTGGATCTCGCCCCTAGCGCTGGCGCTGGATGCTTGATCGAACACCAGTGGCGAGTGGCCTTGCCGTGGCCAGGCGAAGCCCATCGGATTAGTGCCGTATAGCGGCTTGGTCCCGCCTGCTGGCGCCACGTAGCTCAGGGCGGCGGTGAAAGCGAAAGCCACCAAGCCATGGCCGGCCAAGGTTTCCACCTCGGGCCACAGGGCGGCGAAGTGGTGGGTATTGGTGATCCCCGCCGCTGCGATGCCTTGTTGCCGGGTGCGCTCAATCAACGGTGCATAGGCGGTTTTTAACGCCAGCGGGGCAAAGCCGCGTTTGGAGTCGATGTGAATGACGCCCGGTGCCAAGTCTTTTATCAACGGTACCGCATGACCATCCGCTTTACCGCTCTTGGCCGCTTTGACGTAACCCGGGATGCGAAACAGCCCGTGGGATTTGCACTCATCGCGTTCGGCGTGGGTGACGGTGTCGGCGATGGCCTGTGCCTGCGCCTCACCGATGCGGTGGCGCGTCAGTATTCGCATGGCGAGCGCATGGGTTTGTTCTAGGGTGAGGTGGGGATCGGACATGGCATAAAGGGTTCCGCTTAGTGTTGGCCGTCCAGCCATCTTTGGGGGAGATTATTGCTGGGGCAACTTATTCTCATTGCAGTTCGAAACTGCGCTCGACCAGCAGTCTGTCCTCATGGAAGAGCTGCACCCGCCATGTGCCGGGTTTGGACGTGGCGGTGGTGCCGGCGACTTTGAGGCTAACGATAAGATCCGAGTTGTTGCCGAACACGGTTTTTACGCCTCCGGAGACATACGGTGTACCGTCGGGTTGAATCCAGTTGGCGCGAAAGATCTGCGTACTGGCCACCAGGTTGTAGTCGAATTCGACGTGCAAAGTGACCTGTTCATCATCCACCGAAAAGAGGGTTTTGGGATTTTTGTTGTTGGTGTAGAGCCAGTAGGATTCGGCGCTTTCGGACAGTGTGCTGTCGGCGACGTTGATGGAACAACCGGCTAACCAAGCAAGGCCGAGCCCCATTAGCAATAAAGCTTTAGTCTGGCTCATTAATGCTCTCTTTTTCTCTAGCAGCTTTTAGCTCTTCGCTCATCCGTAGTGACAGTTCGCTGACTAACGGCAACACGCGGCCAAGGTATTTTTCGGTGATCTTGACCGATCCCTGTAATAGTTGAGGGGTGCGTTCAACCATCTTCAGTCCGATGGGCGAGCGGTAAAAAGCGGCCAGTTCGGCCAGTTCCTCTTTTGCGTAGTGGTTCATGTAGAGTGCTACGTAATCATCGCGCACCTGGTTCCAGCCGATTTCGCTGCGTAATACGCCGGCTAACTTGTCCATGTAATGCTCGGCGATGGTTTTGCGCTCGGGTGAACTCTGCAATTGCCCCATGTTGGTGCGCATGACCCGGCGCGCCTGCTCGTACAATTGCTCTAGCGCCCGGCTAGCCCCTTGGGCCTCCAATACTGCCAGCGCAGCCTGCCGGTGGGCCTCGTCTTGAGCGGTGACATTGGCCGCCGGCAATAACAGTGCCGTGCTGCAAAGGACTATCGACAACCGACGCATGGGTATTCGAGTCTCGTGCGGGAAAGCGGGTTACCGGCATCTCGGCCCAGGTATTTTAGGGCACCGGTGCTGTTATGGGGACAACGCTCAGAGCGCGGTAATTGTGCACTCCGGCGCGATTGTGCGATAGGGCGGGAGAGGTGAATTGCGCTGTCAATACGCCGGTGCCACTATGAGCGGCGCTTGTTGCCGAAGTTCGATGGAGGAGTGCGCCCACGATGCCTAGATTTGCAGCCAATCTGAGCATGATGTTTACCGAAGTCCCGTTCTTGGAGCGTTTCGAACGGGCCGCTACGGCTGGTTTTACCGCGGTCGAGTATCTGTTTCCCTATGAGTTCGAGGCTGCGGTTCTCGCCGAGCGTTTGCGAAGAGCCGATCTGTCGCAGGTGCTATTCAACCTACCGCCCGGTGATTGGAGCCGTGGGGAGCGCGGGTTGGCGGCGCTCGCGGGACGTGAGGATGAATTCAAGCGGGCATTGGACGAGGCTGTGCGTTACGCGGGCATCATCGGCTGTCCCAGGTTGCACGTGATGGCCGGGCTAGTGCCCGATGAGGAGGCCAAAGCGGCTGCCATGGACACTTATCTCAAGAACTTGGAGTGGGCCTGCACGCAAGTGGCCGGTGAGCCGCTGACGTTGGTCATAGAGCCCATCAATAACCGGGATATTCCCGGCTATTTGTTGAATTATCAGTACCTCGCCCGGGAGGTCATCGAGCAGGTCGGACACACCAATTTACGCCTGCAATTAGACCTCTATCACGTGCAGATCATGGAGGGGGACTTGGCTGTTCACGTGCGGGACTACGCCGATATCACTGCGCACATGCAAATTGCCGGTGTACCTGAGCGGCACGAACCCGATACTGGCGAAATCAACTATCCGTATCTGTTCGAACTGATCGATGAGGTCGGCTATGACGGTTGGGTCGGCTGTGAGTACCGCCCCCGCGGGCACACTGAGGCAGGCCTCGATTGGTTTGCCCCCTATGCGGTGGAGGAGCAGCGGGCGCAGGGCAACCTATGAGCGTGTTGCTAGGCTGCATAGCCGATGATTTTACCGGCGCTACCGATCTGGCCAACACGTTGGTTAAGGAAGGCATGCGGGTTGTTCAGATAATCGGTGTGCCGGCGCCGGGTACCATCCCGGACGATGTGGATGCGCTCGTCGTGGCATTGAAGAGCCGCAGCATTCGCGCCAGCCAAGCGGTGGCTTTATCGCTGGCGGCGTTGCAACGGCTGCGCGAAGCGGGCGCCCGTCAAATACACCTCGAATATTCGCCGCGCCGGACGCTGCTTGGCCGGCGTATTCGGTACCTCTACGGATGAGATGATGAGCTCGCTCGCAGCGCCTTGATTGCACCGCAATCGTTGCGTAGATTGGACTCACGGAAGAACGGAGAGTTTGGCCATGGCGAGCATCACGATCCGCAACCTCGACGACGACGTGAAGACGCGCCTGCGCGCCGCCGAACACCACCGTTCCATGGAAGAGGAAGCGCGGCTGATCCTGCGCGATGCGGTAGGGCGCAAAGCGGATCCGCGGAACCTCGCGAGCATCGTGCGCTCGCATTTCGGACCGGACAACGGCGTGGATCCGGAGTTGCCGCCGCGCAGTGTGGCCGTCGGGCAGGTCGCCTTGGAAACCGCGCGGCGTTTGCGACTGGACCGGCCTTTGAGCGATTCAGGCTTCGACTCACGGCCGCTTTAGGCACCCTCATCGCGCGCATGGTCTGTCCGGCTAGCGAGTTCTATACCCAGGCCTGGCTGCAACAACACAGTGCCTTGGGTGAACTCATCGAGCAGGATTTTGCCCACACCGATTGGATGCAACTCTATCGGATTGCCGACCGTCTTTACGCTCATAAAACAGCGTTGGAGACATTTCTCTATAAGCGCGAGCGTGACCTGTTTGAGTTCGATGAAGTCATCACGCTCAAGGTGTTGATGGAGTCACCAGAGTCAGCGACCACCGTGTAGTGCCATAACTGCATCTTACGACCCTCTAACACACTGATTTACAAGACAATTGACGACTGCAATGTCAAACATGGGCCGGCATCGGGCCGAACTGGTCACCGATGACGCGAGGGCGCTGCGCGAGCAGTTCGAAGCGGTCACCGGCGAACGGTTATCGGCGCTGGAGGGGATGGGCGAAAGTGCGAAGGAAGTTCCGGGGAAAACGGTCGAAGCCGATATTGCGCGGGATGGATTACTAGGCAAATCCAAGGATCATGCTGCGGACAAGGCGCCGATGACGAAGCGGATCGAACACGAACTGGGGCTGTGACATGGCACTGCAAGCGCGCTGCGAGGTTCAATGAAGCCGGGGAGCGCCCACTGATGCTGCTCGACTACACGGAAGGGCGAACTGTGGCGTCCGTGCTCCAATAAGGCATTCAATCCTTTTCGAAGGCGTGAGCATCCAACCGCAGGCTCGCGCTGTTTTCCGTAACGATCCGCTCGACATGCTCCGGCACGCCAGAAGGCACGTTCACCTCGATCTCGAGTGTGATTCGAACCTCAGAACCCACCAAACCATCTAAGTGAGCGACCACCTCCTCCGCAATCCGACTGGCTTCCGGGCCAATGCGAGCGTGACTGAGTGTCGCCGTCGCGTGGAACCGACGAGGCGCCACCCGCTCCAATCGCTCGCGGTTCAGAGCTTCGGTCGGCTGAGCGGACTCGCTCGAATTGGGAGCGGCCGGAGGGGGGGCTTCTGGCTGAGTCGTATTCGGGGCTTCGGTATCGATCTGGGCGCGGGCAACCGTTGATTTGACAACCAGGCCGTTACTGTCGCGAGTGATATCGATACCGTGCGTGATTCGCAATCCACGGTAACGCTTCGCGACCTCGTCGAATCCGTCGGCGAACGCGAATGTATCGTGTTCCCACGTCAGGAGCCCAACGCCGCCCTTGACTGCGCGAACGAGCACATCTGCACTCGTGAGCCGCGGCAGGTACAGATACTGCCCGAAGTCTTCCGTCAACTGGCGTACGCCGACATGATCGCCGCGCCAAAGCGGTACGTCGTCCAGGTGCAGTCGAAGTACGGCAGGACCCAGATCGGCCACCAAGAGCTCCTCGCTCAGAAGCCGACGCGAGGTTCGTTCTGCAAGCGGGCCCGATGCGGACAGATTCAGCGACTTCCAGGATACGTCGGAACTCGGTGACTGCTGCTCGGGAACGATCAGCCATCGATATGTCTCCGGAACCCTTGCCCGAACCGTGGCGCTCGCCGCCTCCTGTTGAGTCCGAGCCTGGCCGGCCTGATGGGGGTCCAGGTTGAGCCTTTCCACGTCTTTGACGATCGACTTCCAAGCCAAGAACCGTCGCAGCGCCTCGTCCAGTTCCTGATATCGTGCCCGGTCCGCTGCTAGAAACGCCAAGGCGTTGCGGAACAGCCTCGGGGCTGCGCCGCGGGACTCCAGGATCGTAGCCGCCAGCGTTTGGGCGGGATTGTCCGCTCCGCGGACATGGTGCGTATCTGGCGGCAGCACGACCAAGCGAGCGTCGCTTTCGTCGGCCACGTCCGCAGGAGATTTCGGGAACGTGTGAATGCGTGCGAAGGCGCCCTTTTCGCGCAGTTCGCTCCTGAGCCGGCCTTCGAGCTCGGAAGCCACCGCGCCCGAGTCGCGCCGAAGCTCCTCTGCCCGATCCTCTGCGAGCTTGGCCACCGTCGGCTGGGTGTCGTACCAGTACCGCGTGCCGTCCTGGTAGAGATAAGTGGCCCGAACCGCGAGACGGCGAAGTCCGTCGCCGAAGACGGCTGGCGGCTCCGACGGCACAACGCAGCCGAGCTTGATGCGCGTGTCCTCGATGCCTCGCCGCGCGGCTTCCGCGATCGGTGCGGAGCCCAGATAGATCGTGCGCGCGACTCGTTGCGTTGCGCGGAGTTTGCCCAGATTGGGTGCATCGCCATCGATCGCGACCGGCAGCGAGTTGGCACCATCGATATCCTTCTCGATCACAGGCGTCCAGTTGTCGGAAAGGTACCGCGTGAGTTCGTTCTGCACGCGCGTATTGTCCAGATGGACGTTCCAGGGCTGTATCAAGGGACTGCGATCGCCGGTTTCCCACAGGCTGTGGATCACCGCCGCCATCAGACGCAGCACGCCGCGGGTGCGCTGGAACCTCGCGAGCGAGGACCAGTCGGTGTAAAGGCGGTCGAACACCTCCGGATGGATCGGATAGGCCGCCTGAATGCGTCGCTCATACTCCGCCGTCGCGCAGGCAGCGGGAAACTCCGCGCCGTGCTTCATATATAAATCGGCGAAAGCCCGTGCGGTGACGTCCCGCTGCTTGCGAGCCTCCCCGTCGGCTAGCGGCTTGAACAATCGCCGCCTGACGATTTCGAATCCTTCCTCGGCTGTCGCCGGCCGCCAAGGCGATTCGACGCGCGCAATTACGTTGCGAAGGCGCTCAAGTGCATCGTGGCCGCGTCTGCCTCCCACCTCCGAATCATCGACTTCGGCGCCTGCCCCGGCAGCCTGGTCCGACGCGGGCAGGGACACCATCAGCAGGCAGTTCTCCGTCAGCTTGACCGCCTCGGTCAGAGCCTGTGCGAAGGTGAACTGAGTCTCGAACGTTCCGCCCGGCAGGCCCGATTCGTCATGAAGTTGGCGGGCGTACGCCACCCACTCGTCGATCAGAATGGCGCACGGTCCATGGTCATCCAGTAGCTCGCGCAGCTTGTGTCCAGGGTTGGTCGCGCGCTCGTCATCGACACGCACGCGCTCATAGGCCGCCCGGCCACCGAGCTGATACGCCAACTCGCCCCAGAGCGTGTGAGCGACCGTGCCGTCGGCCTTCGGTTCCGGGTCGCCGGGAGAAATCTGGGTCCCTACCAGAATCGCTAGCCGGACGGGTTGGACGCGGGTGACCTCGGCTTCTTCGAGTACTGCGCCCAATCCCGGCACCGTCTGCGCGTCGATGCCGGAGAACAGATGGTACAGGGCCAGCATGGAGTGCGTTTTGCCGCCTCCGAAGTTGGTCTGAAGCTGTATGACCGGAGCGCCGTCTCCTTCCGAGAGACGGCGGATCGCGCCGACTAGCAACGACTTCAGACTCGCCGTCAGGTATGTGCGTCGAAAGAACTCGATCGGATCGCGGTACTCGTCGATACCTTGGCCCCGGTGCACTTGGCCTAGATCGGCCGCGAATTCCGCTTGCTGATAGCGCCCGGTCGCCACGTCATCATGGGGTTCGACAACGTCCCGCCAAGCCTTGACGCCCGAAGTCGCCAAAGCATCCAGCTGGCGGGAGACAACCCGCCGAGTCTCGCCGCGCACCTGCCCGTCCAACACCAGGCGGCGAAGGTCCATCTTCATCCGCCCGACCTCCGCCGCCTGCGGTGCCGACACCGCCGCAAGCATGCGCTCCGCAGAGTCGAGCGCGCGGTCTGTGTCATCGCTAGAGAACCGCTCCTGATGCGCCCACTTGTTCCGCCAGTCGCGCAATTCGGACACCAGACCGCGGCCGCTGTGGCCAAGCGTGTCTTGGAACACCTCGCGCCAGACGTCGGTCATCAGCCGCAAGAGGCCCGAGGCGTCCCATTGGTCTATCGGCTTGTTCGCTAGACGCGGCTCGTCCGTGTAACGCTGGATGCGTTCCAAGGGCACGCGCTTGGAACGGGCGCGTATCTCGCGGATCACGTACGGTGCGAGTCCGCTGCGCAGTAGTTCCAGCGCCTTGCCTACGCGTTCGCGGTTGGTCGTCGCCATAGATCCCCTCGTGGGCGAGTGTCGCCGCCTCGATCCGGATGCGGACCGGGGCCATCCACGAGGCCGCGACCGTACCTTCGCCAATGCAGATTTCCCTTACATCATGGAGCACAACGCCTTGCATGAAAAGCCAACAGCCCTATTCGGACCTCTGGCCGATTCGGTCATCTATCGCCAATCGCGCTTGTGGAAGCCTCGCACGCTGGCGGTCAATCGCTGCTATCTGCGCAATCAGATCCTGCCGTTCTTCGCGCAGAGACCTGTTGCGGAAGTCTCGCCGGGCGAGGTCCGGCAGTGGTTCGCTTCCCTGCACGCCACGCCGGCTGCGGCGAACCGCGCCTTGCCTGTGCTCTCGGCTGTGTTCCACGAAGCGGAACGGCTGGGACTTCGTCCCCAAAACAGCAATCCCTGCGCGGGTGTACGGCGCTACCGCGCACCGGGACGCAGCCGCTTTCTCACCCCTGCGGAAACCCATCGACTCGGTACCGTACTTGCCGAACGCGAACGCGACGCCCCCGACGCGGCTGCCCTTGTGCGCCTGCTGATCCTCACCGGCTGCCGCCAGGGCGAGATTCGGCATCTGCGGTGGGACGAATACCGGGAAGGTAATCTGTACCTTCGCGACAGCAAGACCGGACCACGAACGGTGTGGCTCTGCGGCGCGAGCCGGCTCGTCCTGGCGGCTCTCGAAAGGACGTCGGCCTGGGTCTTTCCGGCCAGGAGGGACGAAGGTCCCATGCGCACGGAAACCCTGTACCGGCACTGGCGAGACATTCGGGCGGCGGCCAGATTGCCGGATGTGCGCCTCCACGACCTCCGACACTCCTACGCCAGCTTCGCCCTGGCTCAGGGCGAGACCGTGTTGACGATAGGTCGCCTGCTCGGGCATCGCGACGCGGCGACCACACTGCGGTATCTGCACTTCAACGATTTGCTCGCGATACAGGCCGTGCAGACAGTCGCCGCTGCTATGGCGCATCGACCATGACGACGTTCGCGGATTTCGTAGCGGCGCCCTGGACAGTTGTATGCCATGAGCCGTGCAAGCCCTCCACCAAAGGCCGGGTCGAGAGTTTGCTGCGCACGCAACTACTCCCCGAGTTCGGGCCCTTTGACCTGAATCGGCTGGGCGACGAGGACATATCGCGGTGGTTCGACTGCTACTCAAGGACCGCGCCCGCAGGCGCAAACCGTGCCTTGGATGTGCTGCTCCAAATCCTGAACTTCGCCGTTGAGTGCGGCAAGCTCGCGGCGAATCCCGCCCGTACCATTCGGCGCAACCCGCGGCCCAGGAAGACGCGGTTCCTGACTCGCGCGGAGATCAGACGGCTGCACCAAGCGCTGGACGCCCATCGCGGGAGAGGGTCCGGCGTGCAGCAGGCCGACATCATCCGTCTCTTGCTGCTGACCGGGTGCCGCAAGGGCGAGCTGATAGCTTTGCGCTGGTCGGAGGTTCATGACGACAGACTCGTGCTGAGCGATTCAAAGACCGGTCCCCGAGCGGTTTTTCTCAGCGCCGAGGCCCAAGCTATCCTTACGAGGCAACCCCGCATCGGACCGTACGTCTTCCCGTCCCCCACTGACCCTTCGGCCAACCGATCGGCGGAACTTTCGCTCTGGAGAAAGGTCCGGCGAACCGCAAACATCGCGGATGTACGTCTCCACGACCTCCGGCATTCCTTCGCCAGCCACGCGGTCATGGCTGGCGTTCCCCTGCCCGTGGTGTCTCGTCTGCTGGGTCATGCGCAGATGCGCATGACGCTGCGCAGATGCGCATGACGCTGCGCTACGCGCATGTGAGCGACCGGGAGACCGAAGCCGCGGCCGAGCGCATCGGATCGGCAATCTCGGCTGTCCTGACCGGGGCCAGCAGTTGACGCGAACCGACCCTTGGCGGAGACTTTCGTTCAGAGGCTGCCTTGGCTCAACGATTCTTCGGGAGCCTCCACGATTCGTTCCCCGAGAGGATCTCTTGCGCAGGAAACTCATCGAAATTGCGCTCCCGCTTGACGAGATCAATGCGGCCGGCGCACGCGAGAAGTCCATCCGTCACGGCCACCCGTCCACCCTGCATCTCTGGTGGTCCCGCAAGCCCTTGGCGGTCGCCCGCGCAGTAATTTTCGGTCAGTTGGTGGACGATCCGTCATCGGTACCGGAGGAGTTTCCGACACCGGAGGAGCAGGCGGGTGAGCGCGAGCGCTTGTTCGGCATTCTGCGCGAGTTGGTGAAATGGGAAAACACCGGCAACGAG
>WLWE01001240.1_pt1 | contig 19432 bp, 12 predicted proteins | sample 6718301 | NCBI WGS metagenome assembly WLWE01 (sample SAMN12718691, study PRJNA515312) | sponge metagenome | isolation source: marine sponge | host: Mycale hentscheli | place: New Zealand: South Island, Marlborough, Capsize Point | collected 2003-05-01 | reverse complement strand
ATGATTCTATCTGGTTTCTTGATGGCGTACTTGAGGAATTTATCCAAAAAGCCAAAGGAAAAATTGGGTTTGAAAACTCTGTTAGATCTGCAGAAAAAGGTAGAGCACTTGGACTCGGAGCTCTTGGTTGGCATACTTATTTGCAAGAGAAAGGGTTACCGTTTGAAGGTTTATTATCTCAGTTTGAGACTAGAAAGATTTTTAGTCAAATTAAAATTGAAAGTGAAAGAGCTTCAATGGATCTTGCTGAAGAGTTTGGTGAACCATTATGGTGCGTTGGTACTGGCAAACGTAATACTCACCTTCGTTCTATTGCTCCAACAGTTTCTAACTCAAAGCTATCGGGGAATGTTAGCCCTGGTATTGAACCTTGGGCTGCTAATGTTTTTACAGAACAATCAGCCAAAGGAACGTTCATAAGAAAAAACCCTACATTAGAATCAGTTTTAGAAGGCTGTAATTTAAATAATGAAGAAACTTGGAATAAAATATTAGAAGATGGTGGATCTGTACAAGGAATTGAAAGGCTGGATGATATACTTGTGGGTGACCATGATATACCTGCAAAAGAAGTTTTTAAAACTTTTAAAGAAATTAATCAACTAGAATTAGTTAATCAAGCAGGTTTACGGCAACAGTATGTAGATCAGTCAGTTAGTCTTAACTTAGCTTTTCCTTCTGAAGCAACACCTAAATGGCTTAATCAAGTTCATATGGATGCATGGAAAAAAGGCGTAAAAACTTTATACTACGTTAGAACCGAAAGCGTTTTACGTGGTGATATTGCTGCAAGCGCTATGGATCCTTCGTGCGTATCTTGTGACGGTTAATATTAAATAAAGAAAGGGGCCACAAAAGTGGTCCCCTTATCTTCGGTTACAGGAATTTCTGGGTATGGTGCCCATTTTTATTTATTCCTATTCTTTACAATCGCAATTTTCTTTACAATCACATTCTTCATTGTAATTTTTAAACATTAAAAAATACATAAGCGAATTCCATTTCTTTTTTAAATATATCATTTTTCTCCACATTTTTTACTAGGGTTAGCAACTTGTCTCCAATCTTCTCTCTTAAACCAATCGCGTAATGTAGCGCCTGGTTTACTGGCACCCTTTACATTAGTTTTAGAATCTCTTTTATACTTACCGGCTTTGCCAGCAGATCTTTTAGCGCGTATAACTTTGTCTTTTTCAGACTTGTCCATGCTGCGTATTTTAGCTAACGGCAAACAGGCTTTTGTTGTTCCTCCTCCTTTTTGTTTTTTAAATAACGGCGATGGTTTTGTATAATTCATAGGGTTACATTTTACTTGGCCCACCAGCTTTAGTACATCTAACTCCCCAACCAGAAGCATAAGCACTAGGCCAAACTTTATATTTTCTTTTAGCAGCAGCTTTACAAGGCCCACTAATTTTAGCCATTAAAGGTGTTTTGTTACAAGGTGATTTTTTTTTCATATTAATAAGTCCAAATTGTTGTTTTAGGTGCTCCAGGGTATCCAATACCTAAATGCACAAAATTACTTTTTCTTGATATTCCTATTCTTTTAAACCCGCATTTAATAGCTGCAGCAACTAATAAATATGTAGCTTCTCCACCAACACATTTAATATCAACGGCCGCACCGTGTGCATGCTCACCTGGTTTATCTTTAGCAGCTTCAATTGGGTGGTCTGGTGATCTATAAGAAGAATTTATAACTATAGGAAAACCATAGGTTTTTCTAAGGGGATCAAGCATACCTAAAAGTTTAGGATCCATTTTACTCATGTTTCCTTTAAAATCATCTGCATCGCTAAAGTATTTTAATTTTATGCTATTCATCTTTTAAAATGTTTTTAGCTGAATCTCTGTCATCATAGTCTAAGGCAGCTTTTAAAATAATTTTATCCATAACAGTATCTTGATTTTCAAGCATTTGCTTTTGTAGTTCAATTACCATGTTTTCTAAGTTATCTTTAGCAGCAACTAATAATTCTATCTGATGTTCCTTCTTTTCTAAACTAGACTTTAAAGCATTTACATCATCAGGTTTAGCTCCAGTAATTGTACTTACAACAATACCAATAGATGCGCTAATAGTTCCAATTAACATCATTACAACTTCCTTATTTGTATCTAAAACTGGATACTGCATTAAAATAAATATAATTGCCATTACTAATAAGAATATAAATAACGATCCTATGTAATGACGCAACTCTCTCGCTACTCCGTTTTTAGGTAAATTCATTTACTTTTTTTTATATTTAGATTTATACTTGGATTTATACTTAGATTTATATTTAGATTCTTTCTTTTTATCTTTTTCTTTTTTAATATCTAACTCCCACGCTGACCAACCTAAAGCCAATGCTATTCTTTTGTAATATTCTATTTCTTCATTACCTGCATCTTTTAAGTTAGTAATCTTTTTAACAGCTCTGTCTAATGGCACGTTACCTACAGCTGATATAACATTAGCCCCAGCTAAATAAGCAGGGTTATCAATACTCCATCCTTTAGTTCTCATTTCTTCTTGATTCCAAGAAAAAGATCTACCTGCTGATCTTAGTTTACCTATTTTAGAAGATACAGGTGGAGATATTTGTAATACTTCTCTTACTATAGCATCTTGATACTTAGGTGATTTTTTATCAGCTTCTTTAGCTAATTTAATAGCAGTGTTTTTAACAACAGACGCTATTGCACCACCTACTCCAATACCACGCAATATACTGTCAGACATTCCGTTTATTATATTAAAGTATTTATCATTTCGTTTTTTCTCTTCTTCTTCTTCGTCACCAAACCCAATAGCGAATAAAGCTTGTTGTAAAGCACTAAATAATAAGTTTTGTGCTACACCATAATATATGATCTTAGATATATTTGTTTTAGCATCTCCACGGCCATTCTTAAGGTCACTAGCAGCTTTTTTAATTAATCGTGCATATTGTGCCGGAGTATTCGCAAAAGCTAATATAACGCGTCCTAATGGACCCGCTTGTTGTTGACTAATTTTGTCTGGTCGACTTGATTGTTGAGATTCTTCCGCTATTTCTCTAAAATCTCTAAAAGCTATTTCTTCAGCTTGAGTTTCTGTTAAACCTTCTTTCATTAAAGCTTTAATTCTATTTCTATAAAATGAAGCACCACCAGATGCAATAGCAAAGCTATCAGCTATTTGTGTTGGTAAAAAACCTAACTTAAGAAGTCCAGCTACAACGTTTCTAGCACTATTGCCAGGCCCTTTAGCCATTTCAGCAATATCAGCTTCATTAACATTTAGTTTAACACCACTACGTCTATCTAGTAAAAACGGTGAATTAAATAATTTAATAAAATCTTTCCAATATTGCGGCTGATTAGCAAATGCTTGCCCCGCTTTTAAAACGTTATTATCTGTAAAGTTAATAAAGTTAATAGCAGATATAGTTTGAAGTACAGCTGATCTAGTGTTAAAAAACATAATAGCACCAACAGAGTTGGTCAACCAATCTGTAAATCTACCTGTTATGGTATCTGTTCCAAAAGATCTATTTCTTCCAGTTTCCATACGTTTTAACATGTTTTCTAACGCTACTCTATATGGTTTACCAAAAGCTGCTTCAAGTTTATTTAAGTTTGGTTCAGAAAATATTTGATCTACATTCTGTTGCCAAACCTCTAAATATTTAGCTCTTTTAGTAGTATTTAATCCTTTAATTAAATCAGTATCAATAGTACCAGCTACCCAACCATCATCTGGAGCAGCGTATTCTTCTGTTTTGTTTATAGCAATTAACTCCGCAGCAAAGCTTTTTAAGTTAGCATCATTTTCAACAAAATCAATTAAATCTTTTTTATCTTGTTCAGACATTCCGGGAACATCCATGCCTTGTTGATCCCATATATAAACTCTTACAGCTTGCTCTTTAGTGAACGTTTCACCAGGTATTTTTTTACGTAAATTTTTAGGAACAATACCTAAGCCCTTTTTAAGACCTTTAAAGTCTTGCATTAAAGCCGTCCTATCGTTTGCTAAATTTTCCATAGCTCTAGCAAACGGATTAAGCAAATGAGCTTTATACCATGCCATTTGGGCTGTACCGACATCTCCTTTACCTAAGGTTTTATATAACAAACCTACAAAATCTTCTGCAGATGGCGGAATAAAGAAATTAAATTTGCCTTTGTTTGCTCCAACAACTTCAGCTTTAACCCTCGCATAAGTTTTATCTGATGCTATACCAGTTTTGTTTTCAATAATATCATTAAAATCTTTATTTAAATTTAATGATTTGCTAAACTTAACTTCTTCAGATACGCTTTCGTTATCTAAAGTATTCATTAAACTTAAAACTTCTGGGTTTCCAAATGAAGAAGACTTACTGAATTGTTCAGAGGGTTGTAATTTAGAGTTATTAACTTTAGTTGTTTTTTTAATTGTATTATTTAAAGTATCATCTATAAAAGCCCCTGTATTATCAACGCCGAAAGTGTTATAAACTGTTTCACCTGATTCTAATTCTATATTATTAGGATCTATACCAAACCCAGAGCCATTAGCAACATTAGAATTAAAATATCTAGCCCATATATTATCATTTATATTCCACCCATCTGGGGTACTTGCTATATAATTAAATTTTTTACCATCAATACCAATTCCTTTGAGTTGTTTATCATCAACTTTAGCAAGAATGCCTTGCATATAATTTTTTTCTATACCAAAAAAGTTTTTTTCTACGGTTCCATTAACAGCTTGTTGAAATAAATATTTAGCTGTTATAGAAGCAGGTAAAGTATGCTCTTCCACTATTTCAACATTGTCAATGTTTTTAGCTATAAACTTCATTGGAGCAGCCACACGAACAAAACCATTTTGATGGCCACTTGTTTTTGATAATATACCAATAATCATTTGAGCATTTCTAGAATCATCGGCTATCATTTTTTGAAAAACCTTAAACATAATCTTTAACCCTCTAAGCTTTGCGGCGTTTTGGTTTTTAAGATCTTGTTTTTTCCACATGGTTTGCAAAAACTTTGGTTGTACAGTTCTGTTTTTACCTGTTCCAGAAGTGTAGCTTTGTTTATTAAACATAGCTTGTAAATCAGAAATATTTTTATCAGTTAATTTATATTTACTGCCAATTTTTACATTTTCATTATATTGTTCTGATATTTTTTTAGCAGAGTCTGTATTTTCAAACCAAAAAGATTTAGCCCCTTTATAATAGCTTTTAGGTCCATTTGTCATAGAAGGCCCCAATAATTCTATTATTTCTAAAGGAAGATATTGGGGTAAAACTTTAGCAAAAAACGCTTCCATTTTAATTTTATCTTCAAGCTTAGAAGGATCTAGTACATTAAAGCCGGCGACTTTATAAAACGGGGCCCAAGACGCTGTTCCAAAAGAAGCAAAATCTTCTTCTGATTTAATGCTAGCCTCTTGAAACACATTTATTCCAGATATATCTTGTTTTTGTGTTTTACTAAATTGAGCGGGGTTTTTACCTTCAGCTATTTGATTTATAATTAAAGGATCATAACCTTCAGATTTTAAATAATCTCTAACAACTGTATTAGTTATAGCTCTACCCGTTAACTCTAGTATTCCTTTTACAGCTTGAGACGTGCTTGTTCTAACTTTAAAATCAGGTGACATTTTGTTTTTTTCAATACCTAAAGCTTCTTTGAATGAGCTAAGAGTTATGTTTGGATTTTTTTTATACTGAAAGTTATTGCCTATCTTTTGACCTTTTGTGTAAAAAAGATTTTGTATATTTCTAGGTACACCTGTAGGCATTCCACCTACATAAACTTTTTGGTCTGCTTTTCTTTTTGATACAACCTCTTTTAGCTCTGTATTGTTTTCTGGAAGCAGATTTTTTATTTTTGCTGCATTTTTATTAATAAACATTAAAGCTCGCTTAGCCTGCGGCGTAGATAAATTTTTCTTAGGAGCTGATATTTTTGCAGCAACACTATTATCTCCAAATATTAACTCTGAAATGCTTTCAGCGTCTAATATTTTTAAAGTTTTATATGTTAAATTATTAACATTTAATTTTTTTAATTCAGCTATTGTGTTTTTTACAAACTTGTCTTTAGCTTTAGAGTCTTGAAATAAATCTAGTGGATTAACTGTTGGTGTTATATCTTTTTTAACACGAGTTGTTGTTTCTGTTTCCTGTTCCGCAGGGGCTGCCATTTCACGCACTCTTTCATCGTCTAAACTAGTTGTTACAGATGCGTCACCTATTTGCTCTTCATAAAACTGTTGTCTTTTAGGAGTTATATTTGCAGTAACATGTGTGCTAAACTTAGTATTTTTAGAAAGATCAAAGTTTTTAAGTATACTTGGATATAAGCCTTGAACAAAACTAACAGCTTCTTGAGGAGCAATAGACCCAGCTTTAGCGCTATATCCTAAAGCTTTTAAAGCTAAACTAGTATATTGCCTTACCAAAGATGCTTCTTTATTAGAATCTAATTTTGTTTGTTTAGACTCTACAGCTAAATCATTAACTGTATCTGTTTCAATATTAAGTAATTCTTTAGTAGCTTTAGCTAAAGATTTAGATTTTTTACCAACTTGCTTTTCAACTGATATGCCTCCAGGTACCGCTTCTACTATAGCTTCGCTTAAAACACCTGATTTAATGCTTTTATTATACTCACGCATAAAGTTATAAACATCTTTACCTGTGTTAAATTTTATTTTAGCAAAACCAACTTTACGAAGTATAGGCACTAAAATATCACCTATTTTAGTAAAAATATTTTCTTCAAATTTAATTTCATTTTTAGCTATAGCGTCTGAGAAAAAAGCTAAATATTCGTCAGGAGAAGCATCTAATTCTTGTTGACTATATAGTCTTTTCCCGTCTTTATCTGTAGCGTTTGCTCTTAAATCAATAGCAGCGTTTTGCTCCTTAGTTAATTCACTTCTAAAGTCTTGTATTATTTTAGAAGCATTAGGATCAGACATTAAAGAATTTTTAACTATACCATGTAAAAGCTCATGACTTCCAACAGATACAGCTCTTGTTTCTTTAGCCACTTCTTTATTAATATATATTTTACCGTCTTTATAAAACCCATCAGCTTCAGAGAATTTATTTTGCTCAGTGTCAAATTGTTCTGCTATTTGTTCTTTAGAAAGATTATCAACAACATCAATTTTAAGTAATTTACCAGCTTTTTTAGCAAAACTTACACTTTCTTCTACTTTAGCTTCAGTATCCGCTTTTATTATATCCGTAAGTTCGTCATCTATAGCTTTTAATTCTTGCTTTTTACCAGCCATTACAGCTTCTGACTTTGTTTCTTTTAATTCATTTAATTCATTTTGAATTTTTTCTCTTTCAGCAAGTTTATCTACAGCCCCTGCTTCTTGTTCTGTAGTTAACTCAAGACTTTTAATTCTATTAACAGAGCTTTGTACTTTTCTAAAATTACTTTTTATTTGATTGCCTTCTTCTTGAGTAAGTTTACCTGTAGTCACATTTTCATTAACTTGGTCATCTAGTATTTGAGCTGACTTGCTAAGCTTACTAATCTCCACATCAACAGCATTTGTTTTAAAATTACCGTCTGCATCACTTTTATAAGCATCAACTAAAGTTCCGTATTCATTAGAAGTTCTAATTTTTTTACTTATTTCAGCTGATTGAATTGCTTTTGTTAATTTTGTTGCTTGAACACCTACAGTTAAAGGAGCACTACCTAAACCTGCAAATGCTTCAAATCCAATTTCTTTAGCATCCATTTCTTGACCAGCAACTAAACGACCTGCAACCTCACCTAACCCACCTCCAGTCATTTCTGTAGCACCTACAGCTGCAACTCGACCAGCTTTTCCAACAGCTTTAGACGCTAATTTTCCACCTAAACCTTTAGCTAATCCCATGGTGGCTAATTCAACGGCTCCAATAGCAGCACCTCTTAAACCAGCTCTTCTTTTTAATTCACTTAACTTTTCTTCATTATTTAATATAGCTAATACCTTTTCTTTAGCACCAGGATCATTTATGTCCCCGCCAATTTCTTCCATCATTAACTCATTAAAAGTTAACCCAGCTTCCATAACAGCCATAGAAGCAGACATAGCACCAGCCATACCACTAGCAGCAACTCCGAATGGATTTACAGTTGCTAAACCTGCAGCAGCCCCTGTTGCAAGTCCTCCAGCGGCAGCAGCGGCTACTTCTTCTGAATTCATTATAGAGCTAAGCTGAGAAGCCATAGAGCTAGCTAAGGTCGTTGTAAGCACAGATGGATTGTATGCAGCTGCTTTTAAAAAACCCCAAGCACCACCACCGGCTTCTTCATAAACCTTATCAAACTCTTTCATTTCATAAGATTGAGTATTAAGCTTAGCTTGTTTTTGCTGACCTTCTATCCATCTTACAACGTCGGCATCGTCTCCTTTTTCACCAACAAAACCAGCAAGATCTAAGCCTTCATCAGTTCTTTCTCCTTGCATATAACCTTGTCTTGCTGCAGTACCTATATCATCAAAAAAGTCAACAATATTTCCAACAAAACCTTCAGCTTCAACATCTTCCTCTAGTTTTACTTCTTCAATTACAGTTTCTTCAACCTCGGGTAATTCCAAAGAACCATCTTCCAACGGTAATTCCATATTGGACGCTTGTGTTACATCCACAATCTCCGCATCCTTCTGAGTTGTGGGTTGTTCCTTTACCTCTTCCAAAAGTTCTGCTTGCGGAAATGTAATTAAAAAACCATCAACTTCTTCCTCAGGAATATTGTATATTTTTTCGTCTACTTTGTATCTTGGCATGATATATTATTTAATTTTCTAAAAATACTTCATAGGAATCAACTCTATTTGGCTCATTTAAAATGTTCACCCCATAATCAAGACTAGTATCTGGGGTTACAAAATAAGATTTTACTGATTTTAAAACCTTAAAAGCATTATTTTTAGAAACACCTTCATTGCCAGTTAGTTTTAATATAAAAGCGTCCATATCTTCACCATCTAAAATTTCAGCTGTTTTAGTGCCTCCATTTACTTGTACTAAAACGCTACCATCATAAACCTCTTTAATTCTATATCCTAATTTATTTAACGCTAAACTAAATTTAGGGTTGTCAATGTCCACAGTACCTCCACCCATTAAAACGCCAGCGCGGTTTTTAGAAAAACCTAAATCTTCTGCAACATTATAAATAGTATTACCTACTATTTGTGCATTTTGCTGCTTAACATTAACTTTTCCGTCACCTTTAGGTAAAACATTAACTATTTTACTTGATATAGTTTGCCTATAAGGCATTTCAGTAGTATCTGTTATATTATATGCAGCTACTTTGTTTTCCATTCTTTTGTACAATGCTTCTGTAAATCTTTTTTGATCTTCAACAGAAACTCCAATACCATTTTCGCCTCTAGCTAAAGGATTGCTTTTAGACACGTCAGAACCAAATACTTCAATCCAAATAGAATTAGCAGCATCGTAGTCTTGTAGATAAGCTTCTGCTATTGCTCCAACATCACCTCTTAATGTGCTTATAATTTTAGCTGTATCAGCTTCTTTTACAATTGATTGTATTGAATTACCATTTGCATCTGGCTCAGTCATAACAATTTTTTGTCCCATTAAGTACTGGTCTGATATTGTTCCGTTTTTATTTAAAATAGAATTTATACTACCATCTGCATTTTCTCCAGATCCTTTATATAATAAATCTGTTAATTCGCAGTCAACGCACGGTATAATACCTGGGTCAAAATTAAAAGCTTCTGATTGAGGCATATCTATTATTTCATCTCCTAATATACCACCAGAAAACCTAGTGTTCCAAGTACCGTCACCATTATCAATATACTCTTCAATAGCACCTTTACCAAAACCTGTTCTAATGCTCATTATTTTTTGATAAGTAGAATAACCTTTTTTAGAAGTAGACATACCACCTTGTTTAGTTGCTGGGTTTTCTTCATTGGTTATATCTTCTAAATATGTTTTGTCAGCATCAGCGCTTTGTTTTATCCCTGCAACTAAATTAGTGTACGAAGATTGTAATAAACCGTACTCATTTAAAGCGGTTTGTTGTTCTTCTTGAGTTTTAGCGGCTAGTACAGCGGCATTTGCCCGAGCCATTTTATCAATAACTTCTTTACCAGCTTTAAATAAAAACGGATTATTAGTACCGTTCTTAGCCATTTGTATAGAAAACTCAGCTTGATTATCCATAACATATCTTGCGTTTTCTCGCAAAACACGTTGAGCTTCTTTTTGTTGTCTAGAAAGCTCAGCTTTATTTCTTTCAATAAGCTCTAAAGTTGTATCTCCTATATTTTTTATAGCATTAGCCCATATTTTAGAAGACTCTGTGTCTATTACCGCTAATGGATTTTCATATGCTCCCATTTATATATATATTAAGTATTTAATTTGTCTACCTACCTATTTGGTGTAATCAGCCCCTGAGCAATATTACCAAAAGCTCCTAGACCTGACGATAATAATCTCGCACTATCTTGTTGAGCAGCTACTTGTGCTTGCGCAGCTCCGGTTATTTGTGCTTGTTTTCTATTTAATTGCTCTGTTTCTCTTCTTTCTTTTTGAGTAAACATAAACTCTGAGCCAGCTACATCTGCTTGTTGTTGTCTACCGGCTTCTGAATATAAAGCACCTTGCACTCTTCGCGCTTCAGCCATTTTTATTTGCTGTAAGTTAGCTTCTCCATCAAGTCTTAGCTTTTGATTCCTAGCTTCTTGCTGTTGTATATCAGCAGAAACACCTTTTTTGCTTTCTAAGGCCATCCTAGCTAAAGCAGTAGCGCCTCCTGCGCTTGCTCCTGTAGATCTTAATGTATCTAATGTATTCGCTAAGGCTAAATCTGTTTGCTCAATTTGCATATCAGTTGCCGCGGTGGCTACAGCTAATGAATTATAAGGATTATTAGCCATAGAACTTAAGTCTCCAATCATAGAAGATAAATCAGTAATTCCTTCATAAGGATTAATTATAGATTGTCTACTATTTTCTAAAGCTGTTAATTCTCTAGTTAATTTAGCTTTTCTTTGTGCTTCTCTTCTAGCTCTTTTGCTAGCGCTACTAGCACCAAAAATACCGCCAAGTAATTGTGCTCCACCTGATATTAATAAAGCTGTGCCTATTCCAATGACCCCAAAAACTCTACTATTCGCTATTATTTCCGAAATAATTACTTCATTCATATTTATTGTTTTATATTTTAATAAGCAGATTCTACGTAATCTGAAGAAACTGCAAATAATTCTTTCATACCACCTACATCAGTAACTGTGTCTGTTGACATATTTACTGTAGCAAAATAACCTTTAATACCAGTCATATCTGCTCCAAACATAACTTCTCCTGCCGCGGCTGGACTATTATTAATTAAGTTTGCCATATATTTATTTTCTTTTCTGCTAAAGCCAGCATGATTTATAGGTGGTATTAAATTTGCTGGGTATTGATTGCCGTAATTATCATAAGCCCCTTGATTGTAACTATATACTAGAGCAGTACTGTCTTTTGTTCCTAACAGCCAAGGGTCGTTAGGTACATTTTCAGGAGTACCTACACTATTTACCCCTGTTATATCAGAATTAAGCGTGTCAACTTGCCAACCGTTTCCACCTTCATAATTAATAGTTTTAAAAACTTTTGACATACTAACCTTTGGATTAAATATAAACTGTATACTAGATTTATATTGAATTCCATAAAAATTAGATCTTAAAGCAAGCGGACTATAATGAAGCCACATAATGCCGTCTTTTAAAGTATAGTATTCATTTTTTATACTATTACCATGATCTGGCTTATAACTAAAAAAGCTAGGAAATCCATTTACGTCATCATCAAAAGATACTGTTTTAAACGAACTAGGTTGGTTTTCAGATGTATATTTTTGTAAAGATAACACATACTGTCTAGCATGTATATCCCAAGCTCCAACTGCTTTACCTATGTTATCAATAGATCTACCATTTAAGCTAGCCAGTTCATCTCTAAAGAAATCTCTCATACCATAATTAGATATTTCTGTTAGACCATCGTTGGAAAGTCTTAAAACTACACTTCTATTTTTATCAGTAAAATATTTTCTTCTACCATACACTGCAAAACTTTCTGGGTTTTTGCTTATACCAAATTGACCACTAAATCCAGTTATGGGACCAATAACAACATCTCCAACAGTTGATATTTGACCTCCTTCAGCTGAATAAATAGCATTTTTATCTATTAAAGCTCTGCTTATTTTAGATTCTTGAAATATTAATAAATTAGTGTCTTCAGCATATAATTTTTGTATAGACCCTTGAGCTGGATTAACACTTTTAGTTATATCTGTTCCAACAGAAAATACATTAGTATTATTAATACCTGTTCTAGAATTAAACACTCCTGAATATATCATGCTGTTAACTTTAAAATCAGCATTAGGCTCCTCTTCAACTAAATAAGCTTTAACACCTATATCTGTTTGAACATTATTATATCCGCCTCTTATCCTAGATTCTTCTAAAGCCCAATTTGCAGGATTAGAAGTAATGCCTGGCTGAGGATATGTATTGTCTCCTTTAGATCCGTTCCAAGCAGGTGTAATATCATCTGCTCCTACCGTTTTTCTCAGTATGAAACTGTTAAAAAATTTAACTTCAATTACTCCAGCCATATTATATTATTACTTGTTATAGTAGATTTTTAACTAATTATTCCAGTTGATGGAACTGCTGTTCCTGGTAATTTTTTACCGTTAGAATCAAACTGAGCAACCCATCTTCTTTGGTCTAAATTATTTAAAGGGTTTAAATCATAAGCCTCTACATTAGTACCAATTTGTTTATTATTTGAATTTTCTGAGCCTAGAGTAGAATTAACATCACTTGCTCTTCCTGAATAACAATGCCAATTAATAGCCCCTGCTTGAGCAGGTACCCATGGAATGCTTAATTCCGCATCTGTATAAAATTTAGTTACATACTTATACGCCCACTCCCTAGCAAAAACAATTGTAGTAGGTTTTATATTAGAAGCATCAATAGCGCTAGCAGAAGCGTTTTGGGTAATACTATAAGCATAACTTTGTCTAGACTGGCCATTTGGATTTGCTGGACTGTTATAGTAAAAATCTCCAAAAGAAAAATTAACATAAACATTTGAATTTATAAAAGAACTTCCTCTAAAACTTAATGGATTACCAATGGTCCAATTGTCTTCAGTTTTGTTAGGAATAGCTCTTATATCGCTACCACTTGAAGAGTCAACATCTTGAGGGTGTCTAATTAACAATCTATAATCACCAAACTTATTATTTTGAGTATTATTATAACTTTGATCTTTACCAAAAGCAAAAACAAAAGAAGCTGTAGAAGATGTTGCATCTTTGTTTTGATCTGGAAATACAGTTGTTGACTGTACCGCATCAGCATCAGGAGCAGGTTGATTAGGTCTTGCTTCAGATTCATTATTATTAACAACAACACCTAAATTATAATTTACATTATCAAGCGCGTTACCATCAAGCGCAATATTTCTTTGAGTTCTACCAAACTGAATTGTGTTACCCTCTATATCTATAGCGTTAGTCCAATTGCTAGTACCCGTAGCTCTATATTGCAAATAACAAGGCCATATACCGCCATATTGACCACTTGGAGTTCCGCTTGGTAATGCGCCACCTTTCCAAGGTTTAAATACAAAATCTAATTTAATATAAGCCGTACCTGCTTGAAGATCATTTCCACCAGGGTTTAAAGATTGTTTAAAAGCTTTAGATATTAAATTTGTGTTTTTCCAGGTATATCCTTGACCACCTTCATCAACATAACCACCCAATGGTTGTAACCCTGTTGAAGATGTTGTAGCAGTTTTTTCTTGTTTACCATCCGTTATATCTATAGGTTGGTCTAGAAATTGTAAGTCTGTATAAACAGCTCTTGCTGAAGAGTTTACAGCTGTAGGCGGGTTATCAACTACATCGCTATAATCATTAGCCCAATAAACACCTGTAGATTGAAGTCCCTCCATTTTATAATTTTCTGTACTACCAAAACTATCGTTTAACTGTTCTTTGCCAAAAACAACAGACAGATTTAAGTCGGCTGAAGCTTCTCCCGAATCTTCAACTCTCAAAACAACATTAAATAATCCGCTTACACTTAAGTCATCTTGAAATAAATCAGCAGTACCTGCTTCACTATTGTTTACTATTCTAATACCTTTATCTGGAGTTTGACTAACTATAGAATATGTTAAATCATCAGTTGATTTAGCGTTAGAATAGTTGGCTAAAGCAACGTTGTTATTATCAACAGCTAGGCCATTTATAGCTGTAGCTGTGTATATTGAGTCAGCTACATTTCTTGTTGGAAGCAATGAAACTGAAGCAGGTGAAGTAAAAGAGGGGTTTACATTTCCTAATTTTCTTCTAACAATAACTGGATTTACATTTCCAGTGCTATTGTCAGTTACCTCAAAATTAAAAGTAAAATTGTTATCAACATCATCTAATCCATAGTACATTATTTGAGTAGAGCGTAACTGCCATGTAGTTGGGTTAGCTCCCGGGTTAATCTCTTCACAAATCCAATTAGCTGTTATATTGTCATTAATGCCTCTTGTCACGCTAACTAATCTAACTGTACTGCTGGCAATAGGTGTGGGTATTAAACCGGGTAATGTAGGAGAAAATGGACCAGCAACTACAGTTCCTGACACAGTTGATTCATTTTGTATCCAATTAAAACCCTCAACACCATCTGAATCTATATTATCAGAAGCTTCATTATATTCTGAAACTAAACCACTTGTTGACGTTTCATAAAATATATCTAAAAACGATTCAACTGGTGCTGTTTCAAAAACACCTAATAGTATATTATAAGCATTACTAAGATTGTTTGATTGCAAAGAACCTATAGGGGTATTAACTTGAGATAATCTAGCTATATAAGGATTTGAATCGCTTTGATAAACAGATGAGTATGGAGCTGCGGTAGTAGCGTCGGTAAATAAATTGTCCTGCATTCCTACGGCTATTACTGATTGCGCATTATTAGTAGGATAATAAGGTATATTTTTACTGGGATTAATTATTCTTTCGGGGGTTACTTTTCCAAACAATCTAACTTCGCTACCATATTGCTGTTGCTCAGGCCCTACTTCAGTTAAATTTCTAGGAACTTTATTTACATTATCTCCTAATAATGTTATATGAGCTATTGTATCAACAGGGTCTGGAGGTGTAGAATTAGCAGTATAGTCAGGATACCCATCAAGTATGCCAGGCAAATAAACATTATAATAATCTTGTTCTGTTTGTTTAACGACTACTTTATAAGAATACCATCCTAATGGATTATAGTTAGCACTAGTTGGATCTCCGTTCCAGAGACCAGGATAACCAACAGCACCTGTATCTTCTGGTATATTACCGTTTATTATTATTTTAAGAGAATCTCCTACCCAAGAATTAATATTATTTGTTCCAGCAGGTGTTAAAGATGCTGGATCCGGAGCATACGGATGATAAAAAGTTGAACCTGAATAAGTTATACCGCCTTCAACATAAACTTGCCCATCAACATTATCTACTGGGGATAGTATAACGGTAGATTGTCTTCCGTATCTATCAGACAAAATAAAACCAACTTGATAATTTCTATTTTGTTTTAACGTGTGCATTGGGTATTCAACTTCACTTGTATACCTTAATGCGCTATTAGTATTATTATTAAAATTATATTTTTCATTAGCAGCTACATTATAATTTAAATCTACAGGAGGCGTGTGCTTATCTTGAAAATTACTATAAACAATTCTATTACTAATAACTTCTTGTCCTAATGCTTTTACAGGAACTCTATCAAAAACTCTTATAATTTCTGATTCAGGTAATGTTTTATAAGGTTTTCTTGATTGATATTGATAAATATAAGTTTGTGAACTATTTACGCTGTCATCTTCATTTAATGAAAAAACATTACTACCAATTGAATCTAATACTTTAACAGTTAAACCGTCTGATTCTTTATATAAAATATCAATTTCTTCTACATCAATAAGATCCTGCATTTGATTAGCTGCGTACGGCAAAGGTATAAATAACCCTACATTATTAACTTTATTTTCCATAAAATTAACAACGGTGGTTCTAAACGCATCGTTTTCGTCGGTAGTTGTAGCAGCAGCACCTGTTGTTAAAAAATAACCGTCTTGCTTAGGTATAAAAGCCGGCTGAGTAAAAGGAGCCATTATAGAATATTCACCATCTTTAAATTTAAACCTATAGCTAAATCTAACAAATTTATCTTCTAAATAATCTGGATCACCGGGCCAATCAGCATTGTTACCACTTTGATCTACTATTTGATTACCTTGAGGTTTGTTTTTAAAAGGATTGTCAAGACTACTGCTAGCTGTTGGAATTTGGTCAGACACAACATCTTGCATAGAGGTATAAGGTATCCCACTTTTTTCATAGTATAAGTCTATAACTTGGTAGGGATTATATTTAGCAACAGATATAGTATCTTCTGAAGTATAGTAAGATGCCCCGGGTGTTCTTAACGCTATATCCCAGTTTATTTTTCTTGGTTGATTTCTATTGTCTGTCCAAAACAATAAATTTTCTAAAACGTTTATTCCGTATATTTGAGAAGATTGTGAAAAATTTAAAAAAGATCCTTGTAATAAAACAATAGGATCTGTTTTAGTTAAAGTATTATAAACAAAAATAAAATTTTTAGCGGTAGGGTTATAAGTAGAGTTGCCTGTTATTAAATAATCTGAATCATTGTAATCAGTCAAAAAAACAAATATATTACTAGTTGTAACATCAGCATACATTCCTATTGACTTTAAATTAACTTCACCTATAGGTACACCTAAAAATATAGATGCTTGTTGATTAAAATTGGTTGCAAGTATGTTACCTAAAGCATTCTCTAAAGCCCCTACGTCTTCGCCTTCTGATTTACTAACTTGTATATTTTGTCCGTCTCTGTATTCACCTGGAGGCAATAATCTTGCATCCAAATCTTTATTCATTTTAGACTTTATAAAAGCGTTTTTAACTTCAGCCATTCAATTTAGTATTTAATCCATTTAGATTTACCTCGAGCAATCTGAACAAACTCATTTAATTTTATATTTGATAATCTAATTTTAGCATTTCTAAGTTTAGCACTTCTTTCACGTCTTAATCTTTGAACAACATATTCTGGTTGATTTATTCTAGACGCAATAATTGCATGACTTATATGGGCGTATAAAGCCTCTTCAGCCAGTTTAGGTATTTTCATATCAGCATCATAGCCTAAACCATCTGATATATATTCTAAAACTATAATTCTTCCAGCTAAATCACTAGAAAAAGACATTTTACCTGTACGCTCATTTATAGTAAACCAGCCGTTTATTTGTGATGTTTCTGGTTGTAAACCATATCTTTGACCTAAATAATTATCTCCATACATTCCTGGATAACCTAAACCATCCGATAAAAGCATACCAGTTAAGTTGCTTTGAGCATCATTAATTTCTTTTAAATCATTTTTAGCCCATCTTTCTTCTGTTAAAGAAGTTGTGTTTATATTTTCTTCTACATTATCTTGTATAGGAATCCCTTCTCTATCTTGACTAGGGGTTTCATAAGGATTTGTAGTTAAAGTAGTTGGATATATTATGTGTTTAACACCTTGATTGTCGATCCAAGACACATTAACGTAATTAACATAATCTTGAGGAAGCACAACACCTAAGTTAGGTGACACTGTAAGCTCTTGAGATCTAATGCTTTTTAAAGTATCATAACTGAATTCTTGCAATCCTCTTTTAGCAAAAAACATAACATCAGTTGTTTTAGCACTAGGTATAAGTTTACCAGCGCCAACATAACCTATCATAAAGTTTGTTATAACATCTTCTAGTGTAGTGTAGGCATAGCCTCCATAATTGTTTTCTACTGTGTCGCCAAAAGCGTCTCTGTCACCATATTCACCTCCATATTCACTAAGCAGTTGAACAACAAACCATTCGTTGGCTTGAGGAGCTACACTTAAGGTTATAACATTATCTACAACAGTATAAGCAGAAGTATATTCTACAAATGTGCCGGGTAGGCCTAACGGACTAATATACAACCTAAAGTTATTTAAATTATAACCAGGTGTTGTTGGATCTGAATTACCAAATATTAAATCTGTATTAAACGTAGTTGTTATAGTAGAATTAACTATAGGCGCTTCAAAGGTTTGGGAACCTGAATAGTATTGCGCGTTAGTTTCGGTTATTAAACCGTTATTAGGTTTAGCCATTTGTTAACTTTTTTGATTAGTTTCATCAGCTTGAACTAAAGCCGCAGCTGTTTGCACCACTTGAGGGTCTCTTATTATTATACCTGAATATAATAATATTTTAAGTATAACTTCTGTTTGTTCTGATTCGTGAATTTCAAAATTAGTAGAGCCTGTAGGATTTGTTAACGAATAACTATCTTCATTATAAACGTATTGACCTAAGGTGCCAGGGGTAAAACCCCATATAACATCATTAGGCTTTCTTATATAATCAACTTGAATATTATTTATAATGGAAACAGGTTTTATAAAAAGCTTTTGATTTTCATAAAGATAAACTGGGTTAACTATAGTAGGTTTAGTTAACTTAGAATTGTTAATATAATAAAAGTCATGCCTATCTAAACGCTGAACAACTTTTTCATTATTAAAAAGCACGTTACCTAATCTGTAAAAAGAAACAACATTTCCATAAAGATCAGAAGTAGGAAGTGTAAAATAAGGATTATTTAGCAAACTATTATCATAAACAGCATTGCCAAAAGTTTTAAATATAGCTATTTTTTCATCAATATTTTCTTGACGGTCTGCATAATCTGTATCTGCTTGAGGTATACGTAGTTGCTGATTTAAGTCATCAAAATATTTTTCAAATATTTCTAACTGAACTTGTGTTGCTACTTTGTTAAACTCCGTAGGGGTCATATACCCACGTTGCTCTTTATTAAGTATCATTAGTACAGTTTGATATACTGTATTTACATTTATAGCCATTAGTTATTTTTATTATAATAAAGGAGGCGTTACACCTCCCTTATTAATATTACATGTTATGAGAACTTTTTCTCTATAGATTGGAAGACTTGTATGCCTTCGTCCGTTTTAAAGAAAGATGCCATAGCTGAATATGGGTTTTCATCAAATGGAACTGTCATTAATTTACGTCCATTTGAAGCCCAAGTAAATGTTCTTTGGTCATCTGCTAGTTTAATTATATGAGCTTCCGTTGCTCTAATAGCAAAATTTCTTAATTGAACATTATCATCATTAGCTAGTTCTAAGAATAGTTTTGGATTGCTCTTAGCAAATAGTAACAAATCACGTTTAAGTTCCTTAGAACTCATTTCTGATACCTTAGATCCTAACTCA
>WLWE01001231.1_pt1 | contig 19570 bp, 14 predicted proteins | sample 6718301 | NCBI WGS metagenome assembly WLWE01 (sample SAMN12718691, study PRJNA515312) | sponge metagenome | isolation source: marine sponge | host: Mycale hentscheli | place: New Zealand: South Island, Marlborough, Capsize Point | collected 2003-05-01 | reverse complement strand
GTTTGGATTTTACTTTATATTCATAGTTTGCACCTTTTTTATATGGTGATTTTTTAATATGGCCTTTACCTTTACATCTAGGGCATACTCTAACATCTTCTTTTTTATTCATTTTGTAGTTTTTTCTAAATCAATACAACTATCCCAAGAGCACGCTGTTTGGTTATATGGTAAATCAACACATACTAATTGAACCGATTTATTAGGTATTTTACTAAACACATTAAAACAATCATCATTTAAAATTATATTTTCCATTTTATATTTAAGTGAGATAAAAATTAAAAATAATAAAACAATAATAAATTAATTTAATTCTTCTATTCTTTTTTTTGCTGTTTCAAAAATAGTTTTATCTTTTTCTATTCCTATATATTTACGTTTTGTATTGATACATGCTACAACAGTTGAACCTGAACCCATTGTAAAATCTAATATTAAATCCCCCTCATTTGAATATGTCTTAACAATCCATTCACATAATGCTACGGGTTTTTGTGTTGGGTGTAAATGTTCTTTATCGTGACCAAATTTTAAAATAGATATTGGAAATCTATCACCTTTATTATCATTACCAATTCTTTTTTTTTTATAAATAACACATTCTCCTTTACCAATTGTTTTATATGGTTTGCCTTCTGTCTTTTGCGGGTTGTATATCATATTATTAAATTTCAATTTATCAAATGGTATAAACCCTTCCATTTTATCAATATTAAATAATTCTATTAGTTTATTATAAGTTGCTTTTGTAGGTAATCCAAATTGGGCAGATTTAAAATAAAAAAAACGTTCTGCCTTTCTATTACCCATAATATGTGTAATTTCTTTAGGTCTTTTATTTATATAAGTATAAACTTTTTCAGCATATTCTCTCATTTCTAAATTACGACAATTATCTATATCATCTTCACCACAATTATTGAATACATATATCATTTCGTGTTTCCTTAATGGTTGTTTATTACAAGATAATGCCCCTAATGTATATGATTTCTCCCATATTATATCATACCTAAACCATTTACGATTAGATAATATTAAATCAATACCAAATTTAGTTGTGCAGAAAAAAACAAATTGACAGTTGTCTTTACCTATTCTTTTTAGTTCAATCCACATTTTTTCTAAATCAATACAACTATCCCAGGAGCACGCTGTTTGATTATAAGGTAAATCAACACAAACTAATTGAACCGATTTATTAGGTATTTTACTAAACACATTAAAACAATCATCATTTAAAATTATATTTTCCATTTTATATTTAGTTTAGATAAAAATTATTTATTTAATTCTTCTTTTGATTTGTATTTTGAAATTGTAATTGTTGATTTACACTAAAATATATACTACTATTGGGACCAATGTTTTCTACTTCATTCCCAGTAAATGGATCAATAAGCACAATTTTCAAATTATTAATATCTAACGGCTCGCCGACGTGTTCATATACTATATCTTCACTATTAGGATTTGTAATAAAGTTAGCACTTGAATAATAACTAGATATAATACTTTTGATATTCATTTTGGTCTGGCTATTTATTAAAGCACCATTATAGCCTTCTACACTTAGTAATACATGACCTGTATCATTTAGATTTGTAAAGGTATTTACAGCATTTACAGCCTCAGTTGTGTCCACAGCAAAATATATTGGTTCATTGAATAGAACATAATTCGTCGTGGCTGCCAAATAATAGGTAGATACATTTATAGTTGTGTTTGGCTTAAGCGGGAACCCCATTATTTGTCTTGAATCAAAGAAAGAAATTGGCGATACTTCACTCCCGTCGTTCTTGCTGACATTATCATATATGTTCGAGGTGCCACAAAATCCCCTACTAGTTTTACTAATAAAATCGTCATATGTAATCTGTAAATTATCATCATTTTCTTTATTTAAACAAATAGCATCAACATCGAAACCCAAATCCGTCCAAAAAGTCGATTCACCACTACCATCCACATATCTTGCCTTTAGACTTTTAAATATTATACCAGATTGACTTTCACATTGTATAACTGACGGTGTGGCTACATTTGTAATATTACCAGATGCGTCCTTTGTTGGAATATAAGAAGTATTTGAATATATACCAATTGATTCTTGTGTTGATGACGTGGTTGGATCAGCCTTAGCATAGATAGCAGTATGTAGATAGGGGAAAGCGAATATTCCGTTATTTTCTTGATTATAAACTATGCTCATTTGCGTTGACCCAACTAATGGAGACGTAATATTTCTTGTCCCAGTTGCTGTCTTAAATGAATAATTAAAATTTTGAGAATACTCTTCAACCTGACCAGTGCTTGCATTAGTAACGGGATAGGTTTCTGCGTCGATACGTGTTCCAATTGTTGAAAATGCCGTTGATATAACTGGACGAATACTATAATCCGTTGTTATTTTAAAATCAGTAATATCATTTAATTCTGAGGTTGTAGCCATAATATTTTCAAAATATGGTGAACTTACATCATGACATAACGGCTTATAACTCATTTCAATAACTCTAACACTGCCGTCAGGATTTTTACCAAATTCTGGAAGTGTTGAATTTAGATACTCATAATTTGAATCATTGTATGCTAATTTAATTGACATCTGCCCAGAGTCATAATCTGATCGCGTTCCGTATGCGGCAGGTCTATACAAAAATGGTGTGTCATCTCCATTGAGAGACATATTATAATTAAAATCATTTGATGTATACTTTGGATTAATTGGTAAACTAGTATTATCTAAATTTTGACCTGTTGGTAATATGTTTTTATTTTTTGGAGCAAAATTGTTATTAGGTATATATTTATTCCATAAATCAACCATATCACCCTCACTATCATATTGATTAGGAACATTATAGGGAAATGCTCCTTGATGTAAAAAAGGATGAATTAACTTAGAATTATAATAATGGCGAACTGTCCCCACGCTATTAACTAAATCTGCTTGGGATTGTAATATAGACGTTTGATTATAATTCATATTTCCATAAAATTGTGCTGGATTTCCGGCATTTGCTCCAGTTTGTAAAGTTTTATAATCAATAAGTTGTTCGGTCATTAATTTTGTAGGTGTTGATAATTGAATTTTTCCATTAATAACATTCTTTTTTGCCTTTTGTTTGCTCATTGCTCTTGATAATATTTCAGCCAAGTAATCAGGAGAATAAGAACCTTTTTTTAAAATAAATTTAAATGTTTTTGTAAAAGGCACCATCTTTCCTGTATTCATTGCTTTATTATCATAATTAGTATCTTTTAGATTTTCTGTGCCAACTTTTCCAGTTGCTACAACATCGGCATTAAAACTATAATTATTTACACCTTGTATTTGACTAGTTGGTTTAAATGCTGGCAAAGGAAACGTATAATTTACTATTTCTTGTATTGTGTCATTTACTAATAAATTTGCGTTATAGGTTTCATCTGTAAAATTAGCGGGGTTTTTTGATACAGTAAAAGTAAATGGAGTTTCTATGGTAGGGTTATTATTAACATATCCCAATAATTCCCAATCAATTAAACCCGCTGATACAACTTGTAATGTCATTCCTGGAGCAACATTATTTATGTTTCCATTTACACTAACACTGGTTCCTGGTGGTGAATTAGCAATAGATATGAACATATCGCCGATATTTGGTTGCTCATTTTCAGGAAATCCGCAAATATCTTTATAAAATGATAATACTGAACCATCTAAAAATTTAGGTGTTATATCACCAATAAATTTATACCACTTATCTACAACAACATTATTATACATATTGACAATAGGATTTGTATTTTCTGGTAATGATTGTCCACCATATAAACCAAAATCAATACCAAAACTATTATTTATAATAAATTGATTGATTGTATCAAATGAGTTAATATCTGTAAAATTACTAAATTCATTATTAGTAGTCTCTTCACAAACAAAATTTATTCCATTAACTGGAGATGTCAATGTAGATGAAATATATGTCCAACTAGTATTAAATCGATTGAGCCAAGGTAATCCAGTATCTATAATTGAGTAAGTTTGACCTATTACCATATCTGTAAAATTAACGGGTGTAACTACATAATTTTTTTCAAGATTCTCAGGTATATAATAATGGAGTAAATAAGGCAACCCGTCAGCAGAATTGACATCTAAAACATTATTAAAACCACTTGGATTATTACCAAACGCTGATTGGTCAAATACACCGTTTTTTGTATATTTTGATTTTGTATTATCTAAATTAACCTGACTATAACAATGATAAACACTTTCTAAAAGAGGATTTAAATTTGCTTGAACCTTTCCTGTTGCTGTGCTATCATTTGTAATGGGGAATTGTGTGAGATTTTTATAACTTGCGTGTTGTAGGGTTGGATATACATCTATTCTACTATTATCAGGTATATGTTGCTGAAAAAGTTTAACACGAAAGCCATTGGGATCGGTATTACCATTTATTGGATTGAGAGCATCTGGGTCATCGTATAGATAATATGGAGGATAAACAGTAGGATAAGCAAAATTTTGAGCAGCCAAATTATCAGCATCATATGCCCAGTCATTTGAATCACACGCAATACATTGTTTTTTTGTATTAATTGACGAAGCACCTTTAGGCTCTAAATTACGCTTCCCAAGTTGCATACTTTTTACATTATTACCGCCTCTATTTATGTAATAAAAATAATATTCCATTTCTATTTCTATATCTTTATCAACAGTATAATAACCAGGAATTTTGTTTCTTGTATCTATAAAACTAGTTTTAACTGAAATAGTATCACCTTCATTTAAAGTTAAACTTTGTTTTAAATTAGTTGTAAAATTTGAGTTGCTGATTGCTGATTTATCATTAAATTTATTACATCCTATAATAGTTTTTTTAGTAGCCATTTTAATAATCTGTATTTATATAATAATATGATATTTTAATAATTAAAAATAAAAAAAAACTATAATTAAAACTTTATATATTTACTTACCAGGCATAGTAAGATTACCAACTTGGTTAGTAGAACGTTTGTAAAAGCGTTTGACTTCAGCAAGAGTTTGTAAAAAGAACACTTTATTTAAATCAGGTGTAATGACTTTTGAAGCGAATTGAAGCACGATTTCACCAATAACCATTTTATTTAAACCGATAGCAGTGTAAGAGTGTGTTCCAGAATAAGTAATATTAGTATTAGGATTAAAAACACCAACATCATTTAAATTATTAATATTACCGAATTTAGTAGATAAATTGTAATAAGCACCAACGGCGGGTATACACATTTCGCCCGCTTGGTCGCTTAAATGAGCGAGACGTTTAGCATCATTATCTAAACCAGAATAGGGCATAAGTTGAACTCCATCACTAATAAGATTTATTCTGGTGTCAACCATAGATTTATAAGTAGTTCCAAGGTTTGAAATAGCACCGTTTTCTTTATCATTATGAACGTAAAAATACATATTCTCAACGATTTGTTGATTGTATGAGTTAAAACGGGTTTCTTCAATAGTTTCTTCTAAACTGCTAATGTTATATTCACCATTATCAAGAGCAATGTTTTTAGCACGAAATGCCACTTTATCAGGAACTACAGTGTTATAAATAATAACATCTTCAGCATCAACGGGTTGAGCGGTTAATACCTCATCAACATACATAGAAGGTGGTTTGGAAAATTCATAACCATTTTCAACACTTGAAAGGTCAGCCCATTCAATACTAATAGTCATAAAGTCATTAGAAATATTACGGGACATTAAATAGTCACTACAAAATGACAAATCAATATAACCACCTATTTTAGTAGCATCTTCTTTGTTTTGTTCTTCTGTTAATTCAACTTGTGCGGGACTAATAGTTTCAATAGAATTACACATATTTTGGTATATGTATCTATACATATCGCGTTGAACTGGGTTAGATTGCTTCATCATTTTAAGAATAAGGTAATCAGTATTTGTCATACTGTCAATCACAATTCCTTCTCTATTAATGAATTGTATAGACTTGATTAAAGAATAAATACCTTTGGGACCAAAATATATAGGTTTTTGTTGGCTATTAAGAAGGTTAAAGTCGCTGAGTCTTATTTTCTTAGTAAGGTATTTATACCCACCAGGAATGATATAGTGGGCTCTGTATTTATCTATAGATGCTGGAAGGATAAGTAAAGATTTGTTTTCCATTTTGATTTATATTATATATATATATTATATTAATAATATATTTATTTTAAAAAAAAATAATTAAAACAATAATAATAATAATAATTTTACTTTTATTAAAATTTATTTACATTTGAATAAAAGAATTGATGAAAATAAAAGCATCATGTTTGGGGATTTGATTATTATAATCAGTAGAATTAATTTTTAGTTGGATTGCTAATCTATCGTTGCTACTAGTTAACATTTGAAAACCAATACCGAAGCATTGATGTTCTAGCATTTTATTAGTAATTAAATTTTTGTTAGGAGAACCATTGAGAGATTGAAGGTAATTAAGAGCAACTAAATTGTAATCCTGAATAGAAAAGGGAATAATTGTGTCTACACCGTTAATAAGCAATTCTAATCCAGCGCCAACTTGATCCATACCAAAGATTTTTTCACATTGGAGGTTATTATGGAAAATACTATTACGTTTGCTTTGTTGGATAAATGAAAGTGAAATGGCATTGTATAAAGCAGGGGCTTGAACATTGAGAAAACTGCTTTCACTTGTAATTGTTTGAGAATAAAGGTGTTTAACAGGCATTACAACAGCACCAGAAGAACCAGCCATATCTACTTCATCCCATTGAAGAAGAAGATTAAATAATTTATAGTGTATGTTTGAAAATTTAGTTGCTTCAGTAGTCATATAAGCATCGTTTGATTTATGACCTGTATAAAAGGCTTCAACTGAATTAGCAAGAACAAATGATAATTGGACGTTTCCAAATTTATCAGCACCTAACATACCATTAGCCATGTTTAATGATATTTGAGGTTTCATAGAAAAAGAAACACAATGTGTCCCATTAACTAGTTTATTACCGATTAATTGAAAACAGTTAGTTGTTCCTTTTAACTCACAAAGATTTGATGATGAAGTATTAAGACTATCTAAATCTTGATTTGCTTGTGTCATCATACTAACAATACGAGGGTATGCTTGGGTGTTTTCAATACTGATATTATTAACTTGTGTATTTACAGAACGAACAACACTATGAATACCTGCGAAAGTATCAAGATGAACTTTATCTTCTAAAACTAATGCAGGAGAATTAACACGGTCAGTAATGACGTTGAGATCACCAGCCATTCTAAGGGAGCCAGGGACAATAGCACGTCCAGGTCTTAATTTAATTATGAAATCAACTATATCATTTTGAGTATAAAATTCTTTTAAACTGCTTGGTTGAATTGCTGAGTAATAAGACATTATAAATTTATATATTATATATATTATATATATTATATATTTAATTTAAATTAAATAAAAAAAAAATAATTAATTTTAAAATTCTATCTTCTAAATTTATTAAAGTTTAAAGATTTAAATGTTGGTAATTCTGGAGGTTCTATTTGTGCTTGTATTTCTATTTGAGTTGATTTTTGGATTGGTTCTTGAGTTGGTTCGTGATTTAAATTTACTTCAGGTTTATTGTCTTTTGGTTTAGGTGGCTCTGGTGTTGGTTCTAGTGTTGGTGTTGGTTCTTGTTTAGGTGGTGTTGGTGTTGGTGCTGGCTCTGGTGTATCTTTTTTTTCTGCTTTTGCTTTACGTTTCTCTTCTTTATAACTTAATAATTTATTTAATGTATTATTAATAGCATCTAATCTGTCAATTTTATCATTAGCCCTTGATACTTTTGTTTGTTTAGGTTCTTTAACAACTTCTTTAACAACTTCTTTAACTTCTGGTTTAACTTCTTCTTTAACTTCTTGTTTAGTAGTTTGTTGTTTTACTTCTTTTTTAGTAGTTGCTTCTTTCTTTTTTTCTGCTCTCTTTTGTGCTAATGTTTCCCTCATACCTTTTAAACGTTCTACTAATACTGCCCGTTGTTCTTCACTCATTTCTTTTTTGGTTTTTCTTTTTGGTTTTTCTTTTTTTTTATCTTTTTCTAAAATTAATTGTAATATATCTTCATCATCTTCATTTGTAAATTCTATTTTCTTAGTTGATTTAATAATTGGTTCTGGTGTTTCAAATAAATTTTCCATTTTAATAATTAGTATATATTAATATTGAATTAGATAAAAATTATAAAAAAAAATAATAAATAAAATTTACAAATAAATTATTAATTAAAGAGATTTAAGGCAAGATTTAAGTAAATAGCAAACACCAGTTTTGATTTGACCTGCTTCTTCATTAGATGCTATAGCAAGTTGAAGGGAGAAGCCAGTAGGATTGGTATAGAATGAGTTAGCATCATTAGCACTGTAAATCTTCAATGGGAGAATAGAAGGAACAACTGATACGTTCTCAAGCCCTTTTATCCCAAAGAGGCATTTAAGTTGATATGAAGAGTTGGAGAAGTAATCAATTTGTTTGTCTAAATGAAGAGAAGAAGGGTAATCACTAACTAATGATTTAAGTTGTAAATCAGTTTGAGTATTAGAAATATTGTTAATTTGAAATCTATAATTAAATACGTTTCTATCCATACAACTAGATACTAAACTATCACCAGTTGGCATAAGTAATGCTACATTATAAACATTAGGTTGTGTAATATTAAATTGACGTTCCATTTGAAAAACATTGTTTTCAATAGTGAAAGGCTCAACTAAATAACTGCTGTATACTTTAGGCATTGGCATTTTTTTGTTTTTGCTTTGTTGTTGGACTACTATTTCTAAAAGGTCAATATCATAAGTTAATCCTTCGGCAATTTTAGCAACTAGTTCGGCATCAGTTAAAGCAACTGTTAGTTTTTGAAAGTTAACAAATCCAAGTTTAACTAGAGGAGCATCTAAACCAGAAACACCCCATTTAGCACTATTACTTGCTCTATTAACACCTTTAAATTGAAACCCAAAAGCATCAGCAAGATTTAAGTTACTAAATTCAATTTCATATTTACCGCCAGCGACTGCTGAAATTTTATTTATTTTAACTTTACGCCCAGTGTTAGGTAATATAAAAGCACCATTACTATATGTTTTATTATCTACAATAATTTCAGGTGCTAATTTACTAATAAGACCACTGTCTATATCATCATTAACATCAACACTTTCTAAATATTCATTCTGGGCTATTAAATCAAAACAACTATCTGTGGGTTTATAATCGTCACTAACTAGACCTTTTGCTCTTAAATAGGTCATTTCAGTTTCACTAACAATTAATTTATTTTCTTTAATTTTAGCATTAAAATCATTAGCAGTTTTATCATAAGTAGTAAATAAATTGCCGTTGAGTAATTCAATATAAACCAATTCATATTTATTAGGTTCATCACTGAAAAGACTATTTTGTAATATTAAAGATGTAGCATTGCCAGGAACTGCTGCTGTTCCCGTTGGGATAGGAACAGCACCAGTATTAGCACCGCCATTTATAGTGTATGCTGGGGGGTTAGATGTATAGTCAGTAATTATAATTGTTAAATTAACTGTATTTGAAGCACCTAAAGTTGTTGCGGGAATATTATATTCAGCATTGGCTTGTGCTTCTGTTAATTGAACCCAACTTTCATTTGATAAACTATATTTACCTGTGGTGGCATCTATACTTACATCAACAGTAAAATCTGTAGCAAGAGCACCGTTTTTTAAATAATCACCAGCATTGGCACCAGTCCATTCAGCAGGAACAAGACCACCTGCTTCTTTACCACCAATATTAGTATATTGTAAAACTGCGGGTACTGCTGGAACAGGTTCAGCACTTGGGAGTAATTCAACAACTTTATTATAATAAACAAAATTTTTAGTGATATTATCACCTTTATATTTAAATACCATTTTAATGTAATCATCAATAAATAAGCCTTTTGTTTGTAATTCTGCGATAGTTATATTTTGATTTTCATCATTAAATTCAAGAGTTCTGTTTTGTGGTTTAACTGGATTATTTGGTTCAACTTTAGTAAGATTAGGTTGGAAAAATAATTCACTTGTATGTATTCTTATTTGTTTAGGTGCTTGAAGATTTGTTGAAACATTATTACCATCTACTTCAGTATAATAAAATTTAGCACCATCATCAAAACTAAGTAAATCATTAAATTCAATACTTGGTTTAAGGTTAAGAAGATTTTGAGTAGGGTCAACATAATTTTCATTTTTATGTAATCTACTATTGATTTTATTTAATTTCATAAGGTTCTTTTTGTCTTCAAATTCTAATTCAAAAATCAAACCTTTAGTTTCACTCATATACCAATTAGAAGATTGGCAACTTTGGAATAAATCAGATAATGGAATTTGTATTTGAATAGGGTTTTTAATAATGGAAGACATAGAACCAGATAAAGCATTGCTTTCAAAACACATACCAGAAAGTAAAGATTTATTAGAAACACTTTCTCTATTTTCAGTGAATTGAAAAAGCGACTGAGAAATAATATTACTAAAGGGGATTGACTCAATTATTGAACCATCACCTTTTTTGAGAACACAATTTTTGATTAAACAGGCAGGAGAATAATCAAGAGAACCATGACCAAAAGAAACACTTAAATCTTTAGTTTTAAGGTGAAGTAAATCAGCAGTTGTAATTTCTTTGTTTTGGTTTGTTTTAATCTTTAATTTAAGATTAAGGTATGATTGAGATAAATCAGTAGAATACAAAGCATCAGCAGGTATTATAACGGTTGATTTGTTATAGATTTTGTTTAAAGTTTGTTGTTCTTCAGAACGAATTTTTAATTGACGAAGGATTGGTTGAGACATTATAAATTAATAATAGATTATTATATTAATAATATATATTTTTTTTTAAGAAAAAATCATAATAAAAAATAGTAAAAAATTTGTTAAAATAATTAATAAAAAAATGTTAAATAATTTTGATAAAAAAATAGTAAATAATTTTATTAATTAAATACCAACTTGTGCTGATGATTGAATATCAGCAGGTATTTGTTCTTCTGGTAATGGTGGTGGTGTTGGTTGTGATGGTAGTCCTTCAGGTTTTGCTTTTTCATCTTCTACACCCTTTACAGTTGAATATATTGCCAGACCCGCTGTTGCGATGTCAGCAACAGGGTCTAGTATATCTGCTATACCCTCACCTATATCTCCAAATATCGTGCCTAAAATTCCCTTACTTTTTTTTGCTACTGTTTCTGTTGCTTCTTCTATTGGTGCTTCTGCTATTGGTGCTTCTACTTTTGTAATTGGTGTAATTTCACCTTCAGAACTCATAGCGATTTTATTGCCTGAAATAGGGTTTATACTTGGTGTTTCTAAACCAAAACTTGTTTCTGCTAGTGCTGGTTTATCAGTAGGTAAAACTGCTGTTGGAATATCACTCATTTGTCTTCCTTCCATATTTATATTTTCACCGAATTGTTCTGGTGCTGGTGTTCTATATTGATTTAATGCTTGTGTTTGTTCTTGTATTGCTTTTTCAGTATCAGTTAAAACACTAGTTGTTGGCTTTTGAAAAATATTAGTTGGTGTATCAAATGAAGATGCTGATATACCTCCTGTTAATGGATTTTCTAAAACTGCTTCTTTTAAATTAGATGATAAAGTATCTGTTATATCACCTAAATTAGATGTAATTTTTGTTGCTGATTGTTTAATAGTTGATACTGCTTCGGTTGCTGTTGATGTTAAACTTTCAACTGCTTCTGTTGTTTTTTGAAAAGTATCAACACCTTTTTTTACTAATCCTGCTACATTTTTTAATGCTGGAATACCTAAAACACCGCCTTCTACTAAAGAAGCAATACCTGCCGCTTGTAATTGTTTTACTTGAGATTGTTCTTCTGTTTTTTCAACATCTTGTGCTTGACTTAATTGTGATATTTGTGATTGTCTATCAATAAATTGTTGTTTCCCCTGTTGTTCTATACTTTCTTGAAGCCCTGATATTTGACTTTGTAAACCAAAAGAAACTTGTTTTTGATTTTGATAAAAATTATAAGCCATTTTTAATGTAAATAATTATATATTATTATAATATAATATAATAAAATAAAAATGAATGATAATAAAAAAAGTGTTTTAAAAATATTACCTGTAAAAAAAGATGAAGAAAAAGAAAGTAAACTAAACCCAATTTTACCCATCCATCCTAGTTGCACTTGTTTAGTAGCCCCTCCTAGAGCAGGTAAAAGTAATTTAATTATGAATTTGTTAAGCAATCCTAATTTTTATTATTGCGGTAATGAAGATGACCCAGATGAACCTTCATTTTTCAATGAAATTTATTATTTTTCGCCCACTAGTCGCTTTGACAAAACTACTAAGAAAATTTTAGGTGCTATGGAGAACGTGATACAAATTGATGATATGGACGATTTAATGAATATTAGTATGTATGTTGAAGAAATACAAAAATCACAAAAAAACTGGGACGAAAAAAAAGAAGGGAGACCAAGACCTAAAATATTGCTGGTATACGATGATCTTGCTGATATATTAGTAAAAACAAAAGTAGACCACCTGTCTACGAAATTTAGGCATTACTCATTCAGTATTTTATGCGTTAGTCAAAGTTATAAAAAACTACCACCTACATTGCGTAATTGTATGACTGCGTTAATTTGGTTTAACTTGATGAGCGAAAAAGAACACGTAAAATTATATGAAGAACATGGTAGTGCTATACCTAATTATTGGGAACATTTAAAATTATTAAATAAAAAATATCAATTCTTATATTACAACATAGAAAATGCCAAATTGTATCATAACTTTGAAACCTTATTATATAGTAAAGATGATTATTTAACTTGAATTATTAGTTTTATTCTGGATGTAGTATTGTTTATGATATTCTTTTATACTATCTTTATTTGTATTATTATAACTCTTTTGATAGTTTAATATTCTAGTTTTATTACTTTGATAATAGTTTTTGTATTTTTGTTTATTATCAATATAATATTGTGCTAAACTTCTATTTGGTATATTCTTATTAACTAATTTCAATTCAAATCGTTTAGCCTCCATTATATGTTTAGCCTCGGTTTCTCTTAATTCATATATATTATTTACAACTAATGATTCAATTGTAGAAACATAACATATAGCCATACAATTATTTTCAAATAGTTTAAAAGAACTTAATTTTCTATTACTATTACCATTAATATAATTAATATAATGATATTTGTGATGTTGAAATCGAACATTAATATCTTTATAGGTTGAACCTATATAGATTTCATTAGTTGAAGGATTAGTAATTTTGTAAACGTGTGCTACTTGAGACATTATAGAATTTTAGAAAAAGTTATAAAAGTATTTACTTGTATATTAATATATACAAACATTTTAATTTTTTAATCCAAGCAACAAAAACAAAAAAAAATAATTTTGTAATTAATTAGAATAAATTAAATCATTCAAATTTTGATTTATTACGCTCGGTTCAATTATACAAATTACAGATTTATCAAAACTAGTATCGGAAATTTTAAATTTATGCAAAATAGTTTTTCCAAACATTAAATCAAGAATATCTATAATTTCATCTACTTCTGGGTGTTTATAACAATATTCTCGTTTAAATTCAAATACATCTGTTAAATACTCTTTATACTCTTGAAACGTTTTAAATTTATAGCAATCTGGGTTGAATATATCATGTTCTAAAAAGTAATCTTCACTGATATTATTAAATAAATCTAAATCAATTGATATTTTAAATCTACCAGAAGGCATCACATTAATAAAATGAAAGTATTCTAACATATCATTGAGTTCTAAATTAAACATTTTTTCTTATTTAAAAATATAATATATATATTATATATAATTGAGATAAAAATTAAAAAAAATGTCAGAAATTAATTTATTAAAAATAATTAAACATACATCTGGTAAATATAAAATGACAGCAGTTGTATTTGATGTATCAACACAAAAAGAAAGTCGGATAAATTTCGGCGCTCGTGGTTATAATGATTATACAATATATTACAAAAACGAAGGAAAAGAAGTTGCTGATAAAAAAAAATCGGCATATTTAGAAAGACACGGTGCTGATAAAGCAGGCGAGGACTGGACTAAATCAGGCAGAAAAACTGCTGGGTTTTATAGCCGTTGGGTTCTCTGGAATAAATCAACAATAGAAGCAAGTGTAAGAGATATGAAACAAAGATTTTTTTAATTACAATGAAAAGAATACTAAACTATACCTATTTTTATCATTACTTGATAATTCATTTGAATGTAAATAACGCTTACCATTAAATGATATAATTTTATTATGTATGTTATATTTTAACCCATTTACAGTTAATTTTCCACCTTTATAACCGCCTAATCCAACAATTGAACTATTTTGTTTATTACATATATCACGATGTGGTTTTGTTTCATAATTTTTATTTACTTGAATAGCATTCCATTCATTAGTAATATATTTATCAGCAAATATTTTTATCTTATTATATAATTCTGGATATAATTTATTATTAGAATTCGGGAATATACCTGCTCTTCTTCGTATTCTTTGACTACCTAATGTAAAACTCAATCCAACACCAGAATTTAAGCGTTTATAATTTATTTTAAATTTTGTATTTTCTAATTCATTAACTAGTTCTAATACTATATTATCATTTTTATCTATATCACCTAAATTTTCAACCACTTGATATTTTGATTTATGTTTTATTAATTTTATTTCTTTATATAATAACGATTTTCTGGATTTATTTATTTTAATATATTCTGGATATTCTTTTATTAATTTATCAACTGTATTATTATTTTCTTCAATCCTTTTGTCTTTATTACTATTCATACCTCCAACATTATTATAAGTATTTGTAATACAACAAACGTTATTAAATCTAACTAGAACTCTATCTTTTAGAAAGTATTTTAAAGAACGAATATAATCTTCTTTCTGGTCATATTCTATTTTTAAATCGTCACAACGTCTATTAATATACCCGTAAAAATGTCCTACTATAAAATTTAAATCATATGTTATACTATCTGACATATCACGTGTATAATTATTATTAGGATATATCCCCCATATACTACTACCAACCCTTATACATTCTTTAAATCCAGCACTTACAATTGATTTTAAATCAGTATCAGTTAAAGTTTTAACACCTTCTATTTCATTAAATTGTCTAATAGCAAAAATATCATCATCAATAGACACTATTTTTGTATTTTCTTTAAAGTAATTATTAATAAATTGCCGTTGATTTATTAAACCTTTTACACCAATTATTATTTTATATTCTGGGTAATGCTTTTTATATTCTTCAAATTCTTCTTCAACTACAAATATATATATTTGTTTTATATCAATATTATTTTTTTTTAATAACTCAATTGTTTTTACTTTACCTGCTCTATTATATGATGGGATTACAAATTTAATAGGTGAAAAATTAATATTCATTTTATATTTAGTTTAGATAAAAATTATAAAATTACAAATAAATTACAAATAAAAGATACACCAGAACAAAATTTACATATTAGTTAAAACACAACTGATAGTATCAGCAACAAATCCTTGACCATTATATGTATTATAAAATCTAATGTTAATACTATTCATATCTATATCATTTTCACTATCAACAGATAAGAATATAGGTTCGCTCGGGTTAAAACTATAAATATATTTAGATTGACTAATAGTTGTTTCTGGGGTGAAGTATGCTAGTATGTTTCTACGACCGACCTGACTACCATCACTACTGCCAACATAATTTTTAATTTTAATAGTATCAATTTCACAAGACAATTCAAAGTTTTGTAATGGAAAGAATAGGGTTTCATTATTAGGTGTGTATACTGAGGAGTAATTATTTTCCGGTAAAAATTTACTAATATTATTTAAACCATAAATTTCTATTAATGTATCACAATTATTAAATTCTATTTTAGATTTTATTGTTTTAGCACCTGTTAATTTAGTATTTAAAGTTGCTTTATTTAAATTAGCATTAAATTGAACGTTTTTAATACTAGGTTGTTGTATAAACTTTTCAAATCTATAATTATGTGTAATCTTATATTCTAAACCTTCAGTAAAAACTGTATGATAGAAACCAGTATTAGCGTCAAAGTATACGATCTCCCATCTACCAAATTTCTGAAACCACATAAAATAACTTCTATTAATTGTGGCTTGTGATATAGACCAAGGACCTTGTGCTGGATTATTATTGTTTTGATTTATAACAACATCATAATTATAAAAAGTATTAGATATAGGTGTATCAGTTATAATATTGCCATTTTTTATTCTTACAAATAAATTAAGTTTCAATTTACCTGCTCCATTACCATCTCTTATAATTTGATAATACAATGACATACTATCTCCATTTTGGTCATAAACTTTCATATATGAATTAAAATTTTGATTAGTTAAATTAAATCGTTCATTATATTGATAAGCAACCCCACCTCCTTTCATCAATATATTACTAACTGGTGTTGTAGATAAAAATTCAACATTTTCATCAGCAGTATCATAATAACCATTTTCATCAATAGTAAAATCTGTTGTTTCTTCTGCTGGGTAATTAAACTGTTGTAATTTATAAGTATCAATATTAAACAATGTTTTTTTACCACTTGTTTCATTAATAGTTAAAGCCATACCAATTAATGATTCCTCTTCATCAAAATTATTTATTTCAAAAGCACTAAATTCTTTATTGATTGCTTTAAATAAATCATAGTCTAATTCACTTTTATGTTGATATGTTTTAGAAGGTAATACTATATTTTTTGCTGGTAAATCTACATTTTCATCATAATTAGGAAAAAAATCAAATGATTGGTCTTTTATTAATACACCAATATTATTAATTTCAAATGAAGCATTGAAACTAGTTAAAGCAAGTTTAGAACCACCTTTTATTTTAATAGTATCATTAAAATTTATATTGTTAGGGACTTTGTTATTAACATTATATAAAACAACTTTCATATTTTGTGCCATGTTTGATTATATATTTATATTATATTAATATTATATATTTTTTTTTTACTTCTAATTGTTTTTATAAATATTTTTAATTATCCAGAAATAAATTTAAATTTTTATTTTAATTAAATTTATTTTTAAAATAAAATAAAATATAATAATAATATATATATTATATATAATAAATAAAATGTCTAAATCTCAATATAATAATTCAAATGCTTCTTTAGGTGCTGGACTTAGTTTTGTTGGAGGTGCTGAAAGCACTGGTTCATATGTTGAACTTTCAGTATCTATAATTAGTGATAAAGATGCTACTGTATACGTAGACCAATCTGTTGACAAATCTAACTGGGATATTCGTTCAACCCATGCTTACAAAGCAGTAAATGGCGGGATGAATTTTAAAGTTGGTTCTAAACATCAATGGTTTCGCGTTGTTGTTCTTAACTCTTCTGGTTCTGCTCAAGGATATATGCGTATGGCTACATATAAACACGAAGAATACTCTGCCTCAGTTTCAGTCGGAACTGATGGTGAAGGGGTTCAACGCAATGTTTTAGTTGATAGTGATGGTAAATTATCTGTTAGTCTTACAGGAACTGTTGGTCCTGAAGGAAAATCAGCCTATCAATTAGCAGTTGCTGGTGGATTTTCTGGAACTGAAGTTGAATGGCTCGCTTCTTTAAAAGGAGAAACTGGTAATACTGGTGCTACAGGTAGCGCAGGATCTGATGGTGCTCCTGGAGAACAGGGTATTCAGGGTATCCAGGGTCTGCCAGGACAAAATGGCTCTAACGGTATTTCTATTAAAGTAAAAAGCACTTTGACTACAGCAGAAATTTTAGCAGTTGTAGACCCTCTTGTAAACGACGCATATTGGTCAAGTGATGACTACAAACTATATGTATATGATGGCGTTCAATGGGTTTTAAGTGTAAGTTTAAGAGGACAAGAAGGTCAAACTGGTGCTACTGGTCCTGCTGGTAGTGATGGTAATGATGGTGGAGTAGGACCTGCTGGTGAAGATGGAGCAAATGTTCTAGTTTTAGGCAATTTAGCAAACGCTGGTCTTCTTCCTACTGACGCTCAATTAGGTCATGCTTACTTTTTAGATGATACATTTCAACTTGCAGTATCCCGTGGTCCTACTCTTTGGAGTTATTCAGGATCATTAAGAGGTGTTGTTGGTGCTACTGGTGCTACTGGTGCTACTGGCGCTACTGGAAATCCTGGTCCTGGGGTTGTCGCTAAAGGTTCAGTTGCTGACCTTACTGCTTTAAATGCTATTCCTACCCCTTCTGCTGGTGATTTATACATTGTTGAAGCAGATTACAAAATGTATATCTATGATGGTGCTGCTTTTCAAAATTCTGGTGTTTCTATGAGAGGTGCTACTGGTGCTACAGGTGCTACAGGACCTCAAGGAACTGTAGGTTCAACTGGAGCACAAGGAAATTCTATTGTAGTAATGGGAAATGTAGCAACTGCTGCCAATCTCCCTGCTGGTTATGATGCTGATGATACTGGTAAAGCGTGGTTCGTTAATGACACTTTTGTGATGAGTGTTTGGGACGGTGCTGCCTTCCAATCTTCGGCATCTCTTCGCGGTGCTACTGGTGCTACTGGTGCTACTGGTTCTACTGGTGCTACTGGTGCTGATGGTTCTTCATTAAACTTTCTCGGTGCTGTTGCTGATGCCGCCGCTCTTGCTACTGCTTCAACTGGTTGGGGAATAAATGATTTAAATAAAGCATATTTTCAAAGTGATATTTTTGCTTTACAAGTGTGGAATGGTTCAGCCTTTGTTGCTACTACTTCATTACAAGGTGATCAAGGTCTTCAAGGTATTCAAGGTATTCAAGGTTATTCATTTCAGTTTATCGGTTCTGATACTGATGCTAATATACAGGCTTTAAGTTTAGGTGCTGCGGATACTGGTAAAGTTTGGTTAGCAAGTGATACTTACTTATTATATGCCTGGAATGGTTCTGCCTTTGTAGTTTCTACTTCTATTCGTGGAGCAACTGGCGCGACTGGTGCCGATATTTTAGTGAAAGGAAATGTTGCTGACTTAACTGCCCTTGCGGCTAAGGTTGGAACTGCTGTTATCGGTGATGCTTGGTTTGTCCTTAGTGATGATACTTTGAATGTCTTTGATGGTGCTGCTTTTCAATCTAGTGGTAGTTTAACTGGTCCCCAAGGTGTTGCTGGTTCTATAACTGCTCCCACTATAATCACCTATGAAGTTGCTTCTGGTGTTGGTGGTGGTCAAGGGTCAAATTCGCTCTGGATACAACGTCCTCTTAATTCTGTTGTTAATGCTGGTGGTAATGGTGGTATAAGTTTATCTGCCAATCAAATCACTTTTGCAACTGCTGGAGATTACAAAATTGATTTTGTAGGTGTTGTATTTGATGCTGGCGCTCATATGTCACGTCTTCGCAATATAACTACAACCGCAACTTTAGCAATTGGAACTACTG
>WLWE01001230.1_pt1 | contig 19599 bp, 19 predicted proteins | sample 6718301 | NCBI WGS metagenome assembly WLWE01 (sample SAMN12718691, study PRJNA515312) | sponge metagenome | isolation source: marine sponge | host: Mycale hentscheli | place: New Zealand: South Island, Marlborough, Capsize Point | collected 2003-05-01 | reverse complement strand
GTCACCTATGACTGTATCTATTATTTTACGTTTTTTTTCTAATGTTTTATAAATCATTTCATCTATCGTACCGATAGCTATTGGGTAATAAACATTGACGGTACTAGACTGACCTATCCTGTAAGCTCTATCCTCAGCTTGAGCGTGATTAGATGGTACAAAGTCTAAGTCATTCATAATAACTATTTCAGCTTTAGTTAATGTTATAGCGGTACCAGCTGATATTAAATTACCCACAAAAACTTTAATATCGTCATTTTCTTGAAATTGGTCAATAGACCTTTGTTTATTTTTACCATTCATTTTACCATTATGACCTACAGCAACTTGGTTAAAGTGATTCATTAACGCATCAAAGGAGTGGGTAAAGTTTGTAAATATAATAACTTTTTTACCATTTTCTATTGCTTGTTCAGCTAACTCTATACTTTGTTTAGTTTTTTCTAAAGCTAAATATTTTCTCAAAACAACCAATTCTACCATGTGTCTACCTGCACCTAAATTTTTACCTTCACTTTTAGCCCAAGCTAAGTATTCATCAAAAACACTATTATATTCTTTCATATCATCAATTTCTACATAGTATGGTGCGACAATTTTAGGTGGTAGGTCTAAGTGGTCTTCTTTTTTTCTTCTTAATATTAACCTTTTTGTTCTTTCGTGTAACTCTTCTAGATTCGAGGCTCCATCTGTTATCCAAATATCCCTCATCCCATTTTTTGTTTTTTTTCTAAATTTTTTCGCATCACAATATCTAAAAGCATAATATTGCCAACTAGCTGTTAATGGTGAGTTACATAAATTAAGTAGATTATAGAAGTCCATAGGTCTATTAGCTATTGGTGTACCCGTTAGTAACCACTTTTTTTTGACCGTTTCTCCAACCTCATTAATTATTTTAGTTCTAGCTGCTTTAGGGTTTTTTGCCATATGACATTCATCTATTATCATTAAATCAAATACTTCTTCAACCAAATGCCTATTAACTTCCCAATCCTCATATTTTTTCCTACCATCTTTTAATGTATGAAAATTCTTTAAGATATCATAGTTTATTATTGTGAACTTCTTTGGGTTCCAATGACCTGTTTTTATAATAGAAATATCGTCTTCTGGTACGAAATTAGATATTTCTCTAAACCAATTAATTTTAGCATTTGCTGGACATATAACCAATATTTTTTCAACACCACTTTCTAAAGCCGCAACAATAGACATATATGTTTTACCTAACCCCATGTCATCACCCAAAATACATTGATTTTTACTTAATAAAAACTTGATACCTTTTTCTTGGTGTTTAAAAGCTCTCCAACCTCTATTATCTTTTTCTTGGTACTTATCAAAATCTACGTCTACCTCAACATCTTTTTCATATAAATTTTGGTACACTTGGGTTTTAGGGATATAAAAGGTGGGGGAATACTTTTGGTTTTTGAATACTTTACCTTTAACATGGTAACTTTTAGTTGTATCCCCTAACACTGTTTCGACTAATACCTTATCTGGTGTGTGTTTCAAATCGAACTGTTCTTTTAATTGGGTACCTAAAAAATCTGTAATACCTACCACTTCATTTAAATGGAAAGGTTCTTTATTGAAATTCCTTTCTACGTACTCAGCTAAACTTGGTGATATTGGGAATCCACCCTCTTTTTCTAATCTTGTCTTAAGAGAGTTTATATACTCATTATTACCTTTATATTCGGTTAGTTTAAGTAGTGTTTTTTTGTTTTTTAACTTGTTAATATCTAACATATCTGGTTAAATATAGAAACATTTTCAATAAAATAAACTAAATAGGGTATTTCTAAATATTTATAATTAAAATAAAGATATGTCTGAAGATAAAAAGTGGCCAATAAACCGTATGGGTAAGTTTTACGACTATCTAGACTTTGGTTTGGAGAATGAGATGGCTCGTGAATATCTAGAGGGTGATATTAATTTCACAGTAATATTATTTAGAGTTAATAAGATAACTAGTCAAACAGACGATACTTACGGTGAACCAGATGTTGAGGAGATTAAATTTCATCCTCCGGTTGAACTTAAGGTTAGACCGATATTAGAAGAGTCTTCAAATAATACATACTCGGAAGGTTACGGTAGATATGAAGATTATGGTAATTTAGTTTTTACGGTTTTTGTTGACCAACTTAAAGAGTTAGATGTTGATGTTAGTTATGGTGATTTTATTGGGTTTCCTGATAGAGAAGATAATATAAAATATTTTACTGTTACTAATGATGGTAAAATAAACTCTGATAACGCTAAAACTAGAGTGGGTTATAAATCTTATTATAGAAAGATAACTTGTGTTACAGCTGACCCAGAAGAATTTAATGGAATTTAAAAATGGCTTTACCTAAAAAAAGAAAGAAAGATATAGATATTAAAGTGGTTAATCCAGAAGGAGGACCAAAAAGATGGGTAGACCAATTTATAGACCAAAATAAACAGTATCTACCTAGGTCGGTTGATTTCGCTGATTTAGATGGTGGTTTTGTGGAATTTGTTGAAAACGACTTGGGTTTTGAGATTAAGGGAGAAAAGGTAGAGACACATTTTCTAACTTTACAAAGGTGGAATGAATTCGCTAAAATTTGGCCAAACACAGATAAATACAAAAACATGAAAATACCTTTTGTATCTATAGTTAGAAGACCAAACCCTGAGACTGGTACAAACCCAACTGATTTTAAAATACCTGTTAGAAAAAATTTCCCTTATATGCAGATACCAGTTTGGGATGGTAATCGAAAAGGGGCTGATATATACGGTATACCAAACCCAGTGGGTGTTGATATGGTATACACTGTTCGTTTTTTCTCATTTAGGATGAGGGAATTAAATGTATTACACCAAAAAGTTTTACAAACATTTGCCTCAGCTCAAGCTTATGTTAATATAAAAGGTCATTACTTCCCAATTCTATTAGAATCGATTGGTGATGAGAGTAAAGTTGATGATTTAGAGGGGAAAAGATTTTATGTACAAACATATGAAATGAAATTACAGGGTTACTTAGTTGATGAGGAAGAATTTGAAGTTAAACCAGCTATAAATAGGGCTTTTGTGACTTTTGAAGTTGAATCCAAAGATTTAAGACCTAAGGCTAATTTTATTTCAGAAGATACTAGTGATGGTAAGTCTATCAAATCTGTAATCCAATTTTTAAAAGGTTCACCAACAACTATTAAATTTAGTGTAGATAACACTATTAAGTTTAAATCAGCTGAATTAAAAAATATAACTAACTATACGATACATAAAAATGGTGGTTTAGTTAGTTTACCTTTTACAGTATCTTGTGGTGATTTAATTACTGTTGATATAGTAAAAACTGATTCTAATCAGTTAGCTGAAATAGTATTAAGTGGTGATATAGAGGAATAGTTAATAAATTAATTAAACTTCATCACCATATATATCTATTTTTGTTTTACACTTATCCTTAATTAATTTCTCAACAAAAGCAAACATTTTAAGACCATTTTCATTACAGTAGTCTTTTAATAACTTGTGAGTCTTAGGTGTAATCTTTAGATTTTTGTCCCTTTTCATAGGTGTTTCTTTATAAGTATGATAAAACTATTCTTTTTTTCATACTTATTTTGTAGTATATACTACAAATTAAAATTTTTGGTGATTTGGATAATATTTATTTAGAAATAACTAATAAAAGAAAAAATTAATTAAATGGCATCAGACAATAAAATATTTGTATCACCAGGTGTGTTTACATCAGAAAAAGATTTATCATTTGTAGCACAACAAGTTGGTGTTACAACATTAGGTACGGTTGGGGAGACAGTTAAGGGTCCAGCATTCGAACCTATTTTTATAACAAACTATGAAGAATTTACAGCAATATTCGGAGGTCAAAACCCAACGGTTTTTGGTGGTGAGGACAGAGTTCCTAAATTTGAATTACCTTATATATCTAAAAATTACTTATCTCAGTCAAATCAATTATTCGTTACTAGAATTTTAGGTTTAACTGGTTATGACGCTGGTCACGCTTGGATGATTACAGCTGTAGCTAACTATGACCCATCTACTATAGCTAGTGGGTTAACTCTAGGTTGGTCAGCTTCTTATTCTGGAAGTGGTACTTACTATGGTTGGGGTGGTCCTGGAGCTGCACAAGCTGAAGAATTATATGACTTAGGTTTATTCCCATCTGGTAGTGTAGGAGCTCCTTTAGTACCTAGTAATAATACAGCTTACCCACACGATATAGTATTTACTAAAGTAGGTAGTTCTTTTGAAGGTATTTCAACTAGTGTTGTTAACGCTAGTGGTGGAGCTTTAACAGGTACCGTTACTGGTGACATTACGGAATGGACAGCTTCAGCTTATACTCAATTTGATAATATGGTTGTAGCTATGATGAGGTCAAGAGGTAGTGTAGCAAGTGATGTTTTATCATTCGATACTCTACAATCAGCTACAGGTTTAGAAATGGACGCTAGTACCAACGTATTAACAAACCCATTAGCTAACTTTGTCCTATCAGCTTCAAGTTCATCAACTTCAGCTGTTACTACTAGTTACGATGTATCTTTAAACGAAAGAAGTAGAAACTATTTACCTAGGGTTATTGGTTCTAAATTCTTTGATACTGACGCTATGGTATTTGTTGAGGAGTTATACCCAGGATTATTTAACCAATTGGTTGAGAAAAATCAAATATTAGGGTTAAATACTGGTTTAACACATTCATCTGAATTTAAAAACTACCATCAAAAATGGCAGACACCAGAAACACCATGGATTGTTTCTGAGTTACGTGGTAATGTTGTCGATAAACTATTTAAAATTGTGAGTATTTCAGATGGTTCTGAAGCTAACAGAGAAATCAAAATATCTGTAATGAATATTAGACCTGATAACAAACAGTTTGATGTTGTTGTTAGACAATTCTTTGACCAAGATACTAGACCAGCTATTTTAGAAAGTTTTAGAAAATGTAACCTAGACCCAACAAGTGAAAATTTTGTAGCTAGAAGAATAGGTTCGGCTGACGGTGAATTCCAATTAAGGAGTAGGTACATTATGACGGTGATGAACCCAGAAGCACCAATTGACGCTTTCCCATCAGGATTTGAAGGGTATAGAGTTAGAGACTACTCAGTTGGTATTAAAGCACCAAGAATGAATTACAAATTAGATTATGACCCAGTGAATGAAAGAATTAAAAGAGTATTCTTAGGTTTATCTAATACTGTGGGTATTGACCAAAACATGTTTAATTGGAAAGGTTATGATTCTGACGCATCACCAGGACAATGGACAGCAACTACACAAGGTTTCCATATGGATAGTGGAGCTACTATTGCTGGTGACTTCGCAGTAGGTGAGTTTGAGTTTAGAACCACAGCTGGTATGGAAGGTACTAATTATGAAAGTATTAATTCTAGAAAATTCACATTAGCACCTTACTTAGGTTTTGATGGATGGAATGAGTATAGACTAAACAGAACTAACACTGATAGATATAAAGTTGGTAAGTCTGGATTCGCAGCTGGTTTAATTAGTGGTGAATTTGAACAACTGGGTACTACTTTGGGTGATTCTGATTACTACGCTTATTTAGAGGGTATTAGAACTTTTTCTAATCCAGAAGCGGTAAACATTAACGTATTAACAACACCAGGTATTGATTACACAAACAATCAAGATTTAGTGGCATTAACTATTGATATGGTGGAAGAGGAGAGAGCTGATTCAGTTTATATATTAACTTCACCAGAAGGAACAACTTATAACAAAACAGCTCAACTAACTGGTTTAGGTTTTGAGTCTGTGAGTACTTTCTCAGCTGAAGATATGGTAGATTTATTAGATACAGCAGATTTTGACTCTAACTATACAGCCACTTATTGGCCGTGGTTACAGAGTAGGGATGATGAGAATAGTTTAAATGTTTGGTTACCACCAACATATGAAGTTGTTAGAAATATAGCTTTAACAGATAACATATCATTCCCATGGTTCGCTTCAGCTGGTTACACTAGAGGTTTAACTAACGCATTACAAGCGAGAGTGAAATTGACTGAGGAAGATAGAGACACTTTATATGAAGGTAGAATTAATCCAATGGCTACATTCTCTGACCAAGGAGTTGTAATATGGGGTAATAAAAACTTACAAATAGCTGATTCAGCTTTAGATAGATTAAATATTAGAAGATTACTATTACAGACTAGGAAACTAATTTCAGCTGTATCGGTTAGATTGTTATTTGAACAAAACGACCAAATAGTTAGAAATCAATTTTTAACTTTAGTTAATCCAATATTAGAAAATATAAAAAGAGAAAGAGGTTTAGCTGACTTTAGAGTTCAACTATCTAACGACCCAGAGGAAATAGATAGAAACGAAATGAGAGGTAAAATATTCTTGAAACCAGTACCATCACTTGAATTCATTATATTAGAATTTAATGTGACTAGTATGGGAGCATCATTCGATGATATTTAAAAAAAATAATAAAATGGGTAGATTATTAAAATTTACCCATTTTTAACATATTTATAATTAAAATAAGATTATGTCAAAAGTAATAACAAAAAAAGAATTGGATTTAGTAATTGAGTCTACATTAGAGGAAGCTGGTTTAGTATCTGAAGAAGCACTTTGTGAAGAGTGTGGTGGTACCATGGTTGAAGGAATCTGTGAAGGTGGTTGTGGTAGTGTGGAAGAAGAAAATTCTAAACCTGATTTTTTAGATTTAGATGATGATAACGATAAAGAAGAATCTATGAAAAAAGCGTCTAAAGATAAAAAAGAGGCTCTAAAAGAAGAACTTAAAAAGTTTAATAAAATAATTAACTACTGAAAATAATATTAAAATGAGTAAAACAAGATATAAAATCAGAAAGGAACAACTAGAAAGAGTTGTTGAATCTTTCGTTACTGAAACAGCGGCACCAGAAGCTAAAAAACATACACAAGGTAATAATGATAAAGAAGATGAGTCATTAGGTATGAGAACTGGTAAAGAGTCTACAAAAAAACAATCTAAAAAAGCTAGAAGAAACGACTCTCTTGGTAAATGGGGTAAAAGAACAAAACAAGCTCCAGAAGCTAAAAAACATGTTAAATCAAAAATGACAGAATCAGATAAATTAAACGAAGTGGACCCAATCAGTGTTGGTTTAGGTTTTGCTGCTTTTATTGCTTTAGCTGGTGGTGGGGTAGCAATTGATGGGTACTGTGATAAATTAAGTGATAAACAAAAAGCTGGTAAATTCGGTTCTTTTTGTAAACATTTAAGAGCTCTTGGTAGTTCTTCAGCTCAAGCTAAAAATCACGTTAAAGGTAACTATATGAGTGAAAATAAAGAAATGATTACTGAAGCGGTTGACCCAATTTCTGTTGGTTTAGGTATTGCGGCTTTAATAGCGGCAGTTTCTGGTGGTGTTGCGGCTGAAGAGTATGTCGACAAGATGCCGAAAGAAGCTCAAAAAGATAGTAGAATTGCTAAATTTATTAACACTCTTAGAAGTGCAGCTAAAGGTGGTAGAGACGCTAGAAACCATAGAGGATACTAGAATTGTGAACAATATATTTAAAAAACCACTTAGTGTGGTTTTTTTTATGCTATTTTAATATTTATTAATAAAGTATTTTATGAAAAAAATTGTACTAACAGAGTCACAGTATGGTAGGTTACAAACAAATCTATTAGAAATGACGATGAGGTCTTATATTTTCGATTGGGATGATAACATACTTTATATGCCCACAACCATTAAGATGGATTATAAAAAGGGTTCAGGTTGGGTTCCTGTAGATGTTTCAACATCTCAGTTTGCTAGTATTAGAAATAATAAAGATTTTAAATTAAGAGGGGATGACCCTAAAATAGCTTTCGCTGATTTTAGAGATTCAGAACCTTTTATTAGAGATGTTAGACAAGCGATAGATTTTAGACAGTTTGCCCCAAGTGCTGATAAATTTAAAGAAGCCTTAATATATGCTAACCCATTCGCTATTAATACAGCTAGGGGTCATAAACCTGAAGTTTTAAAAGAAGGTGTTAAACTTTTTGTAGATTTAGTTTTGGGTAGAGACGAAAAAAAGTTTATGGTCGAAAATATAAGAAAAACTTTACCTTTATCTAAAGGTTTAGATGACGAACAAGTGGTAGATTTATATTTAGATGAAATGGGTGAGTATTATCCAGTATCTTCTGAAGAATTCGGTAAAAGGTTTAATTTAGGTGCTTCTGCTGCAGACCCTGAAGAAGCTAAAAAAGTAGCTATAGAACATTTCACTAAAAAAGTATTTGATAGTGCTAAAAAATTAGTTAATAGTGATTACAAAAAATTCTCTGTTGGTTTTTCAGATGATGATTTAGGTAATGTTAGAGCTGTAGAAGAATTTGTGGAAAATGAATTAAATAAAATGTATCCAGAAATTCACTTTGTTGTCTATGATACTTCAGATAAGGGTAAAAGAAAAATGGTTATAGAAAAAGAATGAAAAATTTAATATGTAAAATATTGGAAGAGGGGGTTAATAATAACTTAAATTATGTTTACAATAAAATAATTAAAAGTGGTTTAGTGAAACCGAAAAATATAAATAAATACTCAAACTATTTTGAAATATATAAAATTGAGTCGAGGGAGTTCCCTTACTTTGAAGATAACTGGATTAAAGTTGAGGTTTTAGATAGTGGGATGATATATTTAACTTTTGTTATGTATGAAGATGATATAGATTATGAAGAAGCAGAAGAAGTTAGTTATTGGCTTTGGGGTGTACTCAGTGATATGTTTGATGGTGAATATGAAGTAATGGACAATATATAATGAAAAATTTAATACGTAAAATATTGAAAGAGGAAACAGAAGATTTTGGTTGGGCTAATAACGTTGACCCTTATAAGGATTTATCTGATTATTTTTATGGTGAAGGTGATTATGAAAATAATAGAAGGAATGCACCAGGTATGTATATCAAAAGAGGTATAAATTGGTGGAGACAATGGATTCAGGATGTATATGGAGCTCATATGGTACTTGAGGGTGATGTTGAAGAATTCTTGGAGATGGTAAAGGAACTAGTTAACCCAAGAGACGGTGGTAGTTTAAATTATCTAAAATTAATGGAGGACGTTTATGAGTATATTAACTATAGACATAATGGTAAGAATGTTTTTGAAAGAGCTGTAGGTGATATTAGAGGCGCTTACGACACTTTTGGTGATTACTCAGTTAATAATAATTTAAACATCTTACAAGTGATGGATATATTTGGTAATTGGTTAGATAATTTAGAAAAGAATAATATTCCATTACATATGGAAGATGGTCAAACTTTTAGGATATAACATAATGGGAAATTTAAATTATACATTAAAAGAGTTATTATTTGAGTCTCGTAGAAAAGAAACAATTGAAAAATACCGTGATGGGTTGACTAATACTTGGCGTGATGATGACCAATATATAGCTGGTGGTACTAGTGATGATTTTGATGAAATTATTAGTTGGGTAGAGGATGAGTTACCACACCCAAAATATTTAGATTACGCTTTAAATTTAATGTGTTGTGGGGGTTATGGAATGTCAGTAGCTGATGCTACCGAAACAATTAAAATTTTCGATAAACTAGCAAAAAAGAATTTAATTAAAAATACCGACATATATTCCAATGAATATAAATTAGAAACTAATGGAAGGGGTAGTCTTGATTTAACCAATTTGAATACCTCTATAAGAAAAGGTCTAGAGTTAGAGAAAGAGAAAGAAACCGAAAAACAAGTTAAATCTCAAAGAGATGTTATTTATGATGGTGATAGATGGACGGTTATTGTACCTAAATCACATTTAGCTTCTTGTAAATACGGTGCAGGTACCAAATGGTGTACTACCACAAAAAATGATGATAGTTACTTTAAAAAATACACATCACAAGGTGTATTATTTTATATATTAGATAAAAATGATGTATCAACATTACAATCCCAAGGTCAAGTATTAGATAATAGAATGTATAAGATGGCTCTTAATTGGGAGTATTTTTTAGATACAGAACAAAGTGAGTTTGTCCCAACAAACATGTATAGTAATAGGACTTGTAAATTATATGATATAAAGGATAATGAAATACCTACTTCAAATGTTTTACCTTTATTACCATTAGATATGATTCAAGAAATTACTGATTATTATGAAAGTGTAATTAAAGATAAAAATAAAAAAATAAAAGAAGAAGAAAATAGGGTTAAATACTTGTTAAACGATTTTCAACAGAGATTAGTTGATTCTGGTGTGGTGAAAATGTTTATGGATAAATTAGAAAAAGATTTACCAAAGGAACAAGTAGTTAAACTTAATGGTGGTTTGGGAGATTTTGAAACCGATGTCAATACACATACCTTTTGGTTTACACTAAGGGATTATACTTCAGATGAAATGGAGGTTAGTGAAGATACAGAAGCTATTTATAGTGGTTTTATTTTAGGTATACAGGATTATTCAGCAAGAGAACAATTTTTAGATTTAAATTTAACTGACGAGGATGGGAATAGTATAGAAGAGGATGAAGTACTTATGGGTAAGGATGGTTTTGGTGAAATATTTGGTAACTCATTTATTAAAGACGCAAGAAGTGGTTTTGTTAGTTGGGAACAATGGCTTAAATACCTATCCACTAAAAAATATGAGTTTTTTAATGTTAACCCTAATATTATTGTTAATTTTTTATATAAAAAAGTTATAAACTTTATTAGAGACAATTCTTGGAAGAGAGAGTGGAGGGGTGAAAATTCTGGAAAAACTTATTTTGAATCTATTAATGGTGAAGTTTATTGGGTACCTGCTAATTGTTCTTCTACATATGTATTTAAATACCCACTAAAAGAGGGTACAATAAGTTCTAATTTTATAGAATATATTAAAGAAAATCCAGGTTCGACATCTAAACAGTTTTATTGGGATGTTTACCAAAAAGATTATTTCCCAGGTTTAAATAGTGCATTAACACCTAGTTTAAGAGATGCTGGTATTGTTAAAACTAAAAAAGGAAGACGTGGTGAATTAAAATATTATTTAGGTCCTAATTATAGGAAATGGACTCAAGGTAAGGTACATAGATATAGATTACAATGTATACCACTTAAATGGAAAAGAAGATAATGAAAAATATAATATTAAAAATATTAAAAGAGGGTGAACTTGATTGGATTAAGGATACACCTAGTTTTTTAGAGATTCTAGGTCCAATTAGTAATAGAAACCCAAAAGACTCTTTTAGATTACACTTTAATTTAGGATATGGTCAAGATTCTGCTAGGTGGTCTTCAGATTGGGCACATTTTAATAATAATACTAAATCACTAAATAATTTAAGAAGGTTAATTAGAATGTTAAATTTGATTAATGATAACGGAAGGATAAATACTTCTGAATTAGCTGAAATGTTTGTTGATGGTGCAACATGGATTGGAGAACCGTGGTTGGATGATTGGGAAAGAAATACTGATGAAGGTAACTCAAGGGACCACCTTGTTGAATTAGCTACTGAATGGTTAGAAGATGACTTACGTGATTATGGTATCTTTGATTTTGATGATTATACAGGAGAATTAGCTACGATAGAAGATTGGAAAGTTACTTACTTCGATAAGAATGGTGTAGAACATGTTGTTAAAGTTAATAACGCATAAAAAAAGGACCTTTCGGTCCTTTAAATATTAATTACCAATTACTTCATCTATAATACCATAATCTAAAGCTTCTTGTGAACTCAACCATAAATCTCTAGCCGCATCTTTTTCAACCTTTTTAGCTGTTTTACCACAGTACGAACCTAACAACTCAAACAAAGTCTTATTAACTTTTTCCCACTCATCAAACTGAATACGTGCATCTTGAATATTACCACCAGCTCCACCACTTGATTGGTGTAACATTGTTCTTGAATGTTTTAATGAACTTCTCATACCTTTGGCTCCTGCCCCTAATAATAAAGAACCCATAGATGCTGCCATACCTGTGTTTATGGTTTGGATGGGGGTCGGAATGTAATTCATAACATCTATCATTGATAGACCAGCTTTTACACTACCACCAGGACTATCAATATGCATTGTAATAGTCTTTTTTGGTTCTTGTTGTGATAAGAATAAAAGTTGTGCTTGAACTGTTATAGCCATTCTATCGTCTACTGGACCAGCACACCATATAATTCTATCCATCATTAACCTATCAAATACAGACATCGCCGCCACGTTTAACTGTCTTTCCTCAATAATTGTGGGTGTTACCGAACTCTCTATCGTTGGTGTTATTGATTGTAGGTTTTGGTAACTTGTAATGATGTTAGAATTTATACCTAAATGTTTTTTTGAATATTTGTTGAATTCTGTCATTTTATGTTTTTTTATTTGAACTAATTATATCTTTTTATTCTTAATAAGTCAAATAATATGGACGTTGTTTTTGTTTTATTAACATATTTATAAAAAAAGAGATTTATGGAAGAAAATAAATATGATAATGCTTTAACTAAATTATATGAATCTTTAGAGACAATTGAAGATAAGGATAGGTTAGATGAAGGAGCTTGGGAAACTATCAAGTATGGGTTATCAAAATTAGGTAGGTATAAAGCCGGTGGTAAAATAATAGGTAAAAATAAAGTTACAAAAGCTGCTGAAAGAAAAATACGTGATATATTAAATAAAGAAACTAATAAATTATTACGTGGTTTAGATACTGAGGTCAACAAAGCGGCACCAGAATTCCCAAACGATAAAAAAAGAATGACATTCTTAAGGGGTATCATAACCATTGGTGCTTTATATGATTCTATTGTAGAGGCAACTAAAAAGAAAGAAGGTCAAGAAGGTTATTTGCCAGTTGACGCAGCTAACGAAATTATAGCTGATATGAGAGAATACGTTAAAAAATTCTTAGATGTTGATTTAGCTGGGGTGTATACAACAATGGAATCAGAAGATAATGGGGATAACGTATTAACAGAAGAGGAACAAGAGATTTTAAAATATGATGTACTAACTGAAGAAGAAGTTTACTTATTAAGTGAAAAAGGTTTCTTAGGTAAAGTTGGTAGTGCTATAGGTAAAGTTGGTAAAGGTATTACGAAAGCTAAGGATAAAGTAATGGATAAGGCTTTTGGTGCTAAGAAAGGTTCGGATAAACCTGCTAGAAAAAGTAGAGGACAATCAGCTAAAATGGATAAAACTTCTGGTAGTGGTGAGTTTGAATCAGACAGAATGGGTAAAAAAGGTTTAGCTAGTAATAGATTACCTATTTTACTTAATATGGTAGGTGGTGCTATGGGTGCTTATTCTTGGTTAGCTAACACGGAGTGGTTTAAGAGTTTGTTTACTGAAGAAATTACCTATACCGATACAGAACAAGTTAGAACTGTTGTTCAGAGTAAAACTGAAATGCTAACAGATATTAAAAAAGGTGAAGGGGTTTACAAGTTATTAGGTAGAGTAACCGATAGTCCATTAGATGCTAATTCATCACCTGAAGAATTTATTGCTTCACTTAAAGAGATTGGTGGTGGTGATGCACATAAGGGTGTTAACCTTTTATGTCAAGAAGGTGGTGTTATGATGAGACCTGATGACGCAGCTAAAGGTTTACATGATTTGGTTAATAACCCAGGACAATATGATGATATGGGTGATATGTTTAAAGCTGGTGCTTCTGGTACTGGTAAATTAGCTGACCCAAATTCAGGTTTAAACACAACACTTTATGGTACTAAAGCGGGAACTACTATGAGTAGTATTTTAATTAAAAACGTACCAGTTTTAATAACTAAATATGTCACTAAAACAGCTGTTAAAACAGGTGCCGCCTATTATACAGCTAAAGGGTTGGGTAAAATTTTAGGTCCTATAGGTTTGGCTTTAGTTTTAGCTGGAGCCACTGTTAAGATATTAAGAGAAAAAGGTCAAAGACAATCTAGAGCTAAAACGTTAGATGATTTATTACAATCTTTACAAGATATTAAACCAACTGAAGATAATATAGATGTTATAGATGGGTGTAAAAAATGTCCTGATGGAACAATACCCGAAAGAGATGCGGATGGAAATTGTGAAGAATGTGAAGGAGGGGAAGAACCAGTAGTTACTACTCCACCTGATGTACCATCAGAATTCTTACAAGGTAATAGGAACATGCAGTTAGCTTATTTATCTAGTAATTTTTTACCACAAGGTGAGGATTTTTGGTCTAAATTAGGTTTAAAGAAAGGGACAGTTATACCTAGTGGTTTCTTAGACGCAGCGTTGGGTCAAGGTAAACCAAAGTCAGAAAGATATTTAAAGGGTTTTTATAAACATTTAAAGAAAAATAATTCTTTAAAAGATAATATCGATGAAGATAAATGGGTTAATACTGTAGTAAAAGAATCTGATAATTTAGCTTTAATTAGATGGGTTAGAAATACTAGAAAGGGGGTTGGTTCTTTTATAAATAAAATGAGGAAAGCTTTTCCAGAATTTGAAATAGGTGAAAGAAAAGAAGCTAAGTCTGTAAAACCTGGCCCAAAGGGTAAAGCTATGGGGACATCTGGTAGTATAAATAACTCAACAGATATTAGATACGATTTAATATTAGAAATAGGTTTGGGTAAGGTAGCTGGGGAAGCTGGTTTTAATGAGAAATTATTCATGAAAAACTTACCTCAATTTATGGCGATGTTAAGTAGTATGTATTTTGGAGGTAGTGGTAAGAACTTAGATTACAATAAAAAAGCTGTATTTAACGCATGTAAAAAACATGGTTGTAAAACTGGTTCTAATAAAAAATATAAAAGAGTTAAGTCTGATGATTACAAATTTATGATGAGTGATAATATCGGAACAATTAAAGAAGAAATAACTAGAATAAGACAATTAATGAAATAAAATAAAATTGTCGCATATTTATAATTAAAGATAATAAAAAAATAAAAAACATTAAACAATGGCAGATTTATTAATGAGGATGCCTGTTCCTTACGAACCAAAGAAAAAGAACAGGTTTATATTTAGATTCCCAACACCACTTGGTATTCAAGAATGGTTTGTTTCAACAGGAGCAAGACCAACATATACAGCAGAAGAAACAGAGATACAATTTCTTAACACATCTACTTTCGTAATTGGTAGATTTACTTGGGAAACAATTGATGTCTCATTTAGAGACCCAATTGGTCCTTCAGCTACTCAAGCACTTATGGAGTGGATTCGTTTACACTCGGAATCAGTAACAGGTAGACAAGGTTATGCAGCTGGTTACAAAAAAGATGTTGAATTAGAGATGTTAGACCCAACAGGTGTTGTTATTGAAAAATGGATTTTACAAGGGTGTATGGTTACTTCAGCTAATTTTGGTGATTTGGATTACTCTTCATCAGATATCGCTGATATATCAGCAACACTTAGATTTGACAGAGCTATTTCTGTATTCTAATACTGATAACATATTTTACATAAAAAAAGGGGAACTAAATGTTCCCCTTTTTTGTTTACTGATTAATCAAAATTAATAGAATATGTTTTTTTCATCATCTTCATCATACTCATAATCAGTAGTATTTGATACAATGTCGGAATCATTATAATATAAATCATCATCTTCATTGTCTACATAATTTTGATAGTCATTTTTTTCAACTATCACATCACTTCTTTGTGATAAACTACCAAATATCCTTTGGATTGGTTTTTCTTCTTCTTTTCTTGTATAAAAGTTTTCACCCAATATTTCGTGTAACTTAATACCTAATTCAAAAGCGTTTTCAACATCGTCAACTATTACGTACTCAGTAGATGTGTGGTAATTATAATAACCAGCCGCTAAATTTAAACAAGAAAAGTTAAATTTCTCCATTAAAGGCCATATATCAGTGAATGGATGTCTTGCCCAATCCGTGATACCATGTTCTAATATCAGTGGACTCACTTTATCACCAAAATCACTGGTTTTGTTAAATAAATTTTTACCCATGAGAGTCATACTCATAGAGTTACCTTTTGGTGAGTCATATTGAATAGCGTAACCAACGTTTTGGAAAAACTCTGTGTCTGCTTGTTTTGAACCTAAACAACCAATCTCTTCTGAAACGAAAAAGGCTGCCTTAACGTTATCTAATTTGTCTAACATCTCCAAACAAAGATAAACACCACATTTATCATCACCACCAATACCCGAAGGTTTCATCGTCTCACTATCAATACCAGTTAGAATCTTTTGTCCGTTTTCTTCCAACTCAACAACCTTAAGATTGTGATTTATATAATGGACTGTATCGGTGTGTGATACAAAACAAGGGTAATAGTCAGTATTACCTTTGGTAACATATATATTATTATGTTTATCTTTGAAAAAATCAAAACCTTTTTCAGTTAAAACTTCTTCTAAATATGAAACCATCAAATCTTCTTCCCTTGAGTGGGTGGGGATTGATAGTACTTCTTTTAATCTTTTTAATTTATTTTCTTTCATTTGAATAATTTTTATAATACAAATATAAGTAACTTTTTATAATTGGCAAAGAAATTATTGAAAAAAGTGAAAATATTGTATTTATAAGCGGAGTTAATAATGTTTACATTCTTACTATTGTAGATATTATTAATATACAATAATATATAAATTTAAAAAAAAAGTTTTATAATGTCAAACGCAAATACAGAAAATAAAGCAGCTGGTTCAGCTACTACTGAAGAATTTAGTTTTGAAACTCCTTTCGATGTTTTGGAATTACCGTCTAAAGGACTTTTATATCCTGGTAGACCAGAAACTGTTAAGGTAGAATTCCTTACGGCTTCAGATGAAAATATTTTAACTTCACCAAACTTAATTAGAAGTGGTAAGGTTATAGATGTTTTATTACAGAAAAAAATTAAAAGTACTGAGATACCAGTAAGTCAAATGTTAGTAGGTGATAGAAACGCTATTATGATTTGGTTAAGAGCTACTGGTTATGGTGAAATGTACCCAGTAAAAATGGTAGACCCTGTTACAGCCGAAGAATTTGAAACCGAGGTGGATTTATCTAGTTTAAACACTAAACCTCTAAAGTCCCAACCTGATGAAAATAATGAATTTAATTTTACCTTACCTAGGAGTAAAAAGAAAATTAAATTTAAATTATTAACAGTTGCCGATGAAACATCGATAACTAAAAAAACTGAAGCTAGGAATAAAGCTACTAAGTCTCAGATTAGTATGGCTTTAACTTATAGACTACAATCTCAAATTATGGAAATTGAAGGTAATAGAGACCCTAACATAATATCAAAATTTATTGAGGTTATGCCAGCATATGATTCATTGAAATTCAGAGAACATTCTGATGAAATTGAACCAGGTATAGACTTAGAAGTGGAAGTGGAGGGTCCTTCTGGTAGCTTTCGTAGTCCCTTTGCAATTGGACTCAACTTTTTTTGGCCTAACGCTGGAGTATAGGTTAAACCTTATAGAACAAACGTACTATCTAGTTAAACATATGGGATTCGGTTATTTCGAAGTTATGAAGATGCCTGTCTATGAAAGAAAAATATATATAGACTTATGGCAAAAAGAAATGGAAGAACAACAAAAACAACATAAAAGAGCTCAATCTAAGAAGAAATAAAAGTGTTTTAAGGCATATTTATCAATAAAAGTAATTACTATGCCACAAGATATAAAAAAAGTTCTTGAAAATTACAAAAATGATTTAATAAGAAAAAAAGACTTATTAGTTGAAAACCCTAACAAACCTTGGAAAACTAAAGTAAAAGGGTTAGACACTGATGATGCTGGTAATGTCGCTGGTAGAGCTGACTACTTAGGTAATCAAATAAAACAAAACTTAAAGAATTTAGGGTTTATGGAAGGCCTCCAAATTTGTGTGATCCTAATTCCGCAGGAAGGGATTTAGCTCACGAACTTGAGGTTAGATTTGGTGGAAATCATAAAAATGTAAAAGGTAAAGATTTTAAACAATTTCAGTCAGACCTTAATACTAAAATCAGAGATCTTAATCTGCAAAGGCAAAGCAGAACTTCTGATGATAATGCAAAGCTAAATGCATATAAGCAAATAGACCAAGTGCTAACAGAGTTTCTTAGAAGAAACGTGCCAAAAGATATTGCAAAACAGTTAAAAGAAACTGACGCGGCTTACGCAAACTTTAAGACACTGGAAAGAGCAAGCGCATATATAGGTGCTACAGAAGGCAAGTTTACTCCTGCACAATTAAAAAAAGCGGTTTCGGCTGTAACGCCAAAGTCACGCTACGGGAAAAAACAGGGGCTTTTACAAGATTTAACTGATCCCGCTGACACGGTGTTAAAACCAACAATGCCTGATAGCGGAACAGCAGAACGAGCCTATGGACTCGGCGTTGGTATTGGATCGGTTACTAATCCAGCCCCTACTCTTGGCGCTATAGCGGGAACAACACTAGGCGCATCTGGTTTATATTCACGCCCAGTGCAAAGGTTTCTTTTAGGTGGTGGGTCTAGGCAGCAAGCAACAGCAGAGGCTTTAAGGAGAGCATCGCCTTACTTTGGGCTTACAGGGGCTTATGCTGGCTCTGAATTAGGACAATAGGAGTATATAACAATGCCTCGCAATGGGTCTGGCACATACACACTGCCAAGCGGCAATCCAGTTTCATCCAATACTACGATTGAAGCAAACTGGGCTAATACAACGCTTGAAGATATTGGCACAGAACTAACTGACAGCCTTTCACGCAATGGTGAAGGCGGTATGCTTGCGTCTTTGCGTATGTTTGCTGGAACATCGAGCGTACCCGGTGCTGCCTGGGCAGACGAAACAACAAGCGGTTTCTACTGGGCTGGCGCAGATGAATGGTACGCGGTGTCTGTTACGACGCCAGTGGTTAAGTTTACTTCTTCCGAAGTAACTATACCGTCTGGCGTTACGTTCACCGCAACTGACGCTTTGGTGGGTAAAGCTACAAACCTAGCTGGCGGTGCTGCTAACAAAATAGCTGTGCAGTCTGCTGCCGATACCACTACCTTTATAGACGCGCCTACTGTATCTAACACTTTCCTTGAGTGGTCCGGTTCTGCCTTTCAGTGGTCAACCAACCCTGTTGGCTCAGTAACCAGCGTTGATGTAAGTGGCGGCACGACGGGACTTACTACGTCTGGCGGTCCAGTAACAACAAGCGGCACAATAACTTTAGGCGGTACGCTTGGTGTCGCCAATGGTGGCACAGGCGTTGCCACACTTACCGGAATAGTAAAAGGCAGTGGAACCAGCGCGTTCAGTGCTGCTGTTGCCGGTACAGATTATATTGCCCCTGGCGGTGCGCTAGGAACTCCGTCAAGCGGTACTCTTACAAACTGCACCAGCTTGCCATTGTCCACTGGTGTTACAGGCACACTTGCCGTGGCAAACGGAGGCAGCGGCCAAACAACTTACACTGACGGCCAGCTTCTCATAGGCAATAGTACAGGTAATACTTTAACCAAAGCTACTATTACGGCTGGTTCTGGAATTACTGTTACTAACGGTAGTGGCTCAATTACTATTGCCGCTACAGGCTCTAGCGGCACTGTAACAAGCGTAGATGTTTCTGGTG
>WLWE01001228.1_pt1 | contig 19608 bp, 26 predicted proteins | sample 6718301 | NCBI WGS metagenome assembly WLWE01 (sample SAMN12718691, study PRJNA515312) | sponge metagenome | isolation source: marine sponge | host: Mycale hentscheli | place: New Zealand: South Island, Marlborough, Capsize Point | collected 2003-05-01 | reverse complement strand
CACGGTACTTCTGTCAATAACCTTGACGGGGGCGAAGCGGCAACTAACTATGGAGGCATCGGGGCTACGGCTACTGGTGGTAACGCACAAGGAATATAATGGCTGTACAAATACAACTTCGACGAGACTCCAGCAGCAACTGGACTACCGCTAACCCTACGTTGGCTCTTGGTGAGCTTGGGTTAGAAACTGATGGATACAAATACAAGATCGGTGACGGCGCTACTGCGTGGACCTCTTTGAGTTATGCAGAACTGGCTGGTACTGACGTATTCACGATTAACGAGCAGACAGGTGCTGCTTATACGTTGGCTGCTGGTGACGCTGGCAAGCTCGTCAAGATGACGAACGCTTCGGCAAACACTGTGACGGTGCCGCCATCTTCGAGCGTCAACTATGCCATTGGGACAACGATTAACGTTGTCCAATATGGTGCAGGTCAAACAACGTTGACTGCTGGTTCTGGTGTAACCATTTACTCGTACAACAGTGCGTTGGGTATTACTGGTCAGTATGGTCAAGCTGTTTTGACGAAGTGTGCGGCTGATACTTGGATTGCGGCAGGGCTTCTGAGCTAATGGCTGGTTCGACGACTGCGGCGAGAATGAGTTTGGGGGCTGTTGCTTCTTCGGAAACACAGAATCCTGATAAAGATTGGAAGCTTATTGGTGGCACCTACTTTGGTGGCGGAACAACAATTGCCAATATTGACCAAAGTTACCAAAATCTGAGAATCATCTGGCACAATTCGCAGCAACAAACTTGGATTGGTTGGAATTACATGAACTTCAACAATTCTAGCGGTAACACGAATAACACTCCTACTGCTACGGCTGGTCCTTGTTTTAGCGAATACCAAGGCTGGTCAACTGGCACTAGTTACGTCGGGTCAACGACTGCTACCAATATGGTTCGTCAATATGGTGGCAATCACAGTAACTATGGCAGTCATCTTGTTATGGATCTTTATAATTATTCGAGCACGACTTCGATTAAGCCGTATTATTGGCAAGGCTATACAGGCGTAGGTAACGCTACTAGTTATGCGACTGCTAATTCAGGTTACGGACATATGAAAACACCAGCGATAGAGCACGTAAACATCTATCAAGATTATCAAAATGGTTCTACTTCTTATAACTACGTTATTGTGTATGGATGGGGCGGTGAGGCTATATGACCGCTCATCAGTCTTTAATCCTTGGTAAGCACAAAGTTGCAGCAGACAACACTGAAAATAGCTACACATGGACAGGTATCCCTACTGGCTATGACATTTTAGAATTTGTTATTGCTGGTGCATACACGATGGACACCACTACTGGTGCATCCAGTGGAATATATTTCATGAATATTGAAATGAATCATTCGTGGGCTGCTGGTTATTCTGCTTATGATCCTGATGTAAGAAATGCTTACATTTACACAACTAGTCGCCAATATTATTCTAGCCAGTACGCTGTTTCGGATTATGGGGAGGGAGCAAGTTACCCTTGCACTTCTGGTAAATGCATAATGACCGCAGCAAACAATCCTGGTGGGGCAAGCGATAATTCTTTCAGTTGGAATGGTCGAATTATTGGAAACAATAGTCCTTGCTACAAACAGATTTGGTGGGATGGTAGTGCTACTTCATACCAATCGGATAGCTACAACCACAGGCTATTAGGTGCTGCTGGTTTCAATGGGCAAGCTGGCACTAAAGCTCGTGCGGAAGCTAAAGCTCCAGTTTCTTCTCTCCGTGTAAGCCTTCCATTTCATGGAACTTATAACTCTTCTACTTCTCCTACTTGGAAAGCTGGAACTACTTTTACGTTAATCGCTTATCCAGGCGTGACAGGAGGCTGGTAATGTCGTTAGTTGGTCAAGGAACAGTATTAAGACATTGTGGTTCCATGAAAGTTACAACGTGGTCGAACACGCTTAGTTTCTCAAACACAATAGATACGACTGGAAGTGCTCCTTACACTACTTCTGGGGCAAACATGAGTATAAACAACAGTTCGTATATGAACGAAGTGTTTACTTATGACAACTCCAATATTTGGCGTTGTCATTTCCGTCTGTATTGGCGAACAACTATGGGTCAAGATAACTCTGATAGTTGGAATTATGGTTCGGTGTATATGTACGACACCAATAATAACAACTACTGGGATCGAGCAGGCTATTACAACGGGCAGGTGAGCCAAGCAGCCCTCGGTGGGTGGAGTACTTACAACAGTGGCAATACTTACAGTCGCCCAGGATGCGACATGCTAATGAAACATATGGGTGGTACGAGTGCTGCGGATGAAAGATACAACTACACTTCCACTCCTTCAATTAGTAACGGAGATGTTATTGATTCAGATATTTTTTATGACCACGGTTACATAGATTATGTATTTGGGCGAAATACGTTTCCGTCTGCAAGTGTCCGATCAGCGTCAGTAGCACCCAGCGGCAATAAAGTGAGTTACAACCAAACGAATAGTTACTACAACTTTACGTCTGGTGGGTGTCCTAACAATTCATATGGGAGTACACCGACTACTCTTTATTTCTACGCTCCGTACAACTTCCCAATGGGATCTGTATTTCATTTGTATGCGTGGGATTCAAAAAGTATTAATCCAAATTAAGGAATCGTAATGTCTGAAGAAAGACCAATAATTTTAGAACTTGATTGCGCTACTGGTATTCAAGCTGAACGGCCAATGACGGATGAAGAGTACGAGCATTATCAAGTGATGCAAGAAAGTAACGCTGTTCAACAAGCTGCGTTACAAGCTCAACTTGAAAAAGAACAGACAGATAAGGCTTCTGCTAGGGCGAAGCTAGCTGCGCTTGGTTTAACTGATGATGAAATTACGGCGATGGTTGGGGCTGAACCTCCTGAGGGCGAAACGGCTATTGGAGCGTCTGTTTCAGCATGAGTGCTGACGTAGGTATCGAAGAAGTTATTGCTTCTTTGAGTGAGCGTGGGCAGATGGAATGGGAAATTGCTTTGATGCGAGTTCACATTAAGCAGCTTGAGGAAGCTACTTGTACCTGCGACTGTTGTTGTGGGACGACCGAGGAATAAGGTAAGAGGTTACAATGGGGATAAGAGTTATAGATCCACAGATAGCTAATAGAACGAGGGCTCGTAAGAACCGTAATCTTTCTAATTCGTCTTATACTGTCCCTAATCTTGATGGTCGTACTGGGGCTATGGGTTCTACTAAGCGTGGGGCTAATGTTGTTGATGCTGGGGAGCGTGATGCTCCTAAGTTTCCGCCTGCGTTTACGGGTAAGGGTACGAGTAGTAGCGATGCTTTGGGGAGTCTTGAGGGTTTGACGGCTCAGTATGGTGGGAATGCTGGTTCTGCTTCTCGTCGTGCTGATAACAAGGTTGCGGTAGCTCAACTTATTGCTGATAATAAAGAGAAGAATGCTTTGGGTGACCATATGCGTCAAAACTCTTGGGCATACGGGGATAAGTATCGTACGGGTTCTACTCCTGGGTTAGATGCTGCTATCGATTTTGGTGTGGCTCAGCGTACTCCTACCAGTCTTGGGCAGGGTGGCCCTTCGATGACTGATTTGGAGTCTTATGCTTTCGATAACCCTGTTGGTACTGGAGGCAGTGGCGGCGGCGGCGAAGGCGGCGGCACTTTTGGCGGTGATGTTCTAAACGATATAGAAGCCGACTTGATGTCTGGTGGCCGTCAGTTTGGTGATTTGAAAACTTTGCAAGGTGCTTTAGTGCAGTTGCGTGGTTCTTTGAACGCTAATGAATTGCAGCGTTCTCGTAGGTTAGAGGATTTTGCTTTGGCGCTCGATAAGTATCGACGCCAAGCAGACCAATTGCGTCGTCAAATTCCTGGCGGGTTTAATAAACGGGGAATGATTAATAGCGGTCAGTTTGATCGTGGTATGGGTGAGTTTGAAAGCCAAGTTATTCGTGACGAATTGGGGCAGCGTCACAAGTTGCAGCGTGTGTTGCAGGATCTTGGGTTTTCTGATCGTTCTGCTGGTTATCAGTTTGATGAAACTATTCGAGAGAATGCGATTGACGGTGCGTTAGCGTCTGCTCGTAAGGCGGCTGCTTTTTCGGTTCCTGGTTTGGACGGCGGCTTTACGCCTGTTGGTGAAAACATGATGAATCAATATGGAGATGCTTTTATGGACTCTTTGGTTCAAAGCATGTTTAGGAGTTAAGAACTGATATGGCTAACAGCACTTATGAAAAAGCTCAAGAATATTCAAAAAATCTTCAAGATAGAATAGCTGCTAATGTGGCAGCGCAAGCCGAAAACCCAGTCGTTGATTCTAATAAACCAAGTAGCAGTATTTTAGATTTGGTTAACCCTTTATTAAGGGGAGACGATGGGAATTTTAATTATTTTGAAAATCCTAATGCTAACCAAACTTATAAAGATGCTCAGCGACTTGGGCGAGAAATACGATTTGGTCCTGATGTTAGAGGTGAAGCCAGCATAGATGTTGACCCTCAAATTAGGAATGCTCAACAAAGGGCTGCTGCTGAACGAATAGCTGGCTATAAAGAAGCTGCCGAAGGTCCGTTTATGGGGCCTTGGGGCTCGGGGCAATTTGGTCCTGGCCCTGGGTCGAGTACTGGGGTTAACCCTGAGTGGCAGCAAGACGGTTTCTTTCTGCCTGAAGATAATGTTCGTGGCCGTTTCGATGGTTTACTTGAACTTTACGATCAGTTACATGCTTCTGATTCTGAAGCTGCTCAGGGCTATTACGACACAATCCAACAATACATAAGTGGTGCTGGGTCTGGTCGTGCAAGCCAGATACAGTCAGATACTAACGCTATTAACCGTCAGTTAGATGATGTGTTTGCTGCTACTGAAGATCGAGATAAGAATAATGATCTTCGATTTGAGGCAGAGTTTCAGACTGCTATTAATGGCATGGAGGATACGCAAGAAGCTGCTGATGCTCGTTTAGGGACTTGGGGTATTGATCCTCAACGATGGACTGCTGGTGCTGGTGCTGAGACTGCTGCGTTGTTGACTTCGCAGGCTCAGAATGGTGCTCGTTTTGCTAACGAGATGGGTGCCATTATGAAAACCGCTCATGGTATGGCTACGGCTCGTGCGAATCAAGGGATGGCCGCTGAAGCTCGTAATCTTGCTAACACGGTTTCTCAGTTAGGTTTGCAGGCACAGCTTCAGTTGAAGTCGAATATGCAAGCGATTGACCGAGAGCTTGCTATGAATAAGATTGGTGTTGAGCAAGCTTCGATTGCTATGGATGCGGCTCAATCTGAAGCTGAAGCGTCTTCAATGGCTGCTTTGAATGCTTACCAAATTATGGCTGCGGCTACGAACACGAGTTCGCAGTTGTGGGGTGCTGCGGATACGTTGAAACTTACTGATGATTTGTTTGAGCGCACGCCAATGATCCCTCAAATTCCTGATGCTAGTCGTCCTTATGGGGGCACAACTATTACCCCAGAAGGATTTGAAACAGGGTTTGATGTGTTTTATCAAAGTCCTGCAGAGTTGCAACAAATTTTTGAAACATATATGACGATGGACAAAAACGCCTGATAGGAAGCTATGGCTGACCGAAGAGACATGTTGGCGGCAATAAAGCCGCCTCCTTCCATAGATCTTTCTCCTGATTCTGGGCATATAGATTTAAGTCCAGATGTTCCAAATGAAAGCAAAGCTTCATCGAACATTTGGGGTATAGATGTAAATGTTCCAACACCTCGTCCTTCAGGGGGTGGTGGTTTTCTTGGTCCTATAGGCAAGCTTATCGATATTGTTGATACGCCTAGAGCGGCGATTGTTTCAACGGCTAAGGAAATGACTGACCTTATTCAGGGGGAAGGGTTTTCGCCTACTGATTGGTGGAATCAGACTTCTGACAACTACATGGTTGGTCAGTTCATGCAAGATGAGGGTTGGGGTACAGGCACTGGTTGGGATGTGCTTATTGGTTTACCTTTGGATATTGCTCTTGATCCTTTGACTTATTTGACGGGTGGCGCTGGGGCTGCTGCTCGTATAGGTAGTTGGCGAAAAGCTGCTACTGCTTTGAGTGACGCTGCTGTAGATGCAGCTAAAGCAGGCAACGCAACTAAGGCAGCTAGCTTGAACGCTGCTGCTACTAAAGTTTCTAAGAACCGTTCGATTCTTGCTGGTGGTGATGAGTTAGCTGAGATTGGTTTGAATCCAAGTGGTATGGGATTTACTGCTTTTGGCACAGGACGTGTTGGTCGCAAACTTATAGAGCCTACCGCTAATCTTGCAAGCGGCGGAAAATTTAGTGCTTGGGCTAATGCTAGGCGAATCAAACAAGTTCCAAAATATTTGTTAGATGATGCCGCATTTGATCTTTCTAGCACTACCGCAAAAGGTCTTAAGAACCAAGAAGAGGTTTTTAAGGCTATGCAACAACTTAAAAAAGGAACTCTTCCTAAAGCTACAACTCAGGCGCAGAAAAATGTTCAGCAAGCGGCCAGACTTGCTGGAAGTATGGCGGTAGACGTTGGTCCTCGTTTAGGCAAAGGTAGTGCTTTGTTTGGACGCACTATTGCTATGGGCCCTGGAAGAGTTTTTAATACAGCTATCGCTAAAACTCCTTATCTCCGTAATCTTTCACTTGCTTTGGGTGGCGAAGCTGGTGCCATGAGAATGGCAACACGAGGCTATGGGGTTGACGGAGGAAAACTTACAGACGGCGATGTTATCTACAACCTTCAAATGTGGGATAACTTTGATGTTGCTAAAGATGCTGAAAGAGCTTTTAATATAAAGTTTGGAACTAAGTCTGCCGAACTTAGAAAAGAAATAGACACAATAAATAACGAGCTTAGGGCTGCTGGGGAAGCTGAGATTACAGCGGAAGATTTAATGGTTCTGAGTGGGCGAACTGCTGCTAAGGATATGACTGAAGAGGGTTTAGCTGCTGCTGGTTTGAATAATCCGAGAAGGGCTCGGGCTCAAGAACTGGCACAAAAGTTTTGGGCGGACGCTCGCGAAGATTTCAATACTCATATAAGCACAAGCACCATTAAGGGTGCTGCGTATGGCAGTCTCGAAGAGATGGTTGGCGAGATGTATGCCGCTCGTTATCTTGATTTAGATGTTGATGTTGCTCAGGTTGTAGGAGGGAAGAGGAACTCTTGGGAGGCTCCTCTTCCTGAGTCTGGTTCGATGAGAGGCAGTCCTCTTAAAAGAAGAATTTATGGTTTTGGTGAAGGTCAAAATGATTCTTTTATGGGGGAACGGCTTTACGAAGTAGGCAACACTGAAATGAACCCTAAAGGTTTAAGTGTTCGTGAGCAGATGGTCGAGATTGGTAAACGTGCTTACGGCGAAAAAGACTTTGTTGACATTTTTAAGAAAGATTTTTGGGAAGTTATTCCTAGGTATGGTCGTGACATGTCTCGCCGTGTCAGGCATCAACGTTGGTATAACGACAATTTAGAATCTGGGTTAATTAATAGAGGCACTGTAGATCCAGATGGGGTTGTTTCTTTTAAGCGTGAAGAAGCTACAAAGCTTCAAAAATTTGCGATTGATTCTAAGAAGAATCTTGCTAAGCGTGTCAAAGCGGCTGGGGCTAGCAGAGAGAAACTTGAGAAAGCTCGACGCACTGCTGTGGAAACTCGTCCTGGTCAAGAGGCTGAACTTACTGATACTCAAAATCTTTTAGTTCGTTTGAATAATGAGAGTCGTGAGATTAGCAAGATAGCTAATGGTTTAGAAGAAGCTTTGGGTGTTACCGATCTTTCGGATGAAGCTCGGGACATAATTGTTAAGTTAGCTAATGGGACTTTTGATGCGACTGATACGACTTCTGTTATAAGTGGGAAAGTTGGTCAAGAAATAATTTCTGTAGTAGAACCAGCACAACAGCGTTTATCGCTTTTGCGGAATGTGCAACGTCAGTTGCAAGCTGCTATGAGTCAAGTTCAAGCTATGTCTGCTCCTGGGGCTGCTGCTTCTTTAAGCGATGTTCAGGTTCAACGGTTTCTGTCGAAGATAGATCGAGAAATTAGTGAGCTTGAAGAAATCTTTACTTCTTTCAACCGTAATTTAATGCGTGGCATGGAAAACTCTGAAGAAGTTGTGACCATGAAACAAGTTGTTAAATTAACTGACGATATTAATAACCCTAAGTATCCGATTTCTTATACGACTAAACAGATTGAAGGACCTACTCAGGTTCTTAGGCAGGTTCGCAAGGTATCTCCTGAGCGTGCTGAGAGTTTGCGTGATGTTCGCACGACTAAGCAACCAGATCAGGCGATGAAACAAAGACGTGAGGCTGGACGGTTTGCTTCTGGTGAAGAAGCTGATTTGCGTCCTGAGTTTATGCCTGGGTCTATTGAGACTCCGCCGTTAACTCGACATACAGTTCAGACTCCTAATGAAACGTTTCATGTGGATCGTTACATTTCTCCTACTGCTGGCGATTTGGGTTGGCAGATAAGTGGAGAAGGTTTAGAAGCTGGGCATCCTTTGGCTGGTGGTAGCAAGGTTTATGCCAGTTTAAGCGAGGCTTTAGACGACGTGTACTCTCAGCTTGGCTATGTCAAGGTGCAAGATAGGTTACCCAACGGTAACTTCAGTGGGAAGTACTTTGTTCGAGAAGTGACTGTTCCTAAAGATTCTCCTTTGTGGAGAACTAAGTCTGGCAAGTCTTGGTCTGAGCGTATGGAAAAGATTGGGAAGCTTTCTAATCAGCTTGATGCTGAAGCTTTGATTACTGGTAAATCTATAGAGGACTCGGGAGATTACATTCGAGGGCTTGTCCGAGAAGCTGATGGTTCTGAGGCTGTTATTGGTTTGCAGGATGAGCTTGCTCGTTTGCGTGCGTTTAATGATGCTCAGCAGGGTTCTAGGCATTGGTTTTATGAGTTGGTTGAGCAGGCTCCTCCTTCGGTTAAGGGTGAGCCAAGTCTTTGGCCTCCTCGTTCTAGGGCTATTTGGCGTAATGCTGATGGTACAGATAAAACAATTTATGAGGTTGGGCAACAATTAGGGCTTGATGATGCGACGATAGCTAAACGCTATGTCGATCAGCACAGTCGAGTTGTTAAGACTCGTGGTCCTAAGAAAGCTCAGTCGAAGAAAACGGTTAGGGCTCAGAAGAAGGGGCGGCAAGAAGCGTTTGAGGGCGCTGGTGCTCCTCAAACTCGTTTGGCTCCTCGTGAGTTCAGTGATGATTTGACACGGATTACAAAGAATTTAGAAGATGATATGCCGTGGCGTCAGTTTGACACGGAACGTAATGGTTTCTTTCAGGGGCGTGGCCAGAGTGTGCCTCGTGTTGTTACTGATGTTGAAGAGAAGATGGCTTATCTTCAAAAGACTTACAATAATGTTCAGCAGAAAGTTAACGAAGCTGCTCAAAGAGCAGACGATTTGAAAGAAAAGATTTTCCAAGCGGAGCAACGTGTTATTGCTGGTGAAACGGATCTTCAAAATCAGATTCAAGATTTGAAAATAGAACGAGCGACACAGCAAGCGGAACAGTTTCAGTTGCAAGCCGCTATCCAAGATCTTAAAACTTCTAAAAGCGTAGACCAATGGATTAGGGCATCTGCTACTGATGATGAAGCCATAATTGCTGTTATGCAAAGCAGGGGTCAGTACACTGCTTTCTTAGATGCTTACGGTGAAGCACAAACTAACTTTGTTAATTCTTTCAGGAATTTAGATAAACGTTTAACTCCTCAGGGAACTAACTATGTAGCAGGTGGGATAAGCGATTCTGCTTTCACTACTTTGGAAGCTGCTATCACTGCTGGAGCTAAACTTTCTGATTTCAAGGAAGTCAGTCAGTTCGTTCAAAATTATCGAACGATAGCTAACTGGTGGAAAGCTCAAGCTGTGAGCACTCCAGGTTTCATTCTTCGTAACCTTATGGGCGGTTTGTGGATGAACTCTGCTATTGCTGGTGTCGAGATGGGCACGCATAGCAAAGTCGTAGCTATGGCGAAGGCTGCAGCTAAAGCTGGCGGTGGTGACGTTATCAAAGGGGCCAGGAAACTTGAGGTTGGAGGAGCCAAACTTGGGGGTGTTGCAGGTTTAGGCGGTTTCCGTAAAGCAAGCGGTTATGATTTTGAGTTGTTTGCGGAGCTTTTGGAAAGCGGAGCAGTTGGTAGCGGTCAGGCTTGGTCTGAGGTTGCGTCTGCTGTGTCAACAGATGCCGCTATTCCGTTTAGCCGTGAGCTTACTAGAGAAGGTGGTCGTGTTAAGAGTGGAGCAAGAATAGCTTCTGGCGCTAAAGAAGCTAATTACAAACCGTGGAGTGCAGACTTCAAAGGTTACGTTGCTGTTAGAGGTCAGAACGAGCGAGCGGAGTTTATGCTTCGTGCTGCTTTAGGTTTTGATACGTTGAAGAAGGGTGGGGATACTGTTGATGCTGTAAGGCAGATCAACAAGTACCATTTTGATTACTCTGATTTGACTGATGTGGAGCGTAGGATTAAGGATGTTATTCCTTTCTACACTTGGCAGAAGAATGTGATTCCTGTGTTGTTGGAGTCGATGGGTAAACGTCCTCAGGCTTGGTCAAATCTTCTTAGAACGAAAAAAGAGTTGGAGCTTCATTCTCCTCAGGAAGGTTTGGTTCCTGATTACTTTGGTGAGAACTTAGGTATAAGGTTGCCGTTTAAGATTCCTGGTATAGGTGGCGGACGCATATACGCTATGCCAGATCTTCCGTTTAAGAATTTGGCTACGTTTGCGAAGGAACCTACGTCTCCGATTCGTGTTCCGTTAGAATCAGCGTTTCCTTGGATTAAGATGCCTGTCGAAATTTGGGCTAAGAAGCAATCGTTTGCTGATATTCCGTTTAGCGGAAGGTATCAGCAGGTACCAAGTTGGGGAAAGATTCCTGGGTTTATGCCTATGTTGGGGGCGATGGGGAAAGCTAAAAAGAACTCTTCGGGTGAATGGGTGATGCGTGACAACGATATTTATGCTGTGGATCAGTTCTCTCCTGTGTTGGGTCGTATGCGGCGGCTTATCCCTAATGAGTCGGCAAAGCAAAGACGTTTAGCGCAGACTTGGATATCTACGATGTTTGGTGGCGGGTTTCGTATTAATGATCCTTATGAGAAGAGGTCGCAACTTATTAGGGACAACACGAGTTTCGCTAATGAGTGGCGTGATATTATAGATATCGAAACAAGGCAGGTTTAAGGTGTCGCTCACCATTATTTCTCGGTCGGGTTGGGAGGCTCGACCTCCGAAGAAACCTTTTACGAAGCTGAAGCGGTGGCGTGTTAAGGGTGTTGTTTTACATCATAGTGGTGTGAAGAATGGCCCTAATGGTGTTACTGCTGTTAAGCAGTATGAGCGTTTCCATATGGATTCTCGTGGCTGGAATGCTATTGCTTACAATTGGTTGGTAGACGAGAAGGGTGTTGTTTATGAGGGCCGAGGTCCTGGTATCCAGTCTGGTGCTACTAAGGGTTGGAATTCTCGTAGTGAGTCGATTTGTTATACGGGTTGGGGCGCAGCGAAAGTTGGCAACGAAGCTTTAGTTTCTATTAAGGCTTTGATTAACGATATTCAAGGACGTTACGATCATGGACTTTGGGTCAAGGGGCATAGGGACTTGGGTAATTCAAGTTGCCCTGGCAATTGGCTTTATGACTGGCTTCGCTCAGGGATGCCCACCGATGACGGAGATTGGGCCCAGATCGACTGGGCGTCCATTACAGCGCATATAGATAACTTAAAGGGGGTAGTTTCACACTCCCCCCTTTCCGTCCGTCGTAGGAGCCGTGGAGAGCCTGTCAGAGCAGTTCAACAACGATTGACTGATCTAGGTTACGAAGTTGGTGGAATTGACGGAATATTTGGTCGCAACACAGCTAATGGAGTTAAAGAATTCCAAAAGAAATTTGGATTCTTAAAAGTTGATGGAGTTGTTGGCGTACAAACTTGGGATGTTCTATTCGCCTAAGTGGGCCAAAGATAACCTATTATAGGAAGTGATTAAGAATGTCTAAAGAAACAAAACAGTACAAAGATTCTTCTTCTGTAGATAATGCTGAAGCAATGGGAAAGTCAGCTAAAGAAGCTGCAGCGTTTTTGCGTTCTACAGCATTGGGGAATCAGAACTCGGGCGGACGCCCGTTTGGGAAGTAAAATGACTGAAGGATCAGCTAAGACACCTTTTAACTGGAGCGATTGGATTGAACGTTCAGTCTGGACAGCAGTTGAAGCAGGTCTCGCAATCATGGTTGTCACAGATGTATCGAGCATGAAAGCTGCTGCTTCTGCAGCGGCGGCTGCTGCTATTGCTGCGCTTAAATCTTTAGCTCAGCAACGTTTGGCTCGTTAGTGTTATGGCTGCTGACGAAGCATTCGATGACATCTGGGCAGACTGGATGGCTGAAGAAGGGTTAGAGATCGAAGAAGAGATCGAGATAACCCTTTTAGAATCTCGCGGCATTCTTGACATTAATGATGGAACTCATGCTCAATGGGTTTCTGGCCAACTTGGAGTTCTTCTCACATTCTCTCAAGCAGAAGTAACAGATATAATAGATGCTTGGGATGACGCTGTTGAAGGAAACCTTTTCGCCTTGACCAGTTTGATGAACTGGCTTCAAGGCTTTACAGGATTTCTGTCTACTTGCGACATCGCTAGATCTGATCTTGAAGATTAGTCTTTAAGTTTTTTCCAAACAGCTTCGTGCTTTAGAAGATTACGACGCATTTGCCAAGCAAGTTCGTCTCGTCTGCGTGCAAGCGTTGTTTTGGGGATACCCATAACGATTGCTACGAATCTTAAAGATAGTCCTACATCGACAAGCATGTGGTATAGCCATTGTTGGTCGTCGTTTAATGAGTCAAAGATTTCTTCGACCGCATCCATTAGGTCACCTTCGTCTCTGTAAACTGATTCCCATGAACGGGAGGGCTCTTCGAACGGTTCAGCGCTCATCAAAGCTTCCATTTCAGTTTCAGGAATATGGTACAAACGTATAGCTTTGTACCATTCTGTGTCTGTTATGGCTACACGAGTTCGCTGTGGCCTTAACGAAGGGAACTTGTAGTCCCTTAACGCTTCAAAAAATAATTCAGGGTCAAATTCATTATCCATCGTCCCAGGGCAATAGTTTTGAGCTTATAGAGAAATAAGCTTTGCCCTCAGGAAATTTCCCCAACGGAGCATCTTCTTTATTGATGATGCTCACCATTTCGCTGTATTTCAAAGCAGCAAAATTCTGTCGGGTTGATGACCAAATCCAAAAGTATAAGTCCATTCCCGAGTGATCCCACCAGGACAACGCAGATATCTTTTCAAGTTTCAATTTCAGCGGTGTTTTGCCCATTCCCATCACTTCTACTAGCCGCTGAGGGTTTCCTTGTAAGTAATCAGGAGTATACCTGACCCCTAACGGCATTTTGTGTATGTGAAAAGGTGGACGGTTCAAACCATACCTAACCCAAGAGTCATTTCTTTCTTCAAAAGCTGTTTCAGCTTCGTCACCCATCTGGGCATATCGTTGTTGGAAGTTCCCTTGATGAAATGGTTTATTCATTTTTTCTTCCCGACAATTCTTTGTATTTGAATGTCGTCTTTGTAAGCGACGCCGTTTAAGGCGTCTTCGATTGCTTTAAGGTAGTTAGTAGTATCTCCTCGCAGTTTTGATTGACCCTCATCAAGCTCAGTTATTGTTATCTGAGCTTTGTGAGGCCAAAAAACTACGCTCATACTTATCGAGCCTTCGAAGACAGGTCCTTTGTAATATTCCTTAACTGCGTCTTCATATTCCCGAGTATTTTTAGGAGTGTACGCATAACCTTTTTTAGAGAATCTAGGTCGTCCTTTAACTTTTGGCTTAACTGGCACCGTAAATTTATAGGACTTAGGCACGCTTATCACCTATGGCTACCGCTGCTCGTTCAACAAGATTGTGAAGCTGTCGTTCGCGATCTGCTCGGTCTGTGAATTTCTGTAACCGATCATCTAAACGTCGCACCCAATCAAGTGTTGCATCGAATGTAAACTCTTGCCATATGAGACTAGTAGCAAAACTGAAGAGCGCTTTGCTGCGATCTTCGTGTTCGCTTCTTTCCCAAATCTCTTTAGCTAATCCAAGAAACTCTCCTTCGAGCCTGAACCCACGGTCAACGTATTTCAGTTTCTTTGGTTCAGTAGCAGCATGAAGAGGAAGAAGTTTCCTCATCGTCACAGGAGAAGTGCGGTTAGCAAAAGCTTCTTTAGTAAATTTCTGCCACGAATAACCAATGACTTCTTGTCTGCCAGTGTTTCGTTCACCTGGATAAGGAAGCCGCAAGCAGTTACCTATCGAATCTTTTTCTAAAGATATTTGTTTAGGGTAAACTTCCCGAATAGGGACATCCACAATCCGACAAGCTCCGATAAGAGCTTGCCGTACCAGACTGGCTGCCATTGGTGCGTCAAGGTAAACCCAAACGTGGAAGCCCTTGCTTCTTGAAGGTTCTTTCCAAGAAGTAATTGACATTTTGGTAAGGAGTGTCTGCAAATTGTTTGCGTGAACGTCAGAGATGTCTCCATCGTCTAAGTCAACTGCTCCCCAATTAACCATCCACACACCATTTTTCTGCCATAAAGGGTACACGCCTATGTTGGCGTCGCCTTCGATGTGTTCCTTGATTAACTTTTCGTATTCTTCCCCATAAGCTTCGACATAGTTCCCCTGTCTTGTTAAAGGTTTTACTCCTTTCGCTACGTTAGCGATGAAGCCACCTTTGTGAAGTTCAGCGAAGTCTTCTAGTGCACCCATCGGTCATCCATCGGGATATCAGACTCGTAGTAGTCTCTGACGAGCCCACAGTTGGGGTCCATGTAATAGTCAATGGGGTCATTGGTGATGTGGCATGGCGGTCGCTTGTTTTTGCATAAATCCAGTGAGACTGAAACTGAATGCATAAATCTTTCGGCGTCCGAGAGCTTAGGGTCATCACGTTTCCTAAATACATTTAGTTGAAGAATAGCATATTCATCAGCGTTAAACTTTCCATCATCCATTCCTCGGGATGAGCCTCGTGTGGAGGCTTTCCCTGATTGATGGATGAGTGCGGTTGGCATCTTCTCAGCCTCAGACCATTCTTTCAGTCCTTTGAGGACTTTGGATACGCCTTCGTATCCGCTGGCTTGAGGTAGCTGTTCAAGAAAATCCACCATAACGAATCCTGGCTTAGCTTGCCAGTAGTCTTCGCATTCCCTCATGGCTTCCGACATGTGCTCGAAAGACATGGCGTTAGGAAAAATTTTGACTCTATCTAAGAACGATACTTTGGCTTCTTCAATTTCTTGAACAACGGAAGGATCTTGTGACCGCAAACCGTCTTCCACTTCCGCAAGATTGCGTTGATAAAGAAGAGCATAAAGTTTCGAGACAACCAAGATTTCTGGTTCGTCGGGGGTGTATATGATGCCATGAAAATCTGGATTCTGTAATAAGTTCGTTGCCATCGAAGACAAGATTACGGCAGACTTGCCGCTGTGGGCTCTGCCTGTGACGACAAGAACGTCGCTTGGCCAGATGCCTCTCATCTTTTGGTCTATGTCTGTTAACCCCATGTAGTAACAATTGTCACCACGTTGAGCATAATCCACCCACTCATCCACTGCCGCTGAAGTGGGGCGGAACCATTTGTATTGTTGCTCTCCCAGTAGGTCGAGGTCAACGCCCGCAAGGCGAGCGTCAACCTCTTCCTCGGAAAGCTCTACGGCTTCTCCCTGAGCCTCCATTTAAGAATGAAGCTCCTCGCGACGTGAGACCCAATCCCAAGCAACTGCGTCTTCTTGGGTTTGGCCTGCAGCCTGATCGAAGACTTGGAGAGGAACATTGCTGTCCCCGTCATTTACCCACATTCCAAAGTCTTGTTTCACTTCAATGCCAAGGCGTGATAACGCATCCTTGCCAATAGAGAAGTTAGGGTAGTTGGTACCACGATTGGTGGTATCGGTTGTCCCGTCAGCTTTTTCTTTGACCTTGTAAACTTCGATCAAAGCGCCATCATCGTCACGCCATTCTTTAGGTTGGAAAGCTATTAAGTTCCATCCTGCTTGACGTATATCCGCTTGCTTACCTATGCACAAAGGTGTTCTCTTGTACACACGGCCAGTCACCTTTCCTCCTGCTGGAGTATCAGAGGACTTTGGTCGTGTTGGTGCTGCTTGGGCGAAAGCTCCAGCGGGTTCCGTTGGAGCGCTACCCGCAGCAGCTTGCGTTGGGGCAGCGGCGGGCTTACTACCGTCAGGCCTGGAAACGCCGCTTTTCAGGCGTCGCATCACAACCCCGTCAGGAGATAAATCTATTTCCTGACCTGATTGTTTAAGCACTTCGCTTTTTACCTGTTCAAACATGGAAGTTGCTTCAGCAATGATGCCTTCATCTCCCATTGATTCGGGGACACTGCGCTCTATGGAGAGCGAGTAGTCCGCTGTTTCGTACGGGGCTTCACTCACTTTTTGGCTGAAGCTAACCGTAACTTTTGCATTTTCTGTCATATTGTCATCCTCCCTTTGGATGTTATTTCCAACAGATCTTTTTTCATCGTACCAGAAACGGCCCACGGCACAAACTAGCAGATAGTGAATTTCTCACCACGGCTTCTGGCCGAGGTGCTTACCACGACATTCGCCTGCTTGCCAAACGGGGCACCATTTGGGTGAGCAATGCCAGCCTTGCCAGTTCATGGGCCAAGGCTCAATGTTAGCTGTCATCAGCGGAACGATTGACCAGCACATCTCGATGAAAGCGTCGATGTGTTCTTGGGTTCGTTCGATAGGAATGTGTTGGTATTCGCCGTTAGCAAATACCGCTAAATTGAATTTACTTGAATCAAGAGCCCAACAGTAAGCGTGGGACTGGATGTCCCATCGCTTCTTCTCCCAAGGCTCATAAAACCTAGACGGGTTTTTCCAGTCCCAAATTTCACCAGACTCGTCTTCCCAATCCGCAGTCCCTGTCAGGATTAAGGTTACACCTTCCCTTGTCCCTATCTCTTTCGAGAAGGTGCGCTCCACGGCACTAGGAACGAGTTGAGGCCAAACCTCGTTGTACCAAACTTCGACGTTGGCTCTGGAGACATCGACAATCTTTTCGTAGGGGTGTCGCCATTCGTCAACAAGAACTGAGTGAGCGGCGATGTAGTCGTCAACCATGTCCCACAGCACGTCTAAGCTGACAGTGGTTTTGGACTTTAGCTGTTCTAGCCCTGCTTGTTCTATTGCGTAGTGGACAGCGTTTCCTCTGAGCAAGTCAGAAGTCTCTTTTTGTTTGTACAGACCAAGACGTTCTTGACGTGCCTGCTCGGGGCAACGTAGGAAAGTGTTAATCCAGCTTTGCCTGAGTTTAATTTCCACGCTTCTCCCTGCGTTATGGGTGATGCCCTAAGCGCGGGGAGAAGTCACGCCTAGGGCATCTCCCTAGATTTAGTTTCGGGGGAACCCCCTGAAGGGGTTCCCCCGAATTCTATAGGTAAGATTACAGAATAACAACCTTCCAAAAAAAGAAACAAAAAAAACCCCCCACCCGAAGGTGAGGGGTTGTGGAATTTCCACAGAAATCAATACGGAGTCTGTCTCTGTAATCTTTCTTCTTTTGCTTGCCCTATCAGTTCATGTGCTCTGGTGCGTTTCAGTTCAATAAACTTTCCAGCTTCGGCTTTAGAAAAGCCTTGCTGATGTACGTCAAGCATTGTTTGTCTCCTCAGGTATCTGAGAACTTTGAGTTGCTGCTCCCACACCCAACACATCTTATCTAAATACCGTAAATGCGCTGGGCTATCAGTGTTCCAAGGTGAGTTATCTTCGGCTGATTTATAGAAGTCTTCAAGCTCCATCCCTAATACGACATAGACGCTTTCGACTTGGTTCCAGTCTGCTTCGTCAGTCATGTCATACCTCTTGCTCTCATTATCTCTCCTCTTGTAAACGCATCAGCATAAACTACTGGGTTGTCTCTTTTGCCTGCAGGTTTTTTGGGTACTTCTTTGTCTGGATTTTCTGCTTTGTATTTTCTTGCTTTATCTCTTCGCTCTTGTTCGTAAAGAGACTTAATACTTCGACACAAATCACATCTGCACCCACGGCTATAATTAGTTATAGACGGGTTACCGTCGCAATCGTGTTTCATTTTACCCTTCCGCATGTCCAGAGCCTCCAAGCTCCTCTAGTGTTGTAAATAGTATGGGCCATAGCTGTATTGGTTTCTATCTCATACCGCTTAGCCCAAGTTTTCTTACCGAAAACATTTGCCCAATAAAATTCATTAACCTGAAAATGGCCGTGGTCAACACCGTTGTAGGCCCGAGGATTGCCTAATGATTCACACCAGACAATCCCCAAGGCTCGTACACAGTTGCTGTCCTCCCATTCATATGAGCAAACAGATTCGGCAATCTGAACTTGCTCTTGTGGAATTTCCACAAACGAAGCAAAGTCCAGAATTCGCCAAATAGCCAACCAGACGTTCATCTAGTTGCCTCTAGCCTCATCAATTTTTCTGTCCCAATAGTATGACTCTGCTGCTTCTTGGGCTTCCATCAGTTCGTCATACTCTTCTTCCGTCAGATCGCCATAGGGATCGTCAGGTGGGTCATCACTTAGATACTGCATGAAACATCCTTTACTTGTTGAGCAGATCTACTGCTGATTCGAAACTTAAATCATAAGACACGGCATAAGCCCACCCGTCATAGTCGAGACGGTTAAAGTCTTTCACAGCTACGACATACGGGGCCTCAGGGAATGGGCATCGCTCCTTAGGGCGCTGCACCATAATTCTGAACCAACCGTCATCCTTATCTATTGGGACCTTATGAATAATGGGGTAACCGTTTGATTCTGTAACCTCACTCATTTCTTCCTCCTTCTGGAAATTTGATTACGTTGTCTTCTGGCGTTATAAATGATTCAGCATTGAGACACTTCAGAGCTTCCAACAAAGAACGCTCTATGTCTCCTGCTGCCTCGTAGAGGCTGTCAGCCATACTTCTCATCATGTGCATACCATCATGCACATTGTCAAAGTGGTCTAACAGGATCTCGCTTTGCTCATCAGTCATCAGGACATACCTACCAAGACTTTGTCTACCTCTAAAGCTTTAACTGCTTTAGCTGTTAATGGGAGTTTGCCCATAACTAAATTCTTGTGATGTCTTTCAGACTTAGAGCCGCTGGCCTTACTACTACGAAGGTCTTTCTGCTCATAAGCTTGCACAGCCATAAGAGCCCCCCAAGCTGTGCCAGTGATGCTGGCATTCTTGGGATCGTCACTCCAACGGTACATAAGTCGATCACGTTTGTTAGACCACTCAGTCCATGCCCTCCGCACCGAATTCATAGAGTCATCTTTGACGGTGTACTTAGATGGCTGCTCACCAATTACTGATTTGATGAGGCTGTGGAATTCCACATCTACAAACTTTTGGTCAAGTAAACGTTCGATGCGGCGGCCATGCTCGTCTCCTGCTCGAAGCCGACGCACGACCTCATTCATAGCTTCAGACATCAACTCGGCAGGTGTGCCTATGTGCTTGAAGGTATGCCACGAGGGTACATTCAAAACGTTGGTCTGCATCGTGTTGGCGCAAACAACAATCCCTAAACTATTTGTTAGCGACAACG
>WLWE01001224.1_pt1 | contig 19632 bp, 34 predicted proteins | sample 6718301 | NCBI WGS metagenome assembly WLWE01 (sample SAMN12718691, study PRJNA515312) | sponge metagenome | isolation source: marine sponge | host: Mycale hentscheli | place: New Zealand: South Island, Marlborough, Capsize Point | collected 2003-05-01 | reverse complement strand
AATTGAGCAAGAGGGCCAACGCCTGGCAATAAAGGTAGCCACAGAAAAACAAAACTTTGGCAGGAAAGTCAGAGAGATAATGACTGAACTAAATCTAACTTGGGAACAAGGGAAAGCAGAACTCAAGAAGAGAACAGTGGCAGAGGCAATTAGTAGAGAAATGCAAAACTTAAATCTAATATAATATGACACACAAAGTATTATCAACAGGACTGCACACAATCCTTGACAACAAGGGTAGAGTGCACGTATTCACAGAGAGTGAGTACACACACCTATCATGGTGGAAACAAATCAAAATCAAGTTTAATCTAAAATCAATTTAATTATTATGAAAGCAATCATTCAAGAAATCGCAAGAGAAACAACAGTAAGAGACAGAGAAGGTAAGGTACTAACTTCATTCACTGGCAAACTATCAACACTATTATTGAGAGTAGTAATCGCAGGGCTATTTACAATGGCGATAAGCGGTATATTATTCTTCATCATAGCTATGATAACGGGAGAGGTAGACACAGCTAACGCAAACTTTGGAATTTATGGATAATATAGAGAACGCCATTAGAAAAAATGAAGAGTTAATAGCTTTGCTGAGAGAACTTAAAGCATCACATGAATACTTTAAATGCAGTTATCACTTAGTAAAGACCGATGAGCTTGGTCGATATAGTTTGATTAGGCTATCAGACCATGAGATAGTACGGCATGGAGATATTGAGAGAGTTAAAAGTTATATAAACTTTAGGTCAATACCTGCCGACACAGTTTACGATTACAATAAATATATAAAAACAATATGAAAGTAGAATATTGGAATACACCTTATCAAGGTGCTAAAAGTGAGTTAGTAAGAACAGAAGACTGGCCTGACACAGATGAATCATTTGCGAAGTATTATAAATTAAACAATCGATTAAAGTATTGTAACGGAAGTCATTACAAGTTTGTAAGTGATGAAGTGCGCAAAAGATATACCGAAGAATTCTTCGATAAACACCACACAATAGAAAATTACTACAGAGGTGGAGTAGTAGATTAATAACCAAATAAATATGAAAACAGAAATCACAGAGATTGAAAACAATTTGTATATATGTAGGACATATGCTCCAAGGTCTGAGCGATACAAACAAGCCGAGAAGATACTCAACAAGTATCATAGAAAGTATGGAACAGTAGACACAAGTATAATTCAAAATTTATTAAGATGAGCAACGATAAAGAGTACAACGGTTGGACAAATTGGGAAACGTGGAACGTAGCCCTATGGGTAGATAATGATTACGAAACGTATAAAAGAAAGCAAAGGTTTGTAATGTATAAAGTGTGGGGACGACGTTATGAAGATTTAGTAGAGGAGTTTTGCAATGAGGAATATCCAAACGGCACACCTGACATGGACAACTCAAGTGAAATGAGAAAAGTAAACTATCAAGAGATAGCAGACGCGTGGAAAGAAGAGTATGAACTTGAATTTGAAGACGAATAGATATGAAACCTAAAAGACAAGAACTAATAAACGAATTAGAAATTCTAAAACAACACTTAATTGATATTAATGATGTAGATACAAACCCAAACGCAATAGAAGTATTAAATGATGTTATTAAGGAACTAAATTTTAAAGTATGAATTATTATAGAGTAGAGGTACAGTTAGGATATATGGATAATGGCGAATACACGTTTGCCTCGCAAGACGTGTTTTATATTCACCAAGCCAACGGTTTAGACGCTAATGTTGTTGATTTTAATTATGTAAAACGTATTATCAACAATAAGTTTGGCGATAACTATGACACAATAGATATTGTGGTAGAAGAAATAGCGAACGACACTAAATTTTAATTAGTATGAAGGACATAAAAAGCAAAGGAACATATTGTATTGTTCAGGATAAATATACACTATCAATCGACTATACATATTATGTAGAGTGGGGGGACTATGAGACTCCAGGAAGTGAAGACTTAGAAATCACAGCTGTATATTTAGACGAGGCAGACATCACAGATTTTTATTGGGATTACTTACTTGATATAATAGATGAAGAAGTAATACAATATGCAAGAGAGAACGTGTAATTGTTCACACTCATCTTGCGAGGGAAGGTATAGGGGGAAGCCGAAAACCTTAAAGAGTAGGCACAATTTAATTTAATTATATGGAAACACAAGAAGCAGAAGTACTCGATACTTTTGAAATTGACGGAAAAGTGTACACAAAAGATGAGGTTGTGTACTCTAATTATTTAACACGACACATACCACGTGATGAAGCGATTTGTGTCATTGGCATAGATGAGGACGATGATTGGATAATTCAGGACGAAACAGATGAGTTTCGATGGGCTGAAGATGAGTCAAGGTATGTGCATGAGAGCCTAGGGTTTTTCTGTGATTTGGAGGAAGCTTACTATTATGACACATCATATCAGACCACAAGTTACTGTGATACCACGGGGCACGAAGAAAACTTTGAGAATGACGACTACTTTTATTATATTGAAAGAGGTCTGGCAGAGGGATATTATTTGCATTGTGACGAAGCTTCTTATTGTGAAGACATTGGCGAGTATGTACATTGTGATGACGCACATTGGTGTGAAGAAGATGAGTGTAGTTATTGGGACGAAGACAACATGACTTGCAATGAGGAAGGTCACATCAAAAGCTACCACTCAAACAAATCTCCTTACAATTACAACAGTGGGTTTGTTAAATCTCCATTCAGCATTGGATTTGAGATAGAAAAGAAACACTTTATAAATGAGGACGGAGACACGGCATCCGATCGTGGGGATTTTGTTGGAGAGTATGATTTCTTTGAAGGATTTGAAACGGATAGTTCTTGTGGAGTAGAGGGCGTGTCTAATGTTATGCCACTATCACCACCTAGAAGCAAGTATAGAGCACATGTTTTTAGAATGATAGATGATGCAAAGTGTATTATTGACAGCCCAAGCAACAAGAGTTGCGGTGGACACATAACAGTATCATACAAAGACACAACCTTAGATGGGTATGAGTTGGTAAACAGAATGAGAGAGCACTTGGCACTTATGTATGCACTCTACAGATTTAGGTTGGCAAGAAGTTATTGTGCACAAAATAAACCTGCAAAGAAGGAGAACAATACCAAGTACTCACCTATAAATGTAAAGGGCAACAGGGTAGAGTTTAGGTTGCCATCACAGGTAAAAAATACCAAGCAACTAAAACTAAGATATGACCTTGTATATCTCACAATGTATCACTCTTTAATAGAGCCAGTGAATTTTCAAGTTTTTCTTATGAAAGCAAAGCCCATTATAAAACGAATGTATAATGGAAGCGAAGAAAAAGTGCACAACATATTCTGTTTAGCACGAGACTTCAGAAGATATCTTTCAGCAGAAGATGTATCAGACAGTATAAATGAATTTATCAATCCTAACAACGACTAATTATGTGTATAATTATTATTAAAAACAACAAGAAGTTAATCAAGACAGAGACCTTATTGGCTTCAGCTATCAAGAACCCACACGGACTGGGTGTATTATGGCTAGACAAATGGAATGTAACGTATCACGACAGTGAAGATTATATGGTGCTCAAAACACAGAGGCCATACATTGCACACTTCAGATATGCAACAGTTGGTGCAGTAAACAGAGCAAACTGCCACCCATTCAACATCAATGAAGATGAGATACTATTTCAAAACGGTACAGTGTATGGACTTGGCAACAAGAAAAAGACAGACACTCAGCACATGGCAGAGATACTATCTGACTTACCACGCAAGAGGTGGAAGAGTGTATTGGAGATGAACGACTCAAGATTTGTTACGGCAAACCTCAAGAAGAAATCATTTCAAGTATACAACAAAGCCGATTGGTTTGTAAAAAACAAGATTATGTATAGCAAAAGAAATGTGTTGGGAAAGACGTTGATTGGTGTGTATGGTACTCTTAAAAAGGGTTATAGTAATTATCACGCACACCTCAGCAGAGCAATGTATATAGGCAGTGGCCAGACAGTAGACAAGTATCCCATGATTGTAAGCGGAATACCGTACCTACTCAACAAGCCAGGTGTTGGACACAATGTAGACATTGACTTATTTCTTGTAGACAACGAAACAGAACTACCATCGATCGATTCATTAGAGGGACATCCTAATTGGTACGAGAGAAAAAGAGTTGAGGTAATGACAGACAAGGGCAATGTATTTATGCCACAGGTATACTTCAATGATACTGTCAAAGACACAGGAGTATACGAGCAGACATTTACACAAGACACGTATGATGATTGGGACACAAGGTCTTTCAATGGTGGCTGGGACTATGTATCAGAACAATGCCAGTGTAGTAACCCCGAACCAGTGCTAGACTATGGTGATGTGTATTGTGATATATGCTATGGGGATTTAACGCACAACAAAGACTTCTATGAAGTAGAGATGGACGAAATAAAAAGAATAGAACAGGATAATCATTTTAACCTTTAAATTTAAATATATGAGAACAACAGACGAAAGACACAGTGCCAAGTTCAACAAGATGTTGAAAGGCAGAAAGATAGACAGTTGTAGGTATGTAACTAGAGCAGAGGCAGACGACATGGGTTGGTACAAAAGACCATTAGTTATAGTATTTACAGACGGAAGCTACCTTATGTTACAATGTGATGACGAGGGTAATGATGGGGGTGCGGCACTATTTGAGTACCCGCCAAAGGAAGATAAGTATGAGATAATATATACGATATGAAAACAATATATATAGTATTGTTCACACTCATCATTGGGGGAAGGTATCCCCCAACAGATGAGGTAGTGGTGGTGGCAACCATATACCACGCAGTAGAAGGACAAACAGACAGCACACCATTTATAACAGCAAGTGGTAAACACATCAACCCAAGCGATCCCGGGGGGCACAAGTGGATAGCAGTGTCAAGAGATTTAGAGCCAATGGGATATACTTTTGGAGCAAAAGTCCAAGTAACAGGCGCAGGTAAAATGGATGGGGTTTATACAGTAGAAGATAGAATGAATAAACGTTGGACAAAACGAATAGACTTTCTAGTAGACACAGACATGCGTTGGGGTAAATGGGAAGAAGTTAAATTAATTTTGTTAGTACACAATTAAAATCCTTAGTAGTCGCTAATGTAGGACGTTGTAATGCGTGAGTCAAAAGTGGGGTGTGCTAACAAATATGAGTATTCGTAACCCACTAAATTACAATAAGACTGACAGCACGGAAAGACGGCTCCCTTAGGGGATAACTTTAAATAAATAAATATGGCAAATCATTGTTGGAATTGGGTACAAATAATCGGAGAACGAAAAACCCTAGAAAAAATACAAAAAAAGTTTGAGAAATACGAAGAGACAAATTACTTTTCAGAGTTTGGAGATTATGTTTTAGGCAAAGGAAAGATTGGTGATGATGCAGAAATACTAAAGCAAAGACACGAAGACATAGGATATTCTTATGGAACAAGGTGGTGGGACTTTACAATGCACACAGAAGACACTTTTGAAAACACCGTACTTACAATTACAGGCGACAGTGCGTGGGGGCCTCCTAATATTTTAATATGTCAAATCGCAAAAGTATATGGGGTAAAGACAGAAATAGAATATGACGAGCCGGGAATGGGTTTCGCGGGTAAAGTATCATGGGATGAGTCAGGTGTAGTGATTGATGGTTGGGAAGGCACATCAGACGAGATGAGATATAATGACGATGTGGGTAGTTGGATAGAAGATAGAATGTATTGTTATGAAGGTTTGAACAACCAAGAGTATACCTATAAGAAGTTAAGAATGGACTATTCTTATGCAACCAAAGAACACATCAGAGAATTAAGAGAAGAAATAATTAAACTAAATGAATAAAACATGAAATCAAAATATCAATTTACAGTACACATTTATCATGGAGGTGAAATGCCAAATGAAACATGGTTTACCGACACAATAGATGAAGCTAGAGACCTCGCCAAGAAGGGTGAGCACTCTGAAATATTAAATCAGCAAGGTATTTTTATACAATAATTAGAAATAAATTTGCATATAACTAAATAATAATTTATATTTGTTAAACATTTAAACATTACTTTATGGGAAGATCAAGTGAAGAGTTTATGCGTCAAAGAGAAAGGGAAAATAACTCACTCCCGCCCAGTGTTGTAGACAACATTTGGAAAAACTACTTTGAATTTATTAATCAATTAAAATCAAATTATGAAAAGAGGGATATTTAATCGCTACGTAGATTACATTTGTCAAGAGATGAATGTAAAAAGGGCACAGCTATTTTCTAAAAATAGAACAACCAGAGTTTCAACAGCAAGGTTTTTGTTGTACAGTATTTGTTATCAGCGACCAATGACAATCGTTCAGATTGTAGATTTAATGGCTGAAAACGGATACGATATAGCAAGGTCTGGAGTAGAGTACGGTATTAAAAAATACGAAAACTCAGGTGATGTAGATGTAGACTACTTTTTGGACACCGCAGCCAAAGCTTGCGACACAGAAGATTTATATGTATAATCACAGTATGAACACCTTGTGGGATGATGCTGTCAATGACAGTAAATGTGTTTGCTTAAATACAAATAGGTATCAAGCATATATGTATAAGGGTATTAAAATAATTAAGACTCCTAATGACATTAAAATATACAACACCAGGAAACAAGGACTCGAATACAGAGAGATTACAGATGAAGAATACTATTACTTTTTGCAATATGGATTTAGAACAGGGGTTAACAGGGTACTAAAGAGTACATACATAGACCAAATTGAAAAGATTAACAACAAAATCCAGGAGGAGGTAAACAGTAGGAACAACAAGAAGCACTACGACTCTTTAAAACACAGAAGAGAAACATTAATAAATAAATACAGTAAATTAAATTAAATTATGGGAAACACAAAGTCAACATTCAAAGAACTTACCGCAATAAATGTAAAGGGTAAGGTAGAAAAAAAGGGAAGGTTTGATTACTTGTCATGGGCATACGCCTGGGCAATAGTAAAAGATAAATATCCTGATGCAAACAGAACCGTATACGAAAGCGAACATACAGGTTTGAATTACTTTAGCGATGGTAACACCGCATATGTAAAGGTAGGAGTAACAGTAAATGGAATAGAACATATTGATTATCTGCCAATTATGGGGCACAACAATCAATCATTATCTATGGACAAGGTAACATCATTTGCAGTGAATAAAACAATTCAGCGTAGCACAGTGAAGGCTATTGGTATGCACGGATTAGGTTTATCTTTGTGGGCCGGTGAAGACTTGGTAGATGTAAGCGAGTCAGCTCCAGCTGTAAAAGCAAAGTCGAAAGACACTCTTAAAAAGACTCACGCTAATTGGAACAATGTGGTGGACTATGTTAAGAGTAAAAGCAACCAACCTTTTTCTGCTACAATAAAAACTATAGAGCAAAAATATACAGTACCAACCGCACTAAAAAAAGAACTAGGAACATATGTCAAATAACGTAATAGAACAACTCAGAGATGATAAAAACTATTATGGAAAGATTGGACAAGAGTATTTGTCTAACTCAGATATATATAGTTTACTAAACAATCCACGTGATTTTAGAAAGCAAGAGAAAGGACTGCCTTTAATTATGGGCGGTTACTTTCATTGCGCTATGTTAGAGCCAGAGAAACTGAAATCATATCATACAGTGGATGTGGCAACAAGAAGCACTAAAGTTTTCAAGGAGTACATTAAAACAAATTGTTTGGATCCATACGATGTATTGCTAAACAAAGAGGTTAGTACTATTGAAACTTGGATTGATGCTATGAAATCAAACTTTACAATGTACACGGACATATACAACGATAATAATATATATGAAGAACCCGGTGTTGTTGAATTGTTTGGAATGAATTGGAAAGGCAAAGCTGATATAATTACCGACACTCACGTAATTGACATTAAAACCTCATCCAATATAGATAAATGGAAATGGAGTGCTAATGATTATAATTACGATAGTCAGGCCTACATATACCAACAGATATTTGGAAAGCCTGTTATATTCTATGTAGTAGACAAGAAAACTTTGAAACTTAAAATAGCAAAACCTGTTGAAGAAACTCTATTAAGAGGAAGGGATAAGGTTATAAAAGCTATAGAGATATATAACAAATTCTTTTCAGAAGATTCACAAGAAGACTTAACTCAATACATTGAGTATGAAGACTTTTAAACTAAGGAGTCAGATGTGCTGCTCCAACTCAGCACTCAACATTTAATAATAATAATTATGTCACAAGACAAAATTTTTGCAGACGGTTTTCTTTTCAAAAGAAGAGAGAACGCACCCGATTTTGTAATCGGAAACATTAGCGTAAAAGTAGACGAAGCTGTTTCGTTTCTAAACAATAACCAAAAGAATGGTTGGGTAAATCTTAATGTACTTAACAGCAAAGGGGGTAAGCCTTATATTGAACTAGACACTTTTGTTCCGAAGAAAAAGGACACAGCGCCTAACCAGGCTCCTGTTCAGGAATCAGATGTAAGTCTTCCTTTCTAATATCCGCTAACCAAGAGAGAGATGGGGGTTTATAACCCCCTTTCTTTTCTCTTATCTATGTTGAAAATGTCAATTATTTTCCTTAGATATGGCAAAAAAATAAATCTAATTAATAAACAGTATATATATATATAGTAAAAATAAAATCGACATGGAGAAAAATCAAGTTACTATATTTAGGAATATTCGGGATACATCAACCCCATTCTTTAGAGACCTAAACTCTATATTGGAAAGAATAAAAGATGGAAAGTCAAAGGAACTAATAAAGCAGATACGTTCTGAGAAAAACAAAGAAGTAAGGCAAGAACTAAAAAAGAATTTGCCCGCTATATGTTTTTCAGGAACATTCAATAAACGGAATGACGATAGTTTAATATTGCATTCAGGTTTTATATGTTTAGATTTTGACGGATATAAAACCAAAAAGGATATGATGTCTGAAAAAGAACGACTATCGAAAGATAGATACGTTTATTCTGTATTTATATCACCAAGTGGTAATGGACTAAAAGCTATTGTTAAAATACCACAAGAGCCGGCCAACCATAAGAATTACTTTATGTCTTTAGACAAGTACTTTAACTCACAGTACTTTGATAAAACAAGCAAGAACATTTCAAGAGTTTGTTATGAGTCTTATGATCCTTTGATATACGTTAATGTAAATTCTAATCAATGGACAAAAATTGAGGAACAAGAATACAAAGTGGTTGACAAGTATTCATCCAGGCCAACGATACCTGTTACAGATGAGAATAAAATTGTAGACATTCTCATGAAATGGTGGACTAAAAAGTTTGGTTTAGTAGAGGGCGAGAGAAACAACAACGTGTATGTTCTTGCGGCTGCATTTAACGACTATGGAGTAAACAAATCTTTGGCTGAATATATTATGTCTCAGTTTGAAAGTAAGGACTTTTCAATTACTGAAATTAGGCAGACTATTTCTTCTGCCTATAGCCAAACTCAAAACTTTGGCTCTAAGTATTATGAAGATGAGGATAGAGTGAACCAAGTTCGTATGAAGCTAAAAAGAGGTGTATCAAAAAAGGAGATTCGTCTTCAGTTATCTGACTCCCAAATTGAAGACGCGGTTATTGATTCTGTGATTACATGTATAGAGGAAGATGAAACCGATAAACGTTTTTGGAACAAGAGTGAGAAGGGGGTTATAAATATAATACACTACTTATTCAGACAGTTTTTAGAAGACCACGGATTCTATAAGTTTTGTCCACAAGGGAGCAGAAACTTTATTTTCGTTAGAGTAACAAACAATCTAATAGACCACACAAGTGAGGAAGAAATAAAAGATTTTGTATTGGGATATTTAGAAGACCTTGATGATATGTCTGTATATAATTATTTTGCAGACAAAACCAGGTTCTTTAGAGAGGAGTTTTTATCATTACTTGGTACGGTTGATGTATATTTTATAGAGGATGATAAAGACTCAGCATATTTGTATTACAGAAACTGTGCGGTTAAAGTCACAAAGAATAAAAAGACAGCAATAGATTATTTAGATTTAGGTGGATATGTTTGGAAGGATCAAGTTATTGATAGAGACTTTGACATGTGTGAGTCTTTTGACTGTGACTACAAAACATTTATATCTAATATAGCCGGGAATGACAAGCAGACTATTCAGTCAATGCGAAGCACCATAGGGTTTATGTTACACGCATATAAAAACCTTTCTTATTGTCCTGCCATAATTTTAAATGATGAGGTTATATCTGATAACCCTGAAGGAGGAACAGGTAAGGGACTGTTTATCAATGCTTTATCACAAATGAAGAAGCTAGTAGTAATAGATGGAAAAGCTTTCAACTTTGAGAAAAGTTTTGCTTATCAATTAGTTTCTGCTGACACTCAGATATTATGCTTTGATGATGTTAAAAAACATTTTGACTTTGAAAGATTGTTTAGTGTAGTTACTGAAGGACTTACTTTGGAAAAGAAAAACAAAGACGCTATTAAAATTCCATTTAGCAAATCACCCAAGGTAGCTATAACTACTAACTATGCAATTAAGGGAAGAGGTAATTCGTTTGAACGTAGAAAATGGGAATTAGAGTTCAAGCAGTTTTATACTAAAGACTTTACACCTCTTGTTGAATTTGGAAGACTTTTGTTTTCGGAATGGAACGAAGAAGAATGGTGTGCCTTTGACAACTACATGGTTGAGAACTTAATGTTTTACTTAACTAATGGACTGATAAAAGCAAACTTTAAAAACCTTACAATCAGAAAGTTATCTGCCGACACATCACACGAGTTTATAGAGTGGTGTGGATTAGTTGGGCCTGATAATCCTAACGAAGCAATAAGGTTTAATGAAAAGATATATAAAAACGATTTGTATTTAGAGTTTATTCAGGACAACCCTGATTTTGCACCTAAAGCCAAACGAACTATATCAAGAACAGAATTTTACCGTTGGTTGAATTCATACGCTATATTTAAAACAGGATTAAAGCCAGTTGAGGGCAGAGACCTGAATGGAAGGTGGATTACATTTGTTACTGATAAAGAAAAAATAGTAAAGGATGAGCAACTCATATTCTGATTTTAAATGGTGTATTGAAAACGATTTTCAAGTTTACATAAAACCTATTGTAAACGGAGGTGAATGTTGTATAGCAATTAGAAAAGGAGGCATCTCTACTGATGGGAAGCCCTCTAAATATAATAAAGAAAAAGGACTAACTTTGTATAGTACTGAAACTTTAGGAACCCTGGTATATAAAAATCAAAAAAAAGCCAGTGAAAAATTACCCGAAGTATATGAGTATTTAAGAAAGTGCTATGGAAATGTATGATGAACATGATCAAGTATATTTAGGAATGCTTAATTCTTATGACATAGTAGTATACAGAGTGCCTTATTCTGAGCTTGCAATTACCGATTCAAGCTTCTTTATTCACGACATTACAAAACCAATCACGACAGACGTGATAGATGACTTAATGTATTATTTTGAACAAGAAGAAGATTACGAAAAGTGCCAAGCATTAAAAGATATAAGACATGAATACATTCAAATTTAGAGATTACCAAACAAATATTATAGAGAAAGGAATAAGTATCCTAGAAAAACAAGGCTTTGTGTACTTGTCAATGGAGGTTAGGACAGGTAAAACACTTACCTCTCTTGGAATCCTCAACAAGATGATGAGTGTGAACAAGGTGTTGTTCATCACGAAGAAGAGGGCTATAGGAAGTATAGTCCGGGACTTTGATTTAATTAAGCCTAGCTTTGAGATTGAAGTTATTAACTACGAAAGCTTACATAAGGTTGATCAAAAAGGATGGGACGCCATAGTTTGTGATGAATCTCATGGAATGGGAGCTTTTCCAAAACCTAATAAAAGAGCCAAAACTGTAGCCCAGCTTATTAAAAAAAACAGACCATATGTTATATTACTTTCAGGAACACCGACACCTGAATCTTATGCTCAAATGTATCATCAGGTATACGCAATCCCAGGAAATCCATTTAATAAGTATTCTAACTTTTATAAGTTTGCTGTAGACTACGTAACAGTTACTAGCAAACGAATAGGCAGTTTTATGGTAAATGATTATTCTGACGCGAAAGAAACTATAATTGATGACATGAATCCCTATACCATTTCATATACACAAAAAGAAGCGGGGTTTGAATCTTCTATCAAAGAAAAAATATTGTTTGTTGATGCGCCTAAAAGTTTAATGGTTATGTGTTCTAAATTAAAAAAACTGCTTGTGTTGGATGGCGAGGATGAGGTTATATTGGCTGACACAAGCGTAAAGCTTATGCAAAAGTTACATCAAATGTATAGTGGTACTGTTAAGTTTGAAAGTGGCAATTCTATGGTTCTTGACTTGTTTAAAGCCAACTACATATATGATAATTTTTGTTGTAATAAAATAGGAATATTCTATAAGTTCAAAGAAGAGCTTAATGCATTAAAACAAGTATACGGAGACCAGCTGTGTACTGATCTTGAGGAGTTTAATAATACAGATAAATCTATAGCTTTACAAATTGTATCAGGGCGCGAAGGCATAAGTTTAAGAAATGCTAAGTGTCTAATATATTATAATATTGATTTTAGTGCTACAAGTTATTGGCAGTCTAGAGACAGAATGACTACAAAAGACAGACTTGAGAATGAAGTCTTTTGGATTTTTACTGATGGAGGCATAGAGAATAAAATATATAAAGCAGTAAGCAAAAAGAAAGATTATACCCTGAATCACTTCAAACGAGATTTATTAACTTTAAATTAAACAAAGTATGACAAAAGAAACTTTAGGAGAGTACTGTCAAACAATTTGGATATTTGGAGAGCCACATGATATGTGGATTCCAATGATGAATCCAAAATATTTAACAGAAAATGAATTATGGGACAATATGTGAAGTTTATAAAATTTTTATTAATTTGGATTAGCCAGAACTTAGCCATACCTTTTTGGGTAGTTGGTCATATTCATTTGTCTGTTCATAATTTTCACGATGTAATTGAAATATTATCATCAGTAGGAATGAATTTAATAGTAGCAATTGGATTTATATTAGATTACAACAATGACAGAACAACAGATACAAGCGAAAAGAATTAAAGAATTAGAAGCTGAGGGTTATTACGTAATCAATCTTGTTAAAACAAACAAGAATGGAATTCCAGATCTTATAGCTATACCCCCCAACTGTGGAGTATTGTTTTCAGAAGTAAAAAAGCCAAAGGGCAGGGTGTCTGCCTTACAAGAATATAGAATTAAAGAACTAAATAAACATGGAGTCAAAACAGAAATATATAGAGGATGATTTTGAATTAGATGAATACTTTATAAAGCAGATACATAATTTTAAAAACGGATCTTCAGTAAGGATAGCCGCCAAAATAGATCAAATGGCCGGATTAAAATCTACAAATGGAAGAATGAAAAACATAGCAGGTCATATCAATGATCATTTTGACAATCCTGTTTTTTTTGTTGTAGATTATTTTAGAGAAGAAAATGACACCCCTCTTGTTCTTATAGATGTAAGAGAAATTTCAGTAGATAAATATTTGGATTTTATAAACTTAAAAAAATATATAAAATGAAAGTTAGAACCAACAAGAAATTAAAAGCTGAAGACATGTTGATTATGAAAGCTGTAGAAACAGCAACAGGAATTGAGGATTTTTATATAAGCAAAACCAGGCGAAGAGAATATGTTGATGCAAGAAGAATTGCTTATAAAATATTTAGGGTTGTAAAAGGTTATTCATATGCAAGAATTGGTTCTATGTTTAATAAAGACCATGCGACTGTTCTTTTTGGAGTCAATACCACAAATAGTTTGATGGATGTAGATCCGCATTTTAAAGAAAATTATTTAGAGTCTTTAGCTGCAGTTGGAGGTATTGATGGTAGAAAAGCCAGGATTCGTGAAAAAATCAATGAATTAAAACAAGAGTTATTAACATTAGAAAAACAAGAAGATTATGTATAATTATAACGATATCGATAAAATATTAGATTTTAAAAGTTGGAACAAAAAGAAAAAAATAGATGAACTTTTAAGAATAGATTGCACTATGTATACTAATTTGGGCTTAGAAAGTTTAAAAAAAGAACGAGAAGAGACAAAAAGACGTTCAAAAACAATTTATCGTGCAATATCCAAACTTGACACTACGATAGGAAAAAGCTTATTATATCACATGGATAGTTAATAACAATTTATTGTTTTCTTATTTATTTTTTTTTAAATTTAGGAAACAATGAATAAATGACTATCCAAAAAAACAATCACAATTCTATAAATTTCATCAATCTTTTGATGAGTAGAATTAATTCATTGACTGATGATGTTTATGAATCCTTGATGGACGAGGACTATGATTCGCTCAAGACTACTATTAAAGAGCTTAATCTTGTTTTAAAGGATACACAAAAACTAGCAGACGATGACCTATAGACCTCGATTAAACGAAGAGGAATATGCTTTAATTACTAAACACCGAGCTCTTCAACAAGAATGTGAGCACTCGGGCATACCATTAAATGATGTTAATCATTATTGGTATAAAGGAAAGCATTTCTCATTACACGTAAAAAACAAGGGAGTTTCTCCCGAAGAATTAAGAGACGATATTATTAAGGCAATGAATAATCATTCGCCTACATATCATAAAATTAAAAGAAAAAAACAACCCAAAGGACATTTATTAGTTATTGATCCGGCTGACATTCATATGGGTAAACTTTGCTCATCATTTGAAACTGGAGAAGAATACAATTCACAGATAGCAGTTCAAAGAGTTAAAGAAGGAGTAGAAGGAATATTAAATAAAGCACATGGTTTTAACATTGATAGAATACTTTTTGTTGGCGGTAATGACATATTACATATTGACACTCCCAAGAGAATGACCACCTCTGGAACACCGCAAGACACAGATGGCATGTGGTATGAAAACTTTATGATAGCTAAAAAACTTTATGTAGATATATTAGAAATGCTGATTAGTGTTGCTGATGTGCATTTTGTGTATAATCCAAGCAACCATGATTATATGTCAGGGTTTATGTTGTCTGATTCAATTCAATCTTGGTTTAGAAAATGTAAAAACATAACCTTTGATTGTTCTATTGCACATAGAAAGGGATTTAAGTATGGTAAAAACCTTATAGGCACAACACATGGAGACGGAGCTAAAATACCTGACCTGCCACTTATAATGGCTAACGAGTTCGCTCAAGAGTGGGCTGAAACCAAACACAGGTATGTGTACACTCATCACGTGCATCATAAAACAAGTAAAGACTTTCACGGCATAACCGTAGAAAGCTTAAGATCTCCAAGCGGAACAGACTCCTGGCATCATCGTAATGGCTATGGTATTGGCGGAGTTAAAGCCATTGAAGGCTTTATTCATTCAAAACAACACGGGCAAGTTGCTCGATTAACACATATATTTTAATTATGAAAGCAGAAGATAGAAAAAGAAGACCTGTATTTACGGGAGTTATAAAATATTTTCCCGATGCAATTATGGAAATATCTACTGTTAGTTTAGCTGGAAACGAACAACACCACCCAGACAAACCTCTTCATTGGGACAGAAACAAGTCTAATGATGACTATGACGCTCTAGCAAGGCATCTAATAGACGCAGGAACGATTGATGACGATGGGATTAGACACACTGCAAAAGTCGCGTGGCGCGCCTTAGCATGCCTTCAGAAAGAAATAGAAAATGAAAGATCACATTAGAAAACAAATACTTGAAGAAAAATTAAAGAGCAGGCCTAATTTTAAATTAATACAGCGCCTACAACAAATGTTAGATAGAATTAAAAAATAGCTATCTCATATTTTCTAAAGCTTTTTCGTTTTGTTTTTTTATTTTCTCTGCCTCCCTTTGTTGTCTTTTATACTCTGGAGTATTTTTAAACTTTTTCTTTTCTCTCTGAATCTCTTTATATCTTTTGGGATCATTCTCCTTAAGGTACTCTAGGGAAAAAGGTTTTATGTTAGTTTCTTCTTCTGTTTTAAATTCATCTTGTAAAAACCCTCTTCTTATGTCTCTATAAAATGGAACTCCTCCAAACAAGTTTGCTATTTCAATAGCTGTCCTACTTGAAAATAATTTATCTAAATTTTCTTGTTTACTTTCTTCTGTTACATTATTCTTATATCTAAGTCCTAGTTTGCCAACTCTAAACACTGCTTTGGCATAAGGATTAAAAGGGCCAAACAATTGCAGCAATGTAGCTTCTTCTAAATTTCTTGAAGCATTAGATGGATTTATAGTCGCATAAACTAAAGCATCCTGCAACCCGTCATACTCTTCTTTTGACCTTAGCCCTAAATCATATCCGTACTCTTTGTTTAAAGACTCTATGGTAAAGTTCACTGGAATCATTGGAACATTTCCAGATACACCTCTACTAATTAAAGATGTGGCTGCTCCAACAGCTTGACGAATACCAAGTTCCTCATAATCCGTATCGTCTTCATCTCCAATGCCTAACATTCCAAACATAGCTCCATTTAAATATCTTAACAACATCACATACATTGTCATTCTTATTCCAACTCCCGCCATTGTTCCTGCTCCTCTTACAACTCCCATTTGACCTTGTCCCATCATTGAGGCAACAGCTTGTCTTGATGTGGCATATTCATTTAAACTAAACCTAGACATATATCCGTTAATCATTCTATAAATATTCATTGCCCCTTCACCATCCTGAGCTTGATTTTTTAAGACAGAAGAAAAAGGATCATTGGATGTAGCGGCCATAGTTACATTGTTATCCGCTTTTCTAGTTGCATTTTGAATTGCTTCTTTGTATTCGTTCATATAATCCGAATCATTATCAGCTATTTTGTCAAAATCTATTTCAGTACCTGTTTCTGATTTAAATGTTTTTGCAAAAGTTCCAAACCATAAAGGTCTTGAAATCATTTGATCAGGCTTAGTTACTAATGTTTCTCCAATTTTTTCAACAGCTTTTGGAATAAACTTTACACCTGTAACCCTTGTTACATATTCAACTGTTTTCCCTGTTTTGCCTCTTGCTTTTGGAGATGTCTTCTTTTTTGTGACACCTTGTGATTCGGTTTTTGATCCACCTAATTGTTCATCAGAATACAGCTTTGTGTTTTGCGTAGAAGAAACATTTTCAATAATTATTCTTCCTTTATTTGTCATTGACAATTTTGCGTATTTTGTAGATCCAAGAGCCATTTCACTAGGTGCAGATAAAGCAGCAAAAGCAAGGTTGGACGCCAGCTCTGCTCCAGCCCTTGGGACAGAAGCTAATGTTGAGTAATAACCTAAGGTTCGCATTTTGTTGACCAATCGTCCTCCTAATACCGTAGTGCTCATGTTGTTTGTAACCACGTTATTTAGGGCTTCACTATATATTTTATTTAAATCTAAAACAGCTTGATTTAATTGGTCTTGCTGTTCTTCTGTTTTAGAGTCATCATTTTCTGTCATTTTCTTTAAAGCACTCATAGATTGCCTTGTGGTTGATATTTCATTGCTCATAAAATAATCCATGCCAGTGTTTCTAGTGGCCCTTAGAGCTGTTGTTATAGGATCAAAATCTATAGCTGTTTGTCCTGACCTTTCAAAAGAAGTGCTAGATTTAGTACCTGGCTTTAAACTTAAATAACTTATCGCGTCTTTAAAATTTGCATCATCTCTTTCTTGTCCCTTAAAATCTGCTTTATGATGAACATAGTTGTTTACTAAATCAAGTTCATTACCTCTTACAATTCTAGTTGCATAAGCTTGTAAATCACCTAAGCCCGAATAAACACCCTGCAAAAGCTTAAGGGCTTTCTTTGTTTTAGGAGACATTGCCTCATCCATTTTTTTAATAGATATTTGTCCTCCTTCTGAATATTGACTTATAATGTTTTCTAATATCGCAATACTATTTTTGTTGTATTTGCTAGCTCTTTTGTCACTGTTATATCTAGCTATAGTGCCTTCTATAAATTTAATCGCAGGAGCAGTACCTTTTTTGTTTGAATTAGATTCAAACTCTTGCTGAAGTAAATAAGTTGTTAATTCAAATCTTCTTTGTACAGCATCATTTATACTTTCTTTTCTTGTGGGAGCTATTAAACTTTCTACAGTATCTATAATATCTGTCTGCTCATTTATCCAATTTTTAAATCTAGCATGAGCTTCAGCAGTGGGCCTTATAGAGTTTTCATAAATAGCATTGTTTTTATAATTTCCAAACATTTGATCCATTACACTTAACGGATTAGATCTAATCATCTGACCTCTAATTCCAACATCCCTTGCGGCTCTTGAAGAACCAAATCCTACTTTCCCAAATCCATTTTTCACACTAGCAGTGGCATATTGTCTCATTGTAGAAAATTTACCTTTAGCGGTAAACATCTTATTTAATATAGGAGATATGTTTGTGGCTCTTTGATTAGCCTCAACTTTTTGTGCTATTTTGTTAGCGTAATAAGTATAAAACCCTTCAGAAATGTTTTCTAAATGAATGTCTAACTCAGCCAGCTCTGTTCCTGTCAGCATCGCTAATTGCCCTTTGTTTAAGTTTTTTAAAGTTCTTGGCCCAATACTTTGGTCTAAAGAAATTTTACTTAAATTATTAAGTTTTACTTCCTTAGATTTTTTTGCATTTATGTTGATAAGGGATTGTCTGTTTTTAGCGTAATCATTTACACCTTCAATAATCTCAGAATTATTTTCATTCTCTGCGGAGTTTATTTTGTCTACTAATATTTCTAAAGTAGCCGAGTCTAATGCATCTAATTTTTTTTCTATAAAGTCTGAGTTTTCTTTTAATATAGTTTCTCCGTCAATTTCAGGGTTTAATATTTTGTCTACTACCTTTCTAGTACTTTCGCTTTCTTTTTCTGCTTTAGCTATTTCCTGTTCAGTTTCTGCCTTAGGAGTTATAGACTTAAGTAAATCATTTGCCTCTTTAACCAGCTCGTTGTCTAGCTTGGTAGTTTTGCTTCGTTTAGCAATTTTAGCTAAAAATTCGTTGTAAGATTTTAAAGTAGCGGGATCTAAATCTGCCAAAGGCGTAGTAACCAACTGAGAGATAGCAGCATTTAAATTTCCGTTATCACCCAACTTCCCTGAATTTACTTTTTTGGTTGTTCTTGTAGAAAGTTTATTTGCTGTTTCTAAATCTTTAGCAAAATCTGCGTTAGCAAAAACCTTTTTACTGTAATCTAAAAGATTTTGTACTTGATTATTGTTGTCAAAACTTGTTCTTTTAATTTTATTAATTACAGCTCTTCCTTGAGATGAACTAATCTTACCTGATTTTACCAAAGCACTTACCTTATCCAAAACAACAGTTTGTTGCTTTCTGTAATCCTTTCTAGTCTTAGCCTTGGTTATTTCATTTTTTATTTCTTGTTCTACTTCAGTTTCGAAATTTAACGAAGTCTGTTGACCAGGTGTAGATTTCTTGTTCACACTCATCACTTCCTCATCAGTGGATGTGTCCACTGTGAGGGAAGGTGTTGACTTAGTTGTTCCCTGAGTTA
>WLWE01001223.1_pt1 | contig 19633 bp, 39 predicted proteins | sample 6718301 | NCBI WGS metagenome assembly WLWE01 (sample SAMN12718691, study PRJNA515312) | sponge metagenome | isolation source: marine sponge | host: Mycale hentscheli | place: New Zealand: South Island, Marlborough, Capsize Point | collected 2003-05-01 | reverse complement strand
CGGCGTTTAACTGGCTTCGTGAAAATGGCTTAGGCGATATAATCAAAAACGAGATACTCGTATCGTTTGGTCGTAACGAAGATAACAAGGCGGCTGATTATGCCGAACTTGCAAAAGGTCAAGGGTTCCAACCGACACAAAAGATGAAGGTAGAACCCATGACTTTGAAAGCGTTAGTCCGTGAGCGTATTGAGGCAGGAAAAGAAATGCCAACGGAAATCTTTGGGGTTTTCTCAGAGAATAAGACAACAATAAAAAGGAACAAATAAACATGAACCAAGTAACAACAAAAAAAGAAGGAGCATTAGCAGTCAACTTATTTGAAGCTGATGCAAATCAAGGTACCCAAAATATATCGCAAGAAGATCTTGCGTTGCCTTTCTTAAAAATTTTGGGCCAACTATCTCCAGAGGTAAACAAAAGAGATGGTAAATATGTCGAGGGCGCAGAGCCAGGCAAAATCATAAACACTGTAACCAATCAGTTGTTCGACACACTACAAGTCGTGCCAGTCTTTTACAAAAGACAATACATTGAATGGCAAGACAGAGGTACCAGCACTGGTGCACCTGTTGCAATTCACGAGGCAGACAGTGATATAGTAAGTCAAACCACAAGAGGTAAAGACTATAAAGACAGATTACCAAATGGTAATTATCTTGAGAATACTGCAAGTCACTTTGTATTAACTGTTGGTGATAATCCATCTACAGCTTTGATTTCTATGAAATCTACTCAACTTAAAGTTAGTAGAAAATGGAACTCAATGATGATGGGTATCAAAATGCAGGGGAAAAATGGTTTGTTTACTCCGCCAACTTACAGCCACATTTATAATCTATCTACCGTTCAGATGTCTAACGACAAAGGAACATGGTTTGGTTGGGATGTATCAAAAGTGGGACCAGTTGAAGACAAGAATGTCTACGACATGGCAAAAGCTTTTGCAGAATCTGTAGGTAAGGGTGAGGTTCAAACAAAACATGAGAATCAAGAAGTCAAAAAAGCTTCATTAGATTTATAATATCCTAGGTAGTGGGCGTCTAAGCGAGAGTGGAAACGCCCACTTATAATATATGATTGAGAAATTTATAAATATATTTGAAGGATTAGAAAGAGCCTACGGTCAATTTAAAAAGAATGATAAAAAACTTTCTGTAAAAGTTGAAGGTAGACCTTGGATCGAACATAAACCTATAACAAAACAGCTTTGGGAAAATCATCTCAACGGCGTTGGTAACAGACTAGGTATCTTTCCGTTAAAAGATGATGGCACCTGTAAATGGGGTGCAATAGATATTGATGTAAATAATTACGACTACGAAGGTTTATTACAAAAAATTAGAAAACTTAAACTACCATTGATTATGTTTAGATCAAAAAGTGGTAGAGCACATGTCTACATGTTTATGAAACAGTTTACGAGTGCAGAAGAAGTACAATTAGTTATGAAAAAATTTGCAGGTAAGCTTGGTCTTGCAAATATTTTAGATAGAGTTTATCCAATGCAAACATCACTAGCAGATAAAAAAGATGGTTCCTGGCTCAACATGCCTTACTTTCATCATGAAGAAGGAAGCACTTACGCATACACAGATGACTTTGAAGACGCATCAATCGATCAGTTTTTTGAAATGTATGATCAATATGCACAAACAGATTTAATAGATTACTTACAGGAAGAAGTTCCAGAAGCTATTAAGAAAGTAAAAAAACCAAAAGAAAAAACATTAGAAGATTTCTTTTTACCCTGCACAAAAAATTGTTTAAAATTAAATGACGGTAAGATTCCAAACGAAAATAGAAACGATTATCTTTTACACATGTATACCTGGTCTATGCGAGCTATAGAAAAAGGTGTTAATAAAATAGAAGCATACAGTAAGATGGATGCAAAGACTTTACTAAAACATTTTAACCAAGAGTACATGGCGAGGCCGTTAGAAGAGAAAGAAATAGATAACACGGTATTAAAATCAACTGACAGAGAATATAAATATTTATGTAAACGACAGCAAATAAAAAAACATTGTGATTCTTCCGCATGTGTCAGACACCTATGTGGAATAAGTCCGGAACAAGCTGCAGATTTAGTTGAAGCAGAACAAGCTGTTGGCGATATTACAGAATACACAAGTAAACCTCCGATCTTCTATGAATCTGTTGATGTAAAAAATCGAACAGGCGATGGTTACATTAGAATAAAAGTTCCTATGCAGGGATCTGATATAATAGACAAACAAAAATGGGTAAACATATTAGCCAATGCGGGAAACTTTCCTCATCCAGCAGTATTAAAAATGAAACCAGGAGATTTTCATGTCTTTCAATATGCAAGATTAGAAAAAAGAGTATATGAAGAAGCAGACGAAGAAGCGAGTGATGATAACGAATTTAAGATAATGGTTTATTCATTTATTAGAAAAGCCACAGTTTCTTTTGGTCAAGATGCATTATTAGATGGAGGATGTTATGTAGATCAAAAAACTCACGACCTGCATTTTAAATTAAATAGATTAGTAGAATATTTTAGATCTCAAAAAGATAACACATCAGTAAAAAAAATATGTTTTAATCTTAAGCATATTATGAAAGCTAAAAAATTAAATGGAAAGGTATACAACGACGTAACTAAAAAAGAAGTGTCATGTCCAACATGGCATTTTATTTCTGACACAGAACAATATTCGGTATTAGGAGACGATACAAAAAAGATAGAACATGAAAAAAATTAGAATAGCAGGACCACCAGGTACAGGTAAAACAACCAAGTTAGTTGAAATATACTATAAGCATCTAGTAGAAAAATACTCTCCGACAGATATGATTGTTATATCCCACACGAATACAGCAGCAAATCATATTAGAGATAAAATATACAAAGATGAAAGTATCGACGACTTTCAAAAGAAAACAGGTCATGAGATCTTTCATTTAGTAAAACAATCAAAAGCATCTTTAGAAGAGAATGTAACTACAGTTCATAAGTTCTGTAAGAATCGTGTAAAAGGAAAAGCTTTTTTAATTGAAGACTATGATATTTTAAAAACTTTGTATCCAATGTTTGATAAATATACATCAAATAAAAAATTTAACAGCATACAAGGCTTGTTTGCAATACATCCTTTTTTTAGATTTATAAGTTTTGCAAAAGATAATGGTCAAGAAGTATTAGACTATTACAGAAGTTTAACGTTTGAAGAAAAAGAGGACTATCAATACACTGCTGAAGAACTAATTAAAATGCAAGAATACTATATTAAATTTAAAACTAATGAAAAAATAAATGGAAGAACTACAAAAATAATTGACTTTCAAGATATGGTAGAAGATTTTTATAATAACAGAGAAGAGTCAAAAAAATTATGTAAAGATATAAAAATATTAATAGTCGATGAAGCACAAGACTCTAGTGTTATACAAAGAAAAGCTGAAGAAGTAATGTCAGAAAACGTAGATTATTTTTACAAAGCAGGAGATCCAGACCAGGCTATATTTGAGTTTGCAGGAGCTGATCCTGACTCGTTTCACAAAGAGTTTGCAAATCCAGAAGTAGAATTAAAAGAAGGTTATCGTTGTCCTAGAGTTATAAATGAATACTGTAAAAAAATAATACAGGATATCTGGAAAGAATATAATTATACTAGAACATGGAAACCTAGAGAAGAATTAGATGAGAATGGAAACAGAACAGGAGTAGTTGTAGAAGGTGAAATATTTAATTTATCTAGTTTGACGCAAGACCCTTTTGCGTCTGAACTTAAAAATAGAATACAAAACACTACAGAAGATTTTATATTTACATATAGAGGTGGGGAACCTAGAGAGATGATAAACTATTTAATGGAGATAGGTATGCCAGTTGCAATACCTAATAAAGAAAAAAGTAAATTTAAATTTAAGTATCCGACTAATGAAGTAAAAAATCAAAGAGAATTCTTAAGTTTTTCAAAGGGTGAATACAAATCTTTAACTAAGATCAAAGCAATGTTTAAAGGTATGCATCCACAGTATCAGTTAAAAACAATTGAACAGTTAGAAGCTGCAGACAGTGGTAGCTATGATATTAAATGGTTAGTCGACAAAGGGTTTGTCGTCCCTGGTGTAAAAAATATAGATGACTTTCAAAAGATTAGTAAAGTTTTAACAATTCAAATGAAAAATTATATTAGAGAAATTGTAAACAACAATAGAGACTTAGAAAAGAAAAGAGTGTTTTTAGAAAACATACATACAATTAAAGGTAAAGAATTTGATAACGTAGTATTTGATTTTAAATTAACGAGACAAGAAAATCCGTTTTCAAAAAAGAGAATGAAGTTTGTTGCATGTTCACGTGCAAGAAAAACTTTATGGTTATTAAAAAGTACAACTAACTTAACATTTGCAGGAAAGGAAGATATGTAATGAGTAAAGTATGGGACAAGCAGCACGGCGGGAGTCACTATCAAAAGTATAAAATTCAACCTAGTAAGTTTGTAGTAGAGAATGAATTGCTATATCCAGAAGGATGTGCTATAAAATACATCATAAGACATAGGGACAAAGGTAAGAAACAAGATTTGTTGAAAGCAATACATTTTATAGAAATGATTATGGAGAGAGATTATAAATGATACCGGAGTTGACGGACTTAGACATAAAAGATGGAGATGTCGTTGCTGTCGACTTAGAGACACACGATCCAGACCTCAAGACTCACGGATCAGGGGCCATCGTAGGTAAAGGCAAAGTATGTGGTATTGCTGTTGCTTATAGAGATGAGAAATATTACTTTCCAATCGCTCACTTATACTCAGGACAAAACTTAGGAAAGAACACAACTTGGAAAGTTTTAAACAGAAAAATATTTCAAAACGAAAAAGTTACAAAAGTATTTCACAATGCAATGTATGACGTTTGTTGGATACGTGCAGCTACTGGCATGATGCTAAAAGGACCTGTGTATGACACTATGATTGCAGCTTCTATAATTGATGAGAACAGACAAAAATATAGTTTAGATTCTCTAGCAAAAGATTATTTAAACGATAACAAATACAAATATGATCTAACAGATAAAGCAAAAGAACTGCACGGTATATCTGATCCTATGACTAACATGCACAAACTGCCTTATGATTTAGTTGCAGATTACGCAGAGCAAGATGTATTACTCACATTAAAACTTTGGAATAAATTTGAAAAGATAATTAAAACTCCAATAGGTACAGAATCAAAAAGTAAAAAAACTTTAGAAAACATATTTGACATAGAAACAAGATTGTTTCCGTGTCTTGTTGAAATGAGATTCTTAGGAGTAAGAGTTGATGAAGAGAAAGCAAAAACATTTGGCGATACTCTTAAAAAAGAACAAGCAGAAATATTAAAAACAATTAAAAAAGAAACTAATCTTGATGTTGACATTTGGGCTGCTGATTCTATTCAACCTTTGTTAGACAATCAAAAGATTACAGATTATAAAATTACACCTAAAACAGGACGCGCTAGTATAACAAAATTATATTTAGAATCACATACAAATAAATATTTAAAAATGATTGCAAAAGCCAGGCAGTTAGATAAATTATTTAACACTTTTGTAACTGGTATTTTAAAATTTATACACAATGGCAGAATACATGCAGACATAAATCAAATTAGATCAGACCAAGGCGGTACAGTCACTGGTAGATTTTCTATGCGTAATCCTAACTTACAACAGATTCCAGCACGAAGTGAATTAGGTAGTAAGATAAGAGAATTGTTCTTACCAGAAGAAGGACACAAGTGGGGATCCTTTGACTACTCACAACAAGAGCCTAGACTAGTTGTACACTACGCTTTGAAGAATGGCTTCCATGGAGCCGAGGAGATGGCCGAAGAATATAATGAGGACCCGAGCACCGATTTTCACAAAATCGTAGCCAGAATGGCTAAAATTACCAGGAAACAGGCAAAAACAATCAACCTAGGCTTATTCTATGGTATGGGCAAGAATAAATTAGCCAGATCTTTAGAATTAGAGAGTGATGAAGCAAAAGAATTATTTGAAAAATATCATAGTCAAGTACCGTTTGTAAGAAAGTTATCACAAGGACTGCAAGATTTTGCAGAGAAAAATAAAAATATATACACACTAGAAGACAGGTTTTGTAGATTTGATAAATGGGAGCCTATCAACAAAGAATGGAATGCAGAGAAAGGCATATTTGAAATAAGTGAATACAAAGAAGTTGATGGCGTAAAACAAATAGTTAAATCACCTGTGCCTATTCTAAAAAAAGAAGAAGCAGAAAACAGATATCTTGCAGAGCTTACTAAAAACTCTCAACCAGGAGATCCCAACTGTGAATACTTTGATAAGCATTACCGGCCAGCGTTTACATACAAAGCTTTGAATAGATTGATACAAGGGTCCGCTGCTGATATGACAAAAAAGGCTATGGTCAAACTATATGAAGCGGGTATTATACCACACATACAAATTCATGATGAACTTTGTTTTTCTATACAGAATGAAGACCAAGCTGTTGAAATAAAAAACATTATGGAGACTGCAATTAAACTAGAAGTACCAAACAAGGTGGACTATGAATCTGGACCAAACTGGGGTACAATTAAATGAGGATAAATTATGGCTTATTTAAATGCGAACATACCACCAACTTATGCACAAATAAGAAAGGAGTATTTGTATGATCTTAAAAAAGGTCACGGAGAAGTTAGTGACTGTATTATCTTTGGTCTTAGCGCTCTTACAGGTCGTGCTATATTATTTCATGCTATTATGGAAAACGGTGCAATATTTTATCGCTTACCAATTAGCGCGTTTATTCAAACGGGATTTGAGGCATCCGGAGTGCCCACAAGACGACTTGATGAACTACAGCTCTGGAATTGTTTTTCTTATTATCCTTCTGTTCATCGTTGGGACATACTAGACGGACAAGCTGGTAAATACATAGGTAAAGATAAAAAATGGCACCCAGGTAAATATTTATTTACTGTTGACTTTGCACATCCTGAAAGTAATATACTTGACACTGATCATTCAGAGATACCGCACGAACATAAGTGCGCTCACATAATTGCATTAGACGACGGCAATTTTGCAGCACAACCTAACAATAGATGTATATGGGACATACCTTCTTTTACAGTAAAAGATGACATCCCCGATTGGAAAGTGCAGACATCTGAATGGAATGTAGAAGATAGTAGAGCTTGGCGTACAGAAGACACCGACAAGTTCTTCTATGAAATAGAGGAGAAAAAAAATGATTGATAAAATAAAAGACAAAGCTATGTTTTACTGGATGAATCACAAAGTTTGTGTGATTATTATTGCAGTAGCAGTAGTAGCTTTACTAATTAAATAATGAATTTAGCAGATTTATTAAAAAAGAATTTTGTATTAGTTCCGGTTGTGGCTTCGGTCCTGGTCGGAACTTTTACTGGCGTTCGTTATATTGTTAATCTTACAGATACTATCAACACTAATCAGCAAGAAATCGTAGATCTTAAAAGAGATTTAAAAGTTGCGGAAGATAAAATTGTAGATCAAAATACAAGACTAACTTCTGCTGAGTCTACTTGGCAGATGGCAGAAAATTTATACAGACAATTAGCAGATCAAGTCAGAGAACATGACTATGATATTAAGGATTTAAACAGGTAATGTATGGAGATTCTCAGGATGAATTATTATTTTACAGGATTAATTATTCTAGCTCTTACAATACTAGCTTTGTTTGTAGAACCTGCGTATCCTAGAAACGAATATCTTAACGACTATGGTGTAAGATGTGGAGAGTTTGAAATAAGAACTGATAAAAGAGAAACTGATTATAATTATTCTGACAGTAGCACTAATGAACAACAATACTTAAGTTTTACTTATAGAAAATATTTAGGCACAGACTGTAAAACAGCAAAAGAAAACGTAGCAATCAAACAACAATTAGAGTTAATGAAAATGTGTGGTAGAGTTAATAGTAATCCAAGTCTTGCATATAATTCAAACTTTGATTTATTGGTATCTAAATGTAGAGGGGTTACTCCTGCAAGAGATAATACTAGACCCTCTGATTCTCAAAGTTTGTGGGATGATATGAAAGATGAGTATAAAAAAGAGAACCCAGAGGTCAATTTAATGGGAGATAAGCTTATAGGCCCTAGTAAAAGCAAATTGAAAATACCTCCAAAAGATTATATATTACCTCTACCAAAACCAAAAGATGAGTAAACCATTAAAAATATCAGAAGAAGCAGCAGTACAAATGCCGATGAAGACGGTAGCGTCTTTGATAATTATCGTAGCACTTGGCACTATGGGCTATTTTCAGATGATTGAACGTTTAAATGTTGCAGACACTAGACTACAAATTATGGAAAAAGATCTAAATGAGAATACAGAATTTAGAATAAAATGGCCACGTGGACAACTAGGTTCACTGCCCGCTGATTCTGAGCAGTTCATGATGATCGAAGATTTGTATAAGACTACCGAGAAGTTAAATGCACATATTGAATCAATGGCGTTAAATAAAGTTAATATAGAATTTTTAAGAAAACAAATGGATAAAGTTTTGTTAGATATAGAAAAATTAAAAGATCAAAATAGGGAGATGCATTATAAAAATGGCAACGGGACGAATCACTAAAAAAGTTTTAGACTACATAGCTCACATAAACAAAGAAGCTAAACAGATGAGTTACGTTAAAGATTTAAAAAAAGAAGTTGAAACTGGTAAGCATGGTACACAAAAATATGTTATCAAGCAAGGTGAAAACAAAGGTAAGGTAGTATGATAGAGTCTGTGGTGGCCCTACTTATGTTTGTAAACGGAGAGATCAAGGAGGCACGTTTGCAACCTTCTATGTCTAAATGTTTACGTGGAAAAATTACGGCTGAAAGACAATATAGTGAAACTGTATCTTATAAATGCTATAAGGGTTCTGCAGAATTAGAAGATAATATTGATGGTAGTAAAAGTATTAAGAAACTGATAATAGAATAGAATGAAAATTACAGCAGAAATCGTAAATGGTAAATGTCCAACGTGTGATGAGTTTACAATGTTAGTTGGACTTACAAAAGAAATGTATAGATGTATGAGTTGTGGTTCTGATCTTCAACAACATATAAATGGCAAAATAACTTACCTACCACACATAACTAAACCTGCAGATATGGATATATTTGTAAAAGAATGGGCAGATGGCCAAGAAATCTAAATACGGGTTATCCACAGCACCCCGTAATAAACCTAAAAAACGGCCTGGACGTCACAAAAAATCAAGAAATAAGCACGAAAAACGTCAACAAAAAAAACAAAGGAAAGGTTGACAAATATCCTTTGATATCCTATATATTATACAAATAACAATTAACATAGAAAGAAGAAAGTTATGAAAAGGAAAAAAGCAGCAAAAGACGCTTACTATGAAGAAGAGTCTAACAGAGTATATGTATTTAATAATGTTATGTTTAACTTTAATATGTACATCAATGCAAGCACAGCTGATGAAGCTATGGAAAAGTTTGATCAATGTGGTTTTGCACATAGAGATCATTGGAAAGTTATGGTCGAATTATCAGAGCAACCGTCTCGAGGTCCAGATGGCGAATAAAAAGAAAAAACAAAAATATTGGGAAACCAAAGCTTTTAAAAAAAAACAAGCTGATATGATAAAGTTTCTTACAAAAGAATTAACTAAAAAAGGTTATTCTGTAAAGGAGGCTAACTAATGGCGAATAAATTAGATTGTACTGAAAAAGCGTACGAGATAATGATGAAGCAAACAACTTGGAAAAAACCAAAGCGTATGACTCCAAAACGTCAAAAAGCAATTGATGAATCTTGGGGACGATGGAAGATATATAGACAGGCATTATTAGATGCAGGTTTATATGGTGGTATGGCTTGGTCTGGAGATAGTAAATGGCCTAAAGTAGATATAAATACTAAAGAAAAGTTTACTGAAAGTATGTTGACACAACATTGTATCAGTCATACATTTACCTTAGATATAGAAAGGTTGAGATGAGTAAAGAAAAAATAATAACATTAAAAATAGATGGTGCATTGCCTGGACAATGGTCTACTGTATTATTAGAACTTAATCTAATGAAACGAGCGTGGAAATCTTACGGTGTTGATATAACTATGAAAGCACCTGGATTAAAAAATGTTTTAACTCATGGAACGAGAGTAAATGATGACGCAAAAAAAGTTAGACGAAACAGCAGTTAAATATAATAAAACTAAAGATCCAAAATATAAGGATCAATGGTATAAGCTAGTGGAGAAAACGTATGGATCTAATACTATTAAACGACGGATTGTATCAGTTAGTAAGTGTCACAAAAGAGATGATGGAACATATCTCATTATTGGACGAAGTGAATTGCTTTGATTTATGTGACATACTACGAGTACATTTGACCACGTATCACGAACCACCGTTTAACTTACATGTAATGAAGGATGGCACTGGTGCTCTTATTGGGTGTATTTGTAACTAGTCTTTTGATTTCACCTGCAGTTCTTTTACTGTGGATGTGGGATCAAGAAACACCTACCCTAAAGAGGGAAAAAAGTAAGGGTAGGTAATGGTGAGAAATTATCTCGCTTTATCACATTCTTGCCACAATGTCAAATGCTCGGTTTCTCTGGTGTGCAATAGAACTTAACAAACATATTATACTGATTAACATCAGTTCTGCCTATTTCTTTCATCTTTTTTATAGATTCTTCATAACCAAACATAAGGCAATCGTATTGAGTATTAAATCTTGTCGGCCATTTGTATGGCTCCATACAAGAACCTGCAACTTGTGAACAAATTAATAAAGTTAATAATATTTTCATTGACAATCCTATAATATCACCTATATATGAGTTATTAATATGAAAGGAAACAAGTCATGACTGATATGTCAAAATATAAAAATGTTTCTCTAACAAAAGAAACATACGCTACATTGGATAAGTTATCAAAGGTATTATTGCCCGATGCAAAGTTATCTATAGCAAAGACGATTGAATCAATAGCAAACGAGAAAGCAAAGAAACTAAATGGCAAAATTAAAAAAAGCTAAAGTTACAATAACAATTTGTCCAACCTGTAAAGGTAATGGATATCTAAAAGTTGCAACAGAAGGTAAAGATACAGTACACCAATGTTGGGACTGTGATTCGGAGGGTGAGTTCTATGAAACAACTGATATGGGTTGGGTTGATGATGGTACTTCTGACAGCTTGCACTAGCACAAAGTTTGATGGGTTTGATCCAACAACTTCAGCCTTAAAATGGATTATAACGAGTGATAAAAAATGATAGGTTTATTTTTTATAGGTATTGTCGTTTCAGTTATTGTAATGGCTGTATTAATACATGTGAGAAAATATGATGCTAAATAAAATTTTACAGTATAGAAAAGGACGAGCTCCAGGTGTAAAAAAATGCTACGCGCTAAACACCTCTGGAGGTTACATATCGGGATTGCTAAAACCATACCCTGAGTATTCGAGCCTTTGCCTTCTTGGGAGTACGTGCACGGAAACCAGGAGGGTTGTATGATTCCAGATACAGACAAAGCATATATTGCAGGACTTTTTGATGGTGAAGGTAGTGTGCTCTTTACAAGAAAAAATGAAAAGAAAAAGAAACACAAAGGTAAGGGATATCGAATTAGTAATTCTATACGTATCAATATGGAAATAACTATGACAGATAAGTCTGTTATCTTTTGGGTCCACGACATTTTAGGTTGTGGAACTGTTACACGTAAACCAAGAAAAGGACTTAGAAAAGATGGTACAAAATACTTGATGCAATGGAGATGGCGATGTACATTTAGAGATGCATACTATGTCTGTTGTTTGATCTGGCCTTGGTCACATACTAAGTTACCAAAGATTCAACAAATAATAGAACACTATACAAAACAAAGTTTAGATAATAAAATCATTAGTTTAGAAGAATATAGAGAGGTAAAAAAACATGTTCGATAAATACATATATCAAGGACTACATTTTTTAATGAAGTGGTCAGGAGAAATTAATTCCTGGGCTTGGCGTAAACATTCGAAAATACTAAGATCTAAGCAGAGCAAGGAAATGGAAGCTTTGATCAGGAATCAAGAGAACAACGCATATTTAGAGGAGTTAAAGAAAAAATTATGAGTAAGAAAGAAAAATGGGATGGTCGATCAAGGCCCACGACTAAAAAATATAAAGAAGGTTATAATAGAATCTTCGGTAAAAAATTAAAAAAAGATGAGGAGTTAGAAGGATATTATTATAATGGCTATGAAGATAAAGGTATCGAAGTTCTAACTAAAAAGAAATCATGATGAATGATAAGGACATAGAAGAATACCATAACATTGGTCGAAAGATTAAGAAGAGTGAAAAATATACCTATGTTGATGCTACAAGGTACGAGGATCATGGAACACGGCTCTATGATGTAAATGGTACTAGACTTCCTTCAGTGACTACTGTATTAGGGCGTACCAAAAATCAACAATTCTTAAAAGAATGGAAGGCCAAAGTCGGTGAAGCAGAAGCAGAACGAATCAAAAATATATCTAGTAGTCGGGGGACAGCTATGCACAAATTCCTGGAACACTATATCCTCGGAACTGGCTACGATGATCTTACAGAACTCGGACAGAAGGCGAAAACCATGGCCGAAAAAATTATTGATGTGGGTCTCACACCGGTTGATGAATGGTACGGTTCGGAAGTTACGTTATATTATCCAGGTCTATACGCAGGCTCAACAGACCTTGTCTGTTCGCATAACGGTCGTGAAACTGTTGTTGACTTCAAGCAGTCTAACCGTCCGAAGAAGAAAGAATGGATCGAAGATTATTATCTGCAAATCGCAGCGTACGCCATGGCCCATGACTATGTCCACAACTCCAAGATTGAACAAGGAGTTATCATGGTATGCACGCCTGACCTATATTATCAAGAATTTGTCGTAACTGGGGCAGAATTAAGGCGCTATAAACATGAGTTTTTGAAAAGATTAGACATGTATTATGACCTAGTTCATGATGAAAAAGAGAAAGCAAAAGTAAATATTACAAAGGAGGATTTTAAAAAATGAAATGTTTTTATTGTAATGCAGAAGTAAGATGGAATAATGACTTTGATACAGAAGATACTTATCCAGATTCAAAACACAATATTGTAAGTATGTATAATTGTGATGAATGTGATACTTGGTACGAAGTATTTCACCAAAAAAAGGAGAAAAAAGATGAATGATATGTTGTTTAGAACGCTTCTAAAAAAGTATGAAGCAGATATTGAAGATGCAAGATACAAAATACAATCTTTTAATGAGAATAATATTATTATACCTGAACATATAGATATTACAGGTGAAGTTGACAAATTATTACAACTTATTGCTGAAGCTGAAGACAAAGTGGCCGTAATGAGGAAATATTATGGCGAAAATAAGGCAGAAAAACAAATTCTCTAGGGCTCGCAAATGCAATTTAGGGCTCGCAGAATAGGTTCTACCCCTCGCAGCGCGAGGGGTAATTTATCAAAAATGTGTCCGAAAACTCTAAAATGTGTCCGAAAACCAAAAATCCCGAGGGGTAAATGATTTCTGCGAGGGGTCCGCGAGGGGTAGACCGAGCCCTAGAAGTGTTGATTTATATAGGCTGCGAAACCTGCGAGGGGTAAATCTGGAAAAAAAGTTTTTTTCTGAAAGTGGATACAAAATAATTTGTATGTATCGCAAGTGTTGAAATGTGTTCAAAATATGGCAGCTAGACTGATTTCAACTATTGTACTATAAGGTTGTATGCCTAGGAAAAGACGAAAAAGAATTGCAACTGAAAGTGCTCCCGAGATACCTTATCCGAGAGTCAGAGTGGAGTGGATTGATTGTGTCAGTGACTCTGGCTGGGCTACTGATAAAGAATTTGATAAGATGAAACTAGCAAGACCAGTTAATGAAGGTTGGTTATATTCTAAAGATAATAAGTCTATAAAATTATTTGCGTCTTACGATAAAGATGAAGATGGTATTACGTTTGGGGATCGGACGATGATTCCTCGTCAGTGGGTGAAGAAGATTCAGAAGTTATAGATGCAGGAGTTACATTTATTAACTGTCCGTAATCGTCTATTATCTGTTTCATTTTTGCTTCTAACTCTTGTTCTGATAGGTCCTCTAACTTTCCTGTTTTTATTATTTTTCTATCTATGTATAGTCCTGCTGCTTTTCCTCTGTTTGCTTCCGCATTCACTGCAGAAGAGAATGATCCTTTCTTTAAAGCGGCCTCTCTAAGTCTAGCAAGTTCTGCTACATGTCCTTCGTAAGTGACTTCATGTTTTCTAAGTCTTTCTTCTTTTAGTTGACCAATATATTTTACAACAAGTGGAGATAGTTTAGGATTGCAAAGTTCTGATCCTTCTTGTCTTGCTCTCTTTGAGCTGTACCCAGCAGCTATAGCTGCTTCTCCTTGAGTCATAGGTCCTTCAGGTCCACCGAATACTAAAAACTCGGCGAATCTTTGTTGCATTTCTGTAAGTCTCTTTGGTAATCCCATAGTTGACAATTTAAGGTAACTATCCTATAAAGTCAATAGATGAAAGATGACAGAGGAGAACTAGATTTGACTAAACAAATAGATGAATTGCATGCAACGATTGCAGGCTTCCAACATTTAGTTAGTGTGCAAAAACTAGAGATCGCACATTTAAAAAAAATACAGTCTGAAAACGAAAGTAATAAAAATCTCTTGCAAGGTTATAAAAAAGTGATAGTAGATTTAAGTGACAAGTTAAGAAGACAAGATTCATGAGAGTACAAGACTTGCAACTATTCTTAAGTAGTTTTACAAAAGGTTCCGACGCAGTAAAAAATGCAGTTATCTATGTAGAGGTCAAAGGAAAGTTACACGCTATCCGACGAATGGAAGTGCATGAAAATGCAGTTCCAATTATAGGCCAGCCAGGTCATAGTGCACACAGATTAGTTATGAAAACTGAAAAACCTTCGAAGCTTATCTTGCCAGAAAAACTTCAGAAGGACTATTAAATGAATGACGATGTTACCCCCAAAAATGTATGGGACCAGAGCGTAAATTATATCAAAAAGTTAAGAAAAGTTTTAGTGATTTTTCGCTTATTCGACTTGAAAATAATAGCTTACATGGGACTCCTGATTTACTGGTCAGCAATGCTAGGGGCCACTTTTTTACAATAGAGTTAAAAGTCACGAAGAGTAACAAGATTAAATTCTCTCCACATCAAATTAGCTTTCATGTGAAGCATCCACACAATACATTTATCTTGGTAGAGGCCCTTGATCAAAGGTGCGTGAAACTTTTTCCAGGCTCCTCAATCCTGGAGCTTGAAGCTTGTGGCTTGGCGCTTGAGCCTTTGTGCTTGGGGCTTGAAGCTTGTCGCTTGACGCTTAGTGAGCTTGGTGCTTGAGGCTTGGCGCTTGAAGCTTGGTGCTTGAGGCCCGGACCAGGTGCACGCTTCGCATGCGCCGTCGCGCCTTCTTGAGCTAATGACCTGATCCAGATTCCACGCGGGAATTTTGTTTTAATGTTTACCATATGAAACTGTTTTAATTGAGGCGTCCCAGCATTGTCTGCAGTCTCTGCACTCATTGTTTTGTTTAGGGGCCGGGCAGCTGGCGTTGCTGTTAACAACCTCCGAACTGTTAGGCCAGGAAGCAGGCGCCCGCTGGTCAACCATGGGCGCACTGAACCTTATGACTAAATTGTTTGGCTTGTCCTGAAGATGGTCCTTTATCCATGCTTCACGGGTTGGCATCCAATGCTTCTTTGAAGGTGTGAGCTGGCATACCTTATAAATTTTTTGTAAGTGATCTAGATCTTGGACATCGCCTGAGTCGTGCCATCTAAATACATCCGGCTTCTTGCTGTTGATCAGGTGAGCCATTGCCTGGACCCAGTCCGGGCTCTTCAACGCTTCCAGCCTTCGATACTGTGCATCCTGAACAACCTTAAAAACATAACAGCCCTTGAGCGCGTAACAATCATAACAGACGCTGCCCGGGACCTTCTGTAGCTTGCCGCCAGTCTTGCATTCTTTGGCAGGTAAACCTATCGACCAGCCCGGCATCTTTGACGGTTTGGACAGTGAGCCGCCTATAATTTTTAATGCTTCATCTGTTTTCATATTCCTAACTTTCTGAGCTTCTTGTCCACTTCTTTATATGTTTTTGTTTTCTCCCATACATCCGCATAATCAACCATTAAGATTTGAATTGCTTCTTTGTAATCTTCAATTGTTGGTTTTGGTTTTGTTTTTTTCTTTCTTTGCATAATCCTTTATACTCCTATATAACTTTCTTGTCAAGCTTGCCGCTTGAAGCTTGCAGCTTGTGGCTTGTTGCTTGTAGCTTGGGCCTTGATCCTCGAGCCAGCGCCAATGATTAATTAAAATTTTGTTGTACTCCGGACCATGGTTGGCGTTTGTTTCATAAATTTTTCTAGTCATAATTCCTTTCTTAGGACCAGTCTCTTCCCGCTGTGGTCGTCTGCAGTTCCCAGCAGTAATAGACTGATCCCAGGTCCAATGCCGCCGAGGTTCCCGGCCGGGCTCTCTTGACATTAGACCAGGGATCAGTAGCAGTTGTACAAAGATAAGGATGACAAATCCTATAAACAATACAACTACTAGTTGTCCCACTGGTTGGCAAATTTATCGACCGGAAACCAGAAACGAGGTCTTACAATTACCAGAGGTAGTTTAACTTAACTTGATAAATAGTAAATCCAATATAATCCTTGACAATCCCTTTGTCAAGTGTTAATTTCAAATCATGTTAAATAAAATAGAAAGAGGAAACATGACTAAAGAAAAAAGACAAACTCTTAATGCAGATAAGAGAAAAGTTATTGCAGATGTATTTCAAAGTCATTTTGAAGATAATTCAAAATACAAGAAACAACATCAAGACGCAATAACAAACTACAATCTAATGAGAGAACAGGCAAAAGTTAAAATGAATGACCTTGTTAGGTTTCATCAACCACAGGAAGATGTAGATACAATCAGAAAAATGATTGCAAAATACAATAGTAGTGGTGGGGATTTACACCATGATAATTGTTTCTATGTTCAATCTTCTACACCTCGTATGGACAAAGATTACAATGGTAATCCAAAAGAAGTTTATGATGAAGTACAAATTCAGTTTCATGCTGATTGTGATTTTCTAACTTCTTATTATCGTGATGAGTTAAATGCAAAAGGCATTGACGCAGATTATGATGTTAGAGTAGACCATAGTGGCAAAGATAAAAGTCCAACTTATTACAAAGCTGAAACTAATGTAAGAAATCATTTAGGATTTGGTGGTCGTAATGATGAGAGTGGTAATAAAATGTATCACAAAGATGAATGGGAAAATGACTTTAAACTTTGGGTTATTGGAACATCATATTGTCATAGTAGACAATTCCAAACTAAAGACTACGAGTGGTTTAATAAGTTTAAGTCAGCACAGGAAAATGTAATTCTTGCTCACAAAAATCTATTTGCCAATGTTGAAAGAAAAATGGAAAAACTACGAATGGGATTGAAGTCTTATAGATACTTTGACCAAGCAAAAGAGTTAGCTGATAAATTAGGTGTTGTACTAAATGAAAGTGTATTGAATGAAAGTAGTTCAATGGCATTATCTATTTACAGTCCAACTAATCTAGCTGATTTATTAACTGATGAGGTTGAACAAACTAGAGAGGAAAAAATAGCAATAGCTAAACAACTATTGCGAGAACAACAAAGTGTAAATTAAGTGTTGACAAGGGCTATCCTATAATATAGGATAGTCCTAGAAAGAGAGAAATAAATATGACTAAAACATTTTACATAACTTATTGGGCTTCTAAACATAAGAAGCACATAACAAGACAAGGTAAGCATGACGAAAAAAGCAGATATGGAACATCTAAAAAAGGTGTGCCTTATTATGTTTATTATGACTTAGATAGTCATGGTTATAGAACAGCAACGACAAGTTGGAAAGTGAGGCACTAATGATAGGAAGATTATTAATGGTATTGGTTGGATTAGTATTAGGAATGTTGGGAGTAATAACAACAGTTCATTCTGATCACAATGTATTAGGAGTATTAATTACTTTTAGTGGAGTGGTATCAATGTTAGAGGGGTTGCCAAATCATGAGTGATTATAATTGGTGTCATGGTCCGAAGTGTCATACTAATCATACACAGGACAGGATAAGAGGTGTCCAAGGTTCTAAGGTATTGAGGACTAGAAAGATAAAACAAAACTCATGGAACGCAAATCATTTCTTCTCACACTTTTGTAGTCTGGGTTGTTGGAATGATTTTGCATACGCAAATTGGGAAGAGTTCATTAGACTCCACCCAAGGACCGAGCCACTCGAAACTCCGATTAATGTAGTTAAAGAAAAAAGAACTAATTGGGCAGGCAATCCATATACTGAAACAATAATACAAAAGGTTGACAATGCTTGACTTATCCTATATTATCCAAGATATGACTACAGACATAAATACAAAAGCATCTGAGTTTAAAATCATTGAAGACTCAAAAGACGAGCCAAGTTTAAAAGCGGCTCAAGATTTTGTAGGTGGTTACATTGAGGGGATTACTTTCCCTAATGGTGACTATCTTATCATCAATGAGGAGGGTAAGTTAATGGGCTTACCTTTAAACCCAGAGGCTACAACATTATGGAAAGCAACATTCGACAATGACAACTACATTACAGGTCGTGATGACTTTGTTGTTGGTCCTGCAATCCTAATAAAAAAAGCTGCGCTAAAGCGTTGGGCAGCATAACTCTCTTACCCCTGGCCCTAACGGGCCAGGGGTCCCGAACCAAATCCCAATATAGATAATTGCTTCGACCCTATCCCCCCTTTTATACAAAAGGGGTCCCACTACTCTAGGTTGTATTGCTTGATTTACACAGCTTTAGCTGGTAAAAACATGTTGAACACTTTAAACATAGTGCAAAAAATTTTTTAAAAAATTTTTATGGAATTGAATAATATAGATATAAGTAAACTACCTGCAGACGTTCGTAGAAAATTTAAACAGCTGCAAGTAATGCACGCTGAAAAAAAGATACAGAACAAAGCCAAAGATGACTTTCTTTCTTTTGTCAAATGTATGTGGCCAGATTTCATTGAAGGCTCACACCATAGACATATTGCAAAAAAATTTAATCAACTTGCATCAGGCGAAATTAATCGTTTGATTGTTAATATGCCCCCGAGACATACTAAGTCGGAGTTTGCCTCATTCTTACTTCCGGCTTGGATGGTGGGCCGTGATCCAAAACTCAAGATCATTCAAGCAACTCACACGGGCGAGCTCGCAGTAAGATTCGGTCGTAAAGCTAAAAACCTAATCGACAGTGAGGATTATACAAAAATTTTTAAAACTAGATTACAAGAAGATTCTAAAGCAGCTGGTCGTTGGGAAACCGCACAAGGCGGTGAATACTTTGCAGCTGGTGTAGGTGGTGCGATCACAGGTCGTGGTGCTGATCTACTAATCATTGATGATCCACATAGTGAGCAAGATGCAATGTCCCCTACAGCATTAGAGTCTGCTTATGAATGGTACACATCA